>Ga0157365_10000857_pt1 | contig 12831 bp, 12 predicted proteins | sample AttsexASBM3_FD_111478 | JGI IMG/M metagenome (GOLD analysis project Ga0157365, IMG submission 111478) | Fungus gardens microbial communities from leaf cutter ant in Ribeirão Preto, State of São Paulo, Brazil - Atta sexdens ASBM3 | ecosystem: Host-associated > Fungi > Mycelium > Unclassified ... | reverse complement strand
GCCCGCTCTCAATAACCGTAGCGCTGAATTTTCCTACAACCCAATGTCCGGTACTACTGTTACGGGCGCTTCCGGCGTTGTTGGTGGAATTTCTATGGGTGAGATGGCTCAGTCTTCAAAAACTAGCGCCCGTAATGAATTTCAAAGTGCCACGGTTCAGGAACAGGCTGCTCGCTCACAAGCTATACAGGCTTTATCCGCTAATAAGCAAGGAGGTGTGCATTCACAAGCACAGAACCAGGCTATCGAGTCTGCTTTGCAGAACCGACTTGGATCGCAGTACAGTGTTGTTGATGACTTCAAAAAGCGTACTGGTGGAGATGCTACTGACTTCCTTAATTACACAAACGCCTTAGCTCTTCAGGGCGGCGCAGATGCAAGCGCAGGCGTTGGTGCTGAGGGCGGGCCAAAAGTTCCCGGAGCTGGAGGTGCTACTGCGAAGGCACAAGCTGGAGTGTCTGCTTCTGCCTCTGGCTCCAGCATTACTACTGACTCTCATGGAAACAGCATTTCTTCCGGTGAAGCTGGTAGTTCTGGTGACGCTGCCCAACTTTCTAAAGGTATTGACTCTAGCCTTAATCAGAAAATAGGTAGTGCCGTCAATGACGTAATGAGCCGAAGCAGTGAATTTGGAATTTCTTCTTCGTCAGGCTCTAACTACACCCAGGCTTACAGTCATCTCCAAACTGCCAGTAAGCAATACTCTGAAGCTGAAGCATTCAGCCAATCATCTGCTGTAAACCAGACAATGAGCTTTGATGTTCTTGGTCAAAAAGCAAATGATGTACAAGGTCTTGATCAGAAAATCACACAAATCGGTAGTGGTATTGAAGGTTTTGCTCAACGGCGCGACCAGTATCAGCATCAGATGATGGGTAATGGTATGACGCAAGAAAATGCCTATGCCGCTGCGTCGATTATGGCTTTAAAAGATAGTGGTCAGCTACATCAGATTGCAGGCGACCTCGGTTTCCTTGCTGGTGGTGGTTCTCCAGAGATAAACAACGGTGCTGCCTCTCACAATGCCGGTGTCTCCGGTAATGCCAACACTGCTGTTCAGCATGTTAATAGCATTGGTAACGAAACTGCGGCAGGGGTAGCCTCGTCTGAGTCTCAGGCACAAAGTGGTGTAGCAGGAGCTGGGGCTATAAGTAATCCAGGTACGGTACGTGGACGTGTTGAAGATAATTTTAATGACAACTCTTCTCTTGCCGGGCCTGTACGTGCAGATCATAACGACAATCGCAATCAGGTTGAGTATGAGCAAAGCAGATCAGCTTTTTCTCACGTATCAACTTACCAGCCTCAAAATGTTGCCCGTGATGGGCTGAAAATCGTTAATGACCTGTCCTCCCGGCTTAATAGCGATAATCCTACAATACAGCACGAAAGGAAAGCTGCTCACGCGGTCGCAACGGAGAATGGAAACAGTTATGGTGCCCATGCCCTTGCTGACTTCTATGCAGCGGGCAAATCTGGTATGTCTGGTGATCAACTTAACTCCTTCCGTGAAAATGCTATGGCATCCATTATGGCTGATACTGGTGGTACTCGGGCAGCAGATGGAACAGTGTCTGGAGGTAATAAAGAATATGCAGAGCGTGCTGTAGCTGCTATCGAATCTACATTTGAGCGCCAGGGTGCTAATGATATAAATACGCTCAATATGGCGACAAAAGGATTGTGGGCTGCAAAAAACGAATCCATGCCCAGCAATGAAACCGATTTTCGTTCCAGTGCAACGCTAACCGGCCCGAGAAGTAATGGGGATAACTGGTAATTATAATCAAATAAAAGCCCCCTAATTAGGGGGCTTTTTTATGACACTGCGATCATGAGAATTACAGGTATAGAGCTTATAGCTAGACCGGCAGTGATAAATTTCTCTTTTAAAACCTTCGGTGTCAGAGGCATTTTACAGTCGCTTTTACGTTGAACTGTTCTACCTGATTCGAAGTTTGAATAATGAAAAGCAGGCTTTGCATTAATCACAGGAGCAAGTCCGTAAAAACCTAAACCTAATCCGTACATGAGCCACCTCACAAGCAAAACATTATCAAAGAAATGTGAGACATAAGTTAACTAAAGCGGGCCTTTATCGCACTAAACCCCCTCTTTTGTCCCCTTTGTTTGTTGCCTCTCACATACATCACACTTATCGTGAATGCTGTCATATCTATATAGTCGCACATTAGATGCTTGTCCCGAATACCTTGAGAAAATTTTTTTCATGGCGCGACAGGACGCATAAAAGGTGAACCAATCATGAAAAAACTCTTCCGGGCGAGATGGTTTTCTATCCCCGTCAGTACGCTATCTGTAATTTGTCACCTCGGCCTGGTTAGCTTCGCGCCTTATGCATTTTCAGCTGAGAGTACCGCTGCTGCAACGTCAACAAACGCAAAGTCACAAGACGCGGTAAACTTTTATAATTCTCTTCCTGGTATATCCGCTAGCGGTTCAGGAACAGTGACCTATGGTAAGGGGCAGACCGTTGATTTAAACTCCGTCTACCCCTCACAGCAAGGCTCTTCTACTTCGCTAGATTCCCTTAAATCAGTCTATGGAGATGACTCAGGTACTTCAAAGTTGGGGAATGACACAGGTAAGACACTTACTACAGAAGATTCCCTGCGCGGTGATGCCTACAGAACCGTTCAAAACGCCTCGCACAAGACATCTTCACTCAAAGAGACCGATTCAATCTTTGACAAGCACAAAGATTTTCTCGAAAACCAAAAGGACTACATGACATTGCTGGGGGATTGCTCCAAGCAGGTTGTGATCGACAATAATTCCTCTACTAAGCATATTCCTGATTATAAAGAGTGCACGCGCACAGTTAGTGTTTCTGGAACCTATAACCTTACCCACCCATACGTGGCCGGTGTCCTTTCCCACGCTGGTGGCCCAGCCAACATTCAGTCTTGCGGTAGCGATTGTATCAATCTTTGGCTCGGTAAAGTTGGGGATAACTACTGGTCTGGCCGTTGCAAGATATTTGAAGATTCAATGTCTGTCCGTGTTTATAACCCTGCATCGATAACCTCGGCCAAGATCACATATGCGAAGTGGGATGACTACATGCAGATCTATCTTGGCTCAAATAAGGTATGGTCAGGCCCAAATAGTAATTTCCCTCCTGAAACTGCTGGCAAATGTGAACTGGATACCAGCTGGGAGCAAACGCTAAACGTTGACGTGACTAAAAATTTCCAGAATGTAAATTCGGGAGATGTGCTCAATTTTAAAACACGTGTATCGGTTACAGGCGAGGGGGAAGGATTCGCCAAACTTGAACTCAGGTTTAATCGCAATTCAGCCGTCACTAACGATGTTTGGATTTCAAATAACCCCCAGATTGATACGCTTGCAAAAGCAATCAACGGTGGATACTGCCAGAATTACTCTGTGGTTTGTAATGACAGCGTGACACCTGATGTCAATGGATGCACAACTATTAATGGTGTGTATATCTGCGATAAAGACCTTGTTAACCCACCGATTCCAGGGATATCTAAATTCTGCAAAAACGCCACTATCACAGCGAACTGCGGTACTGAAGAAGGTGTTAACAACACATGCAAAAAATATGAAAACGCAAGCTGCAATTTTATTAAAAGCACTTGTGTTACTGGCTCGACTGGATCAACAAGTGGCTGCTGGCAGGCTAGCGAAGTGTGGGACTGCGGTAAAGACGTGACTGTGCCATCAGCAAGTAGCCATGATGAATATCAGTGTCCTGGTGGAGTGCAGTGTATCAACGGTACTTGTCTTGCTCCGAAAACTGAACAAAGTGGTGACTTTGCTCAGGCAGCTGCAATGTTGCAGGCAGCAACTTATGCCCAGAATGAATTGTCTTGCGGTAATGCAGAAGGTACTTCTAACAACGACGCATCCACTTGCCAGGTTTTTAAAGGCGAGGCTATGGAATGTAAAACAGCTATGGGTGGTTGGGTAGATTGTTGCAATCAACCCGTGAACGTCAGCTGGATTCAATACCTGCAACTGACCTATTACACTCTCAAAGTAACAGATGCTGTTTCCGTTCAGGCAGGACTCTTTGAGCAGGGTAAAGGAATGTTTGATATGGGTTCTGAATTAGCAAGCAATGCCTTTGATGCCATAGCAAAGCCTGCTGTTTCCGCTTTTGACTCTCTGACTGGTGGTGCCGGAAGCGCCGTAGCTGAAAAAATAAGTGACATGGGGATTTCTAATGCCATACAGGAAGGCATAGGAGCATTAACCAAGCAAGCGGCTCAATGGACACTGGACACTTTTGGCCCCAGCGTGACTAATGCTATTTTTGAAGCGGGTGCGAGCGCTGGTGTTTCAGAGGGTTCAAGTGCAGTTGGGGCCGATGGCGCTCTCACAGCTTCAACCCAGATATCTTCAACACTGGTTTCTGCTGTGAGCGTTGTGGGTTACGCCTATATGGCTTATCAGATGGCTAACATACTGGTAAACATCATTTGGGCCTGTACTCAGGACGAATTTAAATTAGCGGTTAAAAAGGAAACAAAGCTAGCCGTCTTTGTTGATAGCTGGTGTCAGACTAAGGTTCTGGGTCAGTGTATTGAAAAACGTTCCAGCTACTGCGGCTTTAACTCCCAGATCGGGCGAATTATACAGGAGCAAGGCCGTCGTCAGCTTGGTCTCGGATGGGGTGCTAATAAGAAAAAACCTGACTGCCGTGGTCTAACTCTGGATGAGTTTGGCAGGATCGATTTTTCAAAGATTGACCTTTCCGAATGGATTGGTTCGCTTTATGAGGCTAAGTTGTTACCTACGGTGGATGACGTTGATCTCGACAGCATTACAGGTAAAGGCAGCGTGCTAAATATTGATGGTAAACGACAGAACTCATTAGAACGTTTTGAAAACGGTGTTGAAGGGGTAGATGTTAAAAAGACTAAAGAAAACCTACAGCAACAGCTTAGCGTTCAATGATTAACTTTCCCGAAAAAAAACCCGCTATGAAGCGGGTTTTTTTTGCCTGATCAACCTTTTTTGAATTCCAGTACCTGACCGTTGTGAAGCACATAGGGAGGATGCGTCGCGTAGCCCGGAATGAAGAGTGCTCTTTTATCACCAAACATTTTGCTCATGTCTATCAGACGCTGCTTGTTGGAGGGCTTTGATGCCAGGTAAAAGAGGCACGATGAAAAGCCAAAGGGCTTGACCATTGCCGTTGTGTTTATTGGAGGCCGTGGCAAACGTTCCGGTTCAAGGTCAACAGGTTTGCCATTCGTGCCTTTATGTTTGTTCATATAAGAAACGCTTGTAGCAGCTTCAGCACAGCCCTTGCTTTCTGCAAAGCCATCCATTTTTGGCAGTGTCTGTTTAACAATTGCGACAATTTCCTTACCATCCTGGTACTGGTCGTAGTCAGTCCATGATCCGAGATTCGGTACTCCATCCATCACAGTAGAAGGGCTTCGCGAAGTCAGAACACCAATCGCAGGGATAAATGAAGTATTGGTGATGACACCCGCAGCTACATCGGCCAATCCATTGCCAGCACTTTGTACCTTTCCAGGCGCTTGTCCGGCCCGTACAGGTTTTTCAAGCGGGTAAATATTCAACCCCGTACTTAGCTGGTTATAGATGAAATAATTATCGCCCTCATCAGTGATACGCATGAGGTTCATTGCCCGAGCGAACTGAAGAGCTTTTGATGGATTATGATCTACCGGGATAGGCGGCTGGTGGCTCGCGCAGCCCGACAGAACTGAAGCTGCAATCATGAGGCCGCCTGTCAGCGCTTTCATCTTCATTTTCATTGTCATCACCCTAAGTAACTATTTCAAGCCCCGTAATCACAGAAGGGGCATTTATACGGTTTTTCATCATATGAAGCTACGAAGTGATTACCACAATGATTGCATGTCATCATTTTAATCTCTTCGGTACGATAATCACGTGCGAGTACATAAGCCGCGCTTGCATCTATCATGATATCAGAATAATTACGGCCACGAAGTGTCTGGTGTAGATTCAGGTAAATCTCGTAAGCTGTTATCACGGTTTTAATATCTGAGACCTTCTCCGGGTCTTTAGCCAGTCTGAGGTAGATAGTCATAAAATTAGTTGCTTCAATTTTCTCTTGACGCATTGCAAGCAACGAAACAGCATTACGTAACCGACCTCGACAAACATCGTCTTTACCGCTGTTCTTCTTTAACGAATCGATAAGCCGTTCAGGCGCACCTAACGATGAACAAATAATCACTTTCCTGAAACCCAGATCAACCATTTTCGAGATAAGTGTTTGCGATTCTCTTTCAGAGTAATGGTTCATGCTGCTCTCCAGTGCTTATAACGTAATTGAAGATAACGAGTCATCATCTTATGACCTTCCGGGCCTGTAGCTTCCCATCTACCGCTCATAATCTCCGATAACGGAGACACGGGGCGAAGGGAGATTTCTCTTTTGATCAGACAGTCGATAACTTGCTCATGATCCATGTCTGATAGAAAGGCAAATGCTTCTTCTGAGCCTGTCCATAGGAAACGCTCTGACTCACCTTCCTCGTTGATTTTCAGTCGGATGGTGTAAATTAGAAGCGCGAGTTTCAGAATATATGAATCCATACGTGCGTATTTATCTACCTGATTTGACGCGTTGTACGGATTATGTTCGATGATGAAAATCGGCATTGAAATCTTTTCCAATGCTTTTACCAACGCTGCACGTTGTTTGTTATCTGATAAAATTGTTTTATCTTCTGGAGAGAAGATGAAAGGGCTTTTATAGAAGCAATATTCGCGTGTCTCAATGCAGCCAGCACACGTTAAAAATGAAGTATTTTCTTTAATCATTTTCAATCAACCTCTTCCATATGCGTAAAACATTGCGTGCATAATTGATTGCCTTATCACGCATTTTTGGATTCGGTGTGTGATAGCTGCCTATAGCCAGCTCTATGTCTTCTGGGTTATTTTTGATGGCAGCGCAAAGTACTTTTGCCTGTACCTTTATGTTTGTTTCGATATCAAGCAAATCTTCTGGACGCGCAACGTAGTGACCATTCCATTTGTAGTTGATTTGGGTAAGTCCGATATCAGTTACAGATGTGGCCTTCATGTATCGGGCCAGCGCGGATTTTGCATCTGCATAACTTGTAGGATAATAAGCCCCATAAACGGAATTATTAAGCGCCCACGGACTAGGCGCGACCCAATCCCCGCCACCGGCTCTCTGTTTACTTTCCCATAATGCTATCGCGTACATTAGATAGGGATCTAGACCACATTCCCCACGGCCAAATTTATCCCATGCAGTCCCGTGGAGATCAACGATCGCCGCGTTTGCAGGAAGATTTGCCGCTGCTAACCCTGTGACCACACACAGGGAAACGAGCACTTTCTTCATGACACCCCACCATAGAGTTTTTGTCTAATTTAGGATGCGACGCCTTCTTTTATTAGTTGGCGTAGCAATGTCATCACCTCCTTCCCCGTCAGTCTTTACAGACTGAACAGAAGTGATAACTATTTTATCCATCATCTCAGACGCCCCCGCGCCTTCGATTTGATTAGTCATTCTCTCGCTTGTGTTCCCCTCCTTATCCTTGCTTTGAATAGCAGTGCCTTCATCAATTACTTTAGCTGGCTCTGATTCAATTAACTGCCGTTCCGACTTTAACAAGTCATCATTTTTTTGCACAACCTGCTGCACTTGAGGTGTAGACCGGCTTTTGCGCTTTGCTGTTTTGCGCCCCTTTGGGGGCGCAATCAGCTCAGGATTCATCAATGCTACATTGCTAAGCAGACAGGCTTTGTAAGCCAAATTTGCCAGAACCCTTGCTCTTTTGGCAATCGGAGTGTTTACCAGAAGTTCATAAAGCTCAGGGTAAATGTCTTCATCCACAGTCACATGAACTTTCATTTTCTATCCCTGTGGTAGTTACTCCGCACCGTTAACAAATGCTTCAGCCCCATAGTGCCAATAACCTATTGCATTACTGGCGACGGGATTAGGACTCTGAATTACGCGGGCTTGTTTAAAGGCATCTTTAATAGAAGAATCATAGAACGTTGCAGCGCCCCCAGCAGAGATTATGATATGAATCGGCCCCACAGAGCGAGTTCTTTTTAACAACTCCGCAACAACCGAGCCAACAATTCGAGGCGTAATCTTATCTACAAGCGGCTGAATTTCAACATTACGAAATCCATTATTGAAGGTTTTTTCACCATTTCGTAATGCTGTTTCGATGCGTTCAGCTTCCTGAGTGCCTTCTTCCGGGTGCTCAGATTCCATAAGCCTTACAACTTCATCGATGATTACGCTTGTTGCGTTAAGTGATGATCCGCTGAATTCTTTTTTTCTGTCACCACGCGCAAACATAACATAGTCCATAGAGTAAAAACCGGGGTCGATGACCAGGATGTTTGAAAATTCAACATCCTCATCAGAGATAAGACCTTCACGATTTAATACGTCATTCATGATTCCGACGCCCTGTGAAAGTACCCCAACCTCTTTCACGGTAATGAACGTGCCTGGCGACACCTCATGTGTTCCACTAAGTTGTCTTGACAGCTGTTCACGCTCTTCCTGGGAATTAGCAATACGAACAGGTAGTCCTGTTACCAACATGTCGATGATATTACTTCTTCCGGCGGTCGCTTTGATGAGTGCCCCATAGAACAAAGCCATATACATTTCTGTACTGTGATACTTATCGTGCAGTTCCCGGTGCCCGACCCGATTTGAGAACACACGCCATTCATTCCCGTTGGGATAAACCTTAACTTCATGTTCGCTTTTCTTTGCCAAAGCAAGATCGGTTTCCGGCTCAGATGTAGCGTAAGCCGGGTAAACCTGAACACTAGGTTCAAAGGATTGTGCGTCTCCAATCGCAATTTTTACATTGCTATAGCCAATATCCAGTCCAACCACAAACTGACTCTTTTGTTTCATCTTCCCACCTTTTGAAAGGACGAGCATAACAACCCACACAACATATGTTTGCTCTTCTTACTTAAACCCCGATACGCACGGACAAAGTGGCAAATAAGCACCGACAATTGAGCGCACGCTTTTTCATAGAATTCATCGAGCCAAGATCATAACGTCCCCTTAAATTAAATCAATGGCAAACAACATTCAAATGACATTTATTCAAATGTTATCCAAAACTCTTTTGGCAACTATTTGACTGTCATTCAACAGTCGTTTGAATGTCAATTGTTAGCTCCTGAACAAGCTTTTTCCTGATTTTCTCACAGGCAAGTAATGGCTCGAATAGGGAAAAGCATAATTTTTTTCTATCAACTGGCATCCGTTGAACGCGCAGAGCGAAGAAAAAGCGGCCAATATTTTCTGCCATTAAGTACGGGGGACATTTGTAGAAAACATATGAATTGTCCGTGCAGTATAAAAATTGCACTTCTTTCCTGAACGCAGAACAAAGCTGAAATTCCGCTTTCACACGTCAAACATAACTTTTAAGTGCCTTATCCGGGTGGTTTCCACTGCGGTGTACATTATTGGAAAACTTATAACATGAAACCACTTTGTCATAATCAACCTTGTGTGCTTAATACATTGGCAGAAATGTGTCAGTTCTGGCTATTGTTACAGACAAGTCCCTACCTGCCTATGTATTAAGGCATAAACAGCAATAAAGCATCAATGGCCGCAAAATGTCCTGTTTTTTTATTGTTTTTACTAAATGCCACCGGTAGGCTCATTTTTCCTTGTCAGGAACATAGTGTCAGGTCTAATTCATAGGCAGATAAATATGTTTTATGGAACTTATTGGCAGAAACCCCCTTACCTGCCTATGAATTAAGGCACCCTTGATGATTTCCCCAAACAAATAGGTGATATTTTGTCTGGCCTCCCTTAGCGCTCTTATAGGCAGGTAAATGTGAATCTGCCTATAAATAAAATATATACATTTTAAGAGTAAAACATAACTCAACATTTTGAGGGGTAGTTATGAGATATGAAGAGTATGCAGATGCTATGCAAAAAGTTGTTGATGAACTCGATGCGGCGGTTCTTCTTTTGATTCAAGATGCGGATAAGCTGCTTGAGGAGTTCTGGATAGATGTGAAAGAGCGTAACCAATTCGCTCCGTTTGCCTTCAACATTCAGAAGCAACAAACAACATACCGGATACGCTGGGGTCAGCTTTATAAGCCAAAAGATAGCGTGGCAGGAATCAACAGAAAAGTGCAAATAAAACACATTAACAAAGGGAAAGGAGACCGCTACTACATCCAGCAATTAAAGGGATGCCCCCCCTGGTTTGAAGTGCTTTTTCATAAGTACGAAACCCCCCTCTTTGAGATACGTAAAACCATCAGATCTAACAGGTCGATTCGCTCGCGTTTAACCAAGATGATCGCGAACTACAGAAAGTAACCTTTACCGAAACATAATGTTGAAATAGGCAATTTTGCCTAATTGAATGAAGGTGAGACTATGAAACAACAAACAGATGATTTTGAGTGTACTGATGTAGCCGAACAATTGTTGCGCAAATTCAGTAAAAAAATCGGCACTAAACAGGAGCCTTTGATTTGGGGTGTAAAGGCTACTCCTGAAACACTCTTTGAACTAGGTTCAAAGCTCCCCGCATCTGTTGATGGCAAAAAAATCCTTAAGACAGTAGTTCTGGAACAACAACCGGCCATAGTTAATGACCAGTTTCCTTCACTGAAAGGGTTAAACAAAAAGACTGTTGTGTTCATTCAAAATGCTGATCAGTGGGATCAAGAGGTTTTGTTAAAAGTATCAATCCACGTTGCACGTGCTGGCAGCAAGGCACTATTGGGGTTCTCTGACGTTGGCGCTCTATCGATGGGTATCTATCAGTTCATGGTTTCACAACAGATATCAAATGATGGCCAACTTTCTGATTGGGCTATCAACATGTCCCAGCCTATCCGTGAGCTTAGATAACCTGAGCATCTAACATAACCTCGCAAGTGCGGGGTTTTTTTTGGCAAAAATTTCGAAAAAGTGAGCCTTCAGGCGTTCAAGTGAGCCTTCAGGCGACCGCCCTTTTAGGTGGCATGAGTGTCAAAGATTGGGTCTAAAAGAATGAGTGCCAGCAACAACCAGTCATTCGCCATATCTAAAAATGAGAAAAAAAGTATCTTAGGCAAACGTCTATTCGACGCGCAATCCATGCGCAATCATTTGTAATCAAAATGTTAAATCCAGAGTAGGCTAGCCAATAGTATAGGTTAATCCAGCTTTTATATGGTGTTATCGCAAATCAAACGATGTTATTTTGGATGGTTTCAGTAATACAGTTATAAACTGCTGGATTTATGCTCTCACATGATTGTTCTTAGCATAAGTGTGTTTTTGTTTAGTGGTCTGACGTGGCTTGAGAACGTAGCAACACGGTTTCTTCATGAGACATGAGTGTGTTTATCTTAAGTGTGTTTGAGCGAACATAAGCTGGGGCAAGCTCAGTGAGAGCGCTTACGCCGTGGTGATATTCACCACAAATAAATACATATGAAAATGCCTTTTTTACCGGGAGAGTTTCATGACAAAACCTACTACGGTTTTACAGGTGACAAAGAACGTCAGATTGCCTGCGGAGCTGCTTCAGCGAGTAGGCACAGAAGTTGCGCGGTCGGGACGCACTCGTAATGCTGAAATCATAGCTTTGCTTGAGGAAGCAATAATTCAGATGAGGTATTCGGCTGGCTACTTGCTGACTGATCATGCTCAGCAATCAGATGCAATTGCAGATACACTCTCAGGAGGGGAATCATTTCAATTAAGATTACCTGCAAATCTTGTAGATGTGATAATGAGAGATGTCCCGGAACTTATAGGTAAAGATAAAGATAAGTATTTTGTTAGCGACACTTTTAGTGAGAAAATCCGATATCTGCTCTTACGAGGTTTATCTGAAAGAGGTATTGTTATTCCAATTGAACTTGGTTCTATGGATGGTTACGTTTATCAGGATAAATATATTGACGACAAAATCAGTAAAGCCAAAAAAGGAATTTCTAAACACCTTGATAATCTGATTGATGGTGCTTCGTATTTCTCGCATATTCTTCTAAACTCATCAGGGCATGTACTCCTGTCAGGTAAGCCGGGTAGTGGTAAAAGTTTATATGCAGGATACTACAGGCAGGCGAACCCTTACGGATGTCATTACCTGAATCTTAGTGATGAAAAGTATCGGTCAGAAATCAAAAAAAGAACAATTATTCTATGGCCTAATCTGTCAACCTACTCACAAAAGCTAACATTAATAATAGATGAGGCGAATAATCTTGATGAGGATTATCTCACGATATTCCTTCGTAATGCAGAAAAGAAAAACGTCAGGGTTATCCTTATCACTCAAAGCAATAAGGCTTTTGAACCTTCTGTCTTAGATCTTGTCAATGTCAAATTCACAACTCCTCCTATAAAAGTGACATAGTACTATTTGCGACTGATGCTCGCTTTATGAACTATTCGGCCCCCATAAAACGTATGAGAGAATTTATGCTCTATGCGAACGCGGGGGTTTTGTTATGTTGGTGCATAAAGATGGCATTACGATGATTGATGTGGTTCTTCGTAATTATTCTCCAGGCAACGCCTATTTTCACGCACAGCAGTTGCGCGATAAGTACGGCAAAAGCGTTTCTATGTCATATTGCATACGTAATCGCGTGCCTGAGTTTAAATTCAGCATTCGTTTGCGTTATACTGATCAGACAGCTCTCACAATGATGTAATATCCTCGTCCGACTGAGAGTTGAAAGAAATCTTACCAAAATATATTTACCGTGCAGGCGCTCAGTCTCGCCTGCCTTTAATCATTAATCCATTCGACGGGGGTTGAGCAT
>Ga0157365_10000856_pt1 | contig 12846 bp, 8 predicted proteins | sample AttsexASBM3_FD_111478 | JGI IMG/M metagenome (GOLD analysis project Ga0157365, IMG submission 111478) | Fungus gardens microbial communities from leaf cutter ant in Ribeirão Preto, State of São Paulo, Brazil - Atta sexdens ASBM3 | ecosystem: Host-associated > Fungi > Mycelium > Unclassified ... | reverse complement strand
CGGGTCATCCCGAGCTTCTTTGCGATTAATCCGGTGCGCATCGTCTGGACCTTAAAGTTTGATCTCGACATCCACGCCAGCGGCGAGGTCGAGCTTCATGAGGGCGTCCACGGTTTGCGGCGTTGGCTCGACAATGTCGAGCAGGCGGCGATGGGTTCGAATTTCGAACTGCTCGCGGCTTTTCTTGTCCACGTGGGGTGAGCGGTTCACTGTGAACCGTTCGATATGCGTCGGCAGCGGGATAGGACCCCGAACCCGCGCACCCGTACGCTTCGCCGTGTTCACGATCTCCTTCGTGCTGTTGTCCAGCACGCGGTGATCATATGCCTTCAGGCGAATGCGGATGTTCTGGTTGTCCATCTTGTATTCAGTCCAACTTTGCTGGTTCGGCCAGCTATAACTGGGGTGATCCATCCCGACTGCTAAAGCAGACCCCGGCCGGATTGCTCCGACCGGGGGTAGCCAGTTCCGGGCTTTAAATCCCGATTACTCGGAGATAGAGGCCACCACGCCGGCGCCAACGGTACGGCCACCTTCGCGAATAGCGAAACGCAGACCTTCGTCCATGGCGATCGGCGCGATCAGCTCAACGTCCATCGACACGTTGTCGCCGGGCATGACCATCTCGGTGCCTTCCGGCAGGCTGACAACACCCGTCACGTCCGTCGTACGGAAGTAGAACTGCGGACGATAGTTGGTGAAGAACGGCGTGTGACGGCCACCCTCTTCCTTCGTCAGGATGTATGCCTCGGCCTTGAACTTCTTGTGCGGGGTGATCGAACCCGGCTTTGCAAGAACCTGACCGCGCTCAACGTCTTCACGCTTCGTGCCACGCACCAGCGCACCGATGTTGTCGCCAGCCTCTCCGCGATCGAGCAGCTTGCGGAACATCTCAACGCCCGTAACGGTCGTCTTGACGGTGTTCTTCAGGCCAACGATCTCAACTTCGTCACCGACGTTAACAACGCCACGCTCGACGCGACCCGTGACAACCGTGCCACGACCCGAGATCGAGAACACGTCTTCGATCGGCATCAGGAACGGACGATCGATCGGACGCTCAGGCTGCGGGATGTAGGCGTCAACAGCCTGCATCAGCTCGAGAACGCGGTTTTCGCCGACTTCTGCGTCACCGTCTTCGAGGGTCACAAGAGCCGAGCCCTTGACGATGGGGATATCGTCGCCAGGGAACTGGTAGGACGAAAGCAGCTCGCGCACTTCCATCTCGACCAGCTCGAGCAGCTCCGGATCGTCAACCTGATCGACCTTGTTCAGGAACACGACCAGCGCCGGCACGCCAACCTGGCGGGCGAGCAGGATGTGCTCACGCGTCTGCGGCATCGGGCCGTCAGCTGCGGACACAACCAGGATCGCGCCATCCATCTGGGCGGCACCGGTGATCATGTTCTTCACGTAGTCAGCATGGCCGGGGCAGTCGACGTGCGCGTAGTGACGTGCGGTCGTCTCATACTCGACGTGAGCCGTCGAAATCGTGATGCCACGTGCGCGCTCTTCCGGCGCCGCGTCGATCTGGTCGTACGCCTTGAAAACGGCGCCGCCGGTCTTCGCGAGCGTCTTCGTGATCGCAGCCGTCAGAGACGTCTTGCCGTGATCGACGTGTCCGATCGTGCCGATATTGCAGTGCGGCTTGTTCCGCTCGAATTTAGCCTTACCCATCGTCTCTCTCCGTTACCTTGGCCGCCCGGCCAGGATGCGGTTGGAAATTCTCAAAAATGCCCGAAGCGCGAGAAGACCTCGCGCACCGAACGTCTTACCAGCGGTAGTGGCTGAATGCCTTGTTGGCTTCGGCCATACGGTGCGTGTCTTCGCGCTTTTTCACAGCGGAACCACGATTGTTGACCGCGTCCATCAGTTCGTTGGACAGACGGTCCTGCATCGTGTTCTCGCCGCGCTTGCGCGAAGCATCGATCAGCCAGCGGATCGCAAGCGCCTGGCGACGCTCGGTGCGGACTTCGACCGGAACCTGATAGGTCGCACCACCAACGCGGCGCGAACGGACTTCAACAGCCGGCTTCACGTTGTCCAGCGCGGTGTGGAACATCGCAACCGGATCGGCAGCAGCTCCGCCACGACGGCGCAGGACGTCGAGTGCACCGTAAACGATGCCTTCGGCAGTGGACTTTTTTCCGTCATACATCAGGGCGTTCATGAAACGCGTGATGACAACATCCCCGAACTTCGGATCGGGCAGAATCTCGCGCTTAACAGCGCGATGGCGGCGACTCATTAATCGGTATCCCTTACTTCGGACGCTTCGCGCCGTAGAGCGAACGGCGCTGACGGCGCTTGGCAATGCCCTGCGTGTCGAGCACGCCGCGCAGGATGTGGTAACGCACGCCCGGAAGATCCTTCACGCGGCCGCCACGAATCAGGACCACCGAGTGCTCCTGAAGGTTATGGCCCTCACCGGGGATGTAGCTCACGACTTCGTAACCGTTGGTCAGGCGAACCTTCGCGACTTTACGGAGGGCCGAGTTGGGCTTCTTGGGGGTCGTCGTATAGACGCGCGTGCAAACGCCGCGCTTCTGCGGACAGCCCTGAAGCGCCGGCACCTTGTTGCGCTTGGCCGCGGGTTCGCGGCCATTTGCGATCAGCTGGTTGATGGTCGGCATTCGCCCTTCCCGATCCTTACAAAATTCGGCCGGCCAACCCTTAACCGGCTGCCGACTGTCGTTCACAACAACCCGTGCAGTGGTTTCCCACCGCCGAGCCTATATTCACATCCGGCCTGCGCCAGAAATTTCTGGCAGTGCCGCATGCGCCCAATGCTGTATGCGACGGCCAACAGCATCCATCCGGATGGGGCTAGCCGAGGGCGCGGAACCTACGAATACCAAGCCACAGAGTCAAGCAGCTTGGCGCGATTCGAAGAATTTTCACCCAGGCAGGCCTGAGGCATTTCCCGCGATATCGTCCTCGTTCGGAACCGATGCGGCTTCTTACCCGTCTATCCAAGGGTTTACCACAAAAAAAGCCGGTGCGACTCGCGTCACACCGGCTCTTTTTTCGATTCGACCCAAAGGCCGAGCGTCTTGCCGTTATTCGGCAGCGCGTGGCGTCGTGCTGTTGCCCTTCAGGCGCTGACGGTCCTGGCTGGCGGCCACTGCACGCAGCTTGTTCATGAAGCTGCCCGTGCCCGCCGGGATCAGACGACCGACGATCACGTTCTCCTTCAGGCCATTCAGCGTATCGACCTTGCCGGCAGTCGCCGCTTCGGTCAGCACGCGAGTCGTCTCCTGGAACGACGCGGCAGAGATGAACGACTGAGTCTGCAACGAGGCCTTGGTGATGCCCTGAAGCACAGGCATAGCCATCGCCGGACGCTCGTTCGCGTTCATCCGCTTCGCGTTCTCGGTCTCGAACTCGATGCGATCCACCGTCTCGCCAATCAGATAGGTCGTGTCGCCCGGCTCCAGGATTTCGACCTTCTGCAGCATCTGGCGAACGATCACCTCGATATGCTTGTCGTTGATCTTCACGCCCTGCAGTCGATACACATCCTGAATCTCGTTCACGAGATAGTCGGACAGAGCCTCAACCCCCATGACCTTCAGAATGTCATGCGGAACGCGCGGACCATCGACCAGCGGATCGCCCTTCTGGACAAAGTCGCCTTCCTGAACGGAGACGTGCTTGCCCTTGGGGATCAGATAGTCGGTCTCTTCGCCGGTCTCATCGTTCTTCACGATGATACGACGCTTCGCCTTGTAATCCTTGCCGAACTCCACGCGCCCTTCGTTTTCAGCGATGATCGCATGATCCTTCGGACGGCGGGCCTCGAACAACTCGGCGACACGCGGCAGACCACCGGTGATGTCACGCGTCTTCGAACCTTCGCGCGGAATACGTGCCAGCACGTCGCCCGCATGAACCACCGCCCCGTTCTCAACCGACAGCAGCGAGTCGGGCGACAGGAAGTAACGTGCATCATTGCCGTTCACCAGCTTGATGACGTCGTTCTTCTCGTCCTTCAACTGCAGACGCGGACGCAGGTCGACACCCTTGGATGCCTGCTTGTAATCGACGACCACTTTTGACGTCAGACCCGTCACTTCGTCCATCCGCTCAACGAGCGTGATCGAGTCGATCAGGTCGAGATACTCGACCTTACCGGCACGCTCGGTGATGATCGGCAGGGTGTAGGGGTCCCACTCTGCCAGCTTCTGGTTACGGACAACGTCAGCATTTTCCTCGACCAGCAGGCGCGCACCGTAAGGCACGCGATAACGCGCGCGCTCGGCACCCTTTTCGTCAGTGAGCAGGATTTCGCAGTTACGCGACATCACGATGGTGACGTTCTGGCTGTTCTGGACGACGTTGCGGTTACGGATGGTGACCTTGCCGTCGCGCGACGCCTCGACCATCGACTGCTCGGCACCACGGGTTGCCGCACCACCGATATGGAAGGTACGCATGGTAAGCTGCGTGCCCGGCTCACCGATGGACTGCGCGGCGATGACGCCGACAGCTTCACCGATATTGACCGGCGTTCCACGCGCAAGATCACGGCCATAGCAGTGACCGCAAACCCCGACGCGGGAGTCGCACGTCAGAACCGAACGGATCAGCATGCTCTCGACGCCAGCCGTCTCGATCGCCTCTGCCTCGGCTTCCTCGATCAGCGTATTGCGCGGATACAGAACCTTGCCCGTCGCCGGATCAAGAACGTCCGCAGCCGTCGTGCGTCCCAGAATACGCTCGGAGAGGGAGGAGACAACTTCGCCGCCATCCATGACCGCACGCACCGTCAGGCCGCGATCTGCACCGCAATCCTCTTCGACGATGATGCAATCCTGCGCCACGTCGACCAGACGACGCGTCAGGTAACCCGAGTTCGCGGTCTTCAGAGCCGTATCCGCCAGACCCTTACGGGCACCGTGGGTCGACGTGAAGTAATCGAGAACCGACAGGCCTTCCTTGAAGTTCGCGATGATCGGCTGCTCGATGATTTCGCCCGACGGCTTGGCCATCAGGCCGCGCATGCCGGCCAGCTGCTTCATCTGCGCCGGCGACCCACGCGCACCGGAATGGCTCATCATCCACACAGAGTTGGTCGGCTTGCCGATTTCCTGCTTGGAAATCTCCTTCATCATCGCCGCCTGCACTTCGTCCGTGCAACGCGACCATGCGTCGACCACCTTGTTGTAGCGCTCGCCAGACGTGATCAGACCGTCCTGATACTGCTGCTCGAACTCCTTGATCTCAGCCTGCGTATGCTCGACCAGAGCCTTCTTCGCATCGGGGATGATCATGTCATCCTTGCCGAACGAGATGCCGGCCTTCGCAGCGTGACGGAACCCGAGGCCCATCATACGATCGCAGAAGATCACGCACTCTTTCTGACCACAGTGACGATAGACCGCGTCGATCACGTCCGACACGTTCTTCTTGGTCAGCTGCTTGTTGATCAGCGCGAACGGGATCGCATGATGACGCGGCAGGATCTGCGCGATCAGCATACGGCCCGGGGTCGTCATGAACGACTGCGTCACCCGCTTGCCGTCCGCATCGAACGTCTCAAAGCGCGCACGGATCTTGTCGTGCAGCTTGATCCCGCCCGTCGTCAGCGCATAGTCGATTTCGCCGATCGAGGCGAAAGACGAAGCACCCTGAACGGTCAGCTTGCCTTCAGCATCGTATTCGTTCTTGTCCGGGGTGACCGCAAATTCCGGCACCTCGAGGCTCAGGTAATAAAGCCCGAGCACGATATCCTGCGACGGCACGATGATCGGCTTGCCGTTTGCGGGGCTGAGGATGTTGTTGGTCGACATCATCAGCACGCGGGCTTCCAACTGTGCCTCAAGGCTCAGCGGGACGTGCACGGCCATCTGGTCGCCGTCGAAGTCAGCGTTGAACGCGGTGCAGACCAGTGGGTGAAGCTGGATCGCCTTGCCTTCAATCAGGATCGGCTCGAACGCCTGGATGCCCAGACGATGCAGCGTCGGTGCGCGGTTCAGCATCACCGGATGCTCGCGGATCACTTCTTCAAGGATATCCCAGACCTCAGGACGCTCCTTTTCCACCATACGCTTCGCAGCCTTGATGGTGGTGGCGTGCCCATAGATCTCGAGCTTGGAATAGATGAACGGCTTGAACAGTTCGAGCGCCATCTTCTTCGGCAGACCGCACTGGTGCAGCTTCAGTTCAGGCCCGACGACGATCACCGAACGACCGGAATAGTCGACGCGCTTGCCCAGAAGGTTCTGACGGAAGCGACCCTGCTTGCCCTTGAGCATGTCGGACAGCGACTTCAGCGGACGCTTGTTCGCACCCGTGATCGCACGGCCGCGGCGGCCGTTGTCGAACAGCGCGTCGACAGCTTCCTGCAGCATGCGCTTTTCGTTACGGACAATGATGTCCGGCGCACGCAGTTCAATAAGGCGCTTCAGACGATTGTTACGGTTGATGACGCGACGATACAGGTCATTCAGATCTGACGTCGCGAAACGACCACCATCCAGCGGCACGAGCGGGCGCAGTTCCGGCGGAATGACCGGAACCAGGTCCAGAATCATCCATTCCGGCTTCGCGCCACTCTCCGAGAACGCCTCGATCAGCTTCAGACGCTTCACGAGCTTCTTGCGCTTCGCCTCGGACGTCGTCTCTTTCAGTTCCTGACGCAGTTGCACCTTTTCGGCATCGCAGTCGATGCGCGACAGGACCTTTTTGATCGCTTCAGCGCCGATTCCGACTTCGATACCCTCGTCGCCGTACTCGTCCATCACGTCGACATACTGGTCTTCGTTCAGAAGGCTGTACTGCTTCAGCGGCGACGTGCCGGGCTCAAGAACGACATAGCTCTCGAAATACAGGATCTTCTCCAGATCCTTCAGCGTCAGGTCGACCATCAGGCCGATGCGCGACGGCAGCGACTTCAGGAACCAGATATGCGCAACCGGGCTCGCGAGTTCGATATGGCCCATGCGCTCACGACGCACCTTGGCAAGCGTAACTTCCACGCCGCACTTTTCGCAGACAATGCCGCGGAACTTCATGCGCTTGTACTTACCGCACAGGCACTCATAGTCCTTGATCGGGCCGAAGATGCGCGCGCAGAACAGACCATCGCGCTCAGGCTTGAACGTACGATAGTTGATCGTCTCTGGCTTCTTGATCTCGCCGAACGACCACGACCGGATCTGCTCGCTCGAGGCCAGCTGGATCTTGATCTGATCGAAGCTCTGGCTCTGGCCGGTCTGGCCAAGGATCTTCATGAGTTCATTCATGCGCCGACAACCCCCTGAGGGAACAAGGCAGAGCGGGTCGCAACCCTCTCTGCCTTCCTAAAATGAAAAAACGAACCGGACATTAACGCGAAGCGGGCGGCGTTCAGGACGCCCCCTGCTCCAGGTCGACATTCAGACCCAGCGACTTCAGTTCCTTGATCAGAACGTTGAAGCTCTCCGGGATGCCGGCCTCGAAATCGTCCTGCTCACGCACGATCGCTTCGTAAACCTTGGTTCGACCCGACACGTCATCCGACTTCACCGTCAGCATTTCCTGCAGCGTATACGCCGCACCATATGCCTCCAGCGCCCACACTTCCATCTCACCGAAGCGCTGGCCACCGAACTGCGCCTTACCACCCAGCGGCTGCTGCGTGACGAGCGAGTATGGCCCGATGGAGCGTGCATGGATCTTGTCGTCGACAAGGTGATGCAGCTTCAGCATGTAGATGTAGCCAACGGTCGTCTGGCGCTCGAACTGCTCGCCGGTGCGCCCGTCGATCAGCTGCGACTGGCCGGACTTGGCCACGCCTGCCTTCTCGAGCATCGCCTCGATGTCCGGGATGGACGCGCCGTCGAACACCGGGGTCGCGATCGGAACGCCCTTGCGCAGGTTATTGGCGAGTTCGACCAGCTGCTCGTTCGGCAGCGTCGCGATATCCTCGTCATAGACCTTGTCGCCATAGACGCTCTTCAGCTCATCCAGCAGCACCTGCTTGCGCTCGCCAGTGCGCTGGTAGTCGTCGACCATGTCGCCGATACCGCGTCCGATATTCGCACACGCCCAACCCAGATGGGTCTCCAGAATCTGACCAACATTCATGCGCGACGGCACGCCCAGCGGGTTCAGCACGATATCGACCGAGGTGCCGTCCTCAAGGAACGGCATGTCCTCAACCGGCACCACGCGCGAAACCACACCCTTGTTGCCATGACGTCCGGCCATCTTGTCGCCCGGCTGCAGCTTGCGCTTCACCGCCACGAACACCTTGACCATCTTCATCACGCCAGGCGGCAGCTCATCGCCACGCTGCAGCTTCTCGACCTTGCCGTCGAAGCGCGTGTTGATCCGCTTGATCGCGGCATCGAATTCACGCTTCAGCGTCTCGATCTCGGCCATCGCGCTGTCGGACGCCACGGTGATCGTGCGCCAGATGCCACGCGGCTGCTCGGCGAGCACTTCTTCAGTGATCTCCGTGCCGGACTTGACGCCTTTCGAGCCCGTACCAGCGGTCTCACCAACCAGACGCTCGCGCAGACGGTTGTAGAACGACCGCTCCTGAATCGCGCGCTCGTCATCGCGATCCTTGGACAGACGCTCGATTTCCGCACGCTCGATCGCCATCGCGCGTTCGTCCTTGTCGACACCGCGACGCGAGAACACGCGCACGTCGACAATGGTGCCCGTCGTGCCCGGTGGCAGCTTGAGGGACGTATCACGCACGTCCGAAGCTTTCTCGCCAAAGATGGCACGCAGCAGTTTTTCTTCCGGTGTCATCGGGCTTTCACCCTTCGGCGTCACCTTGCCGACCAGAATATCGCCCGGATTCACCTCGGCGCCGACATACACGATGCCTGCTTCGTCGAGGTTGCGCAGGGCTTCCTCGCCGACATTGGGGATGTCGCGCGTGATTTCTTCCTGGCCCAGCTTCGTGTCGCGAGCCATGACCTCGAATTCCTCGATGTGGATCGAGGTGAAGACGTCATCGCGCGCAATACGCTCGGAAATCAGGATCGAATCTTCGAAGTTGTAACCGTTCCACGGCATGAACGCGACCAGCACGTTCCGGCCCAGCGCCAGTTCACCAAGCTCGGTCGACGGACCGTCGGCAATGATATCGCCGGCCTTCACCCGATCTCCGACATAGACCAGCGGACGCTGGTTGATGCAGGTGGACTGGTTCGAACGCATATACTTGCGCAGACGATAGATATCGACGCCCTGCGTAGCACCGGTCTCGTCGGTTGCACGGACCACGATACGCGCGCCGTCGATCTGATCGATCACGCCATCGCGTCGCGCCACAATCGTCGCACCTGAATCGTGGGCAACAGAGGCTTCCATGCCCGTGCCGACCAGCGGCGCGTCGGAACGCACCAGCGGCACAGCCTGACGCTGCATGTTCGAGCCCATCAGCGCGCGGTTCGCGTCATCGTTCTCAAGGAACGGAATCAGCGCCGCAGCGACGGAGACAAGCTGCTTGGGCGAAACGTCGCAGGCAGTCACTTCTTCCGGCTTCACAAGGCGGAAGTCGCCACCACGACGCACGGAGACCAGCTCGTCAGTCAGCGCACCATCGGCACCCTGCTTGGCGTCAGCCTGCGCCACGATCAGCTTTTCCTCTTCCATTGCGGAGAGGTATTTCCAGCCCGACTGCAGCACGCCGTCCTTCACCAGACGGTACGGCGTCTCGATGAAGCCGTACTTGTTCACCTTGGCGTAGGTGGCGAGTGAGTTGATCAGACCGATGTTCGGGCCTTCTGGCGTCTCGATCGGGCAGATACGGCCATAATGGGTCGGGTGAACGTCACGAACTTCGAAGCCCGCGCGCTCGCGCGTCAGACCACCCGGTCCAAGCGCCGAAAGACGACGCTTGTGCGTCACTTCGGACAGCGGGTTGGTCTGATCCATGAACTGGCTCAGCTGCGAGGAGCCGAAGAACTCGCGCACGGCAGCGGCCGCAGGCTTCGCATTGATCAGATCATGCGGCATGACGGTGTCGATATCGACCGACCCCATACGCTCACGGATCGCGCGCTCCATACGCAACAGGCCGAGGCGGTACTGATTTTCCATCAGTTCGCCGACCGAACGCACGCGACGGTTGCCGAGATTGTCGATATCGTCGATCGCGCCGCGGCCGTCCTTCAGTTCGCACATGATCTTGACGGTACGCAGGATGTCGGCCTTGCGCAGGACACGCATGGTGTCCGGGGCATCGACTTCGAGGCGCATGTTCATCTTCACGCGACCGACCGAAGACAGGTCATAACGGTCGCCATCGAAGAACAGGCCCTGGAACATCGCTTCTGCGGTTTCCGGGGTCGGCGGCTCGCCGGGACGCATGATGCGGTAAATGTCGACCAGCGCTTCGTCACGCGACGAGTTCTTGTCGACCGTCAACGTATTGCGGATCCACGGACCGTTGGCCGCATCGACCGCAAGGGTCGCAAGCGTCGTCAGACCGGCATCTTCCAGCGCGACCAGACGGGCTTCCGTCAGTTCTTCGCCAGCTTCGGCATAAATCTCACCGGTTTCGGCGTTGACCATGTCCTGTGCGACAAAGCGACCCAGAAGGTCCGCACGACCGACCAGCACGACCTTCGTGTTCTCGGCGATCTGGCGCACCTTGCGCGCTGTCAGCTTGTCGCCTTCGGCTGCAACTTCCTCACCGGTGTCGGCGTCGAACAGCGGGGACAGCAGCTTGACGTTGCGGAAGGCTTCCGGCGTGAACGGACGCGCCCAGCCCTTCGGCAGCTTCTCGAACACAACCTGGTCGTAGAAATAGCCGAGCACTTCGTCGGCATCCATGCCGCGAATGTCCATCGAATCGACGTCACCGCCCTCAGCCGCCTTGGCAGCGCGGGCCGCTGCAGAGTTCTCGCTCTCAAGCGCGCGGAACAGCGTCGTGACAGGCAGCTTACGCTTGCGGTCGATACGGACGTAGATCAGGTCCTTGGCGTCGAATTCGAAGTCGAGCCACGAACCACGATACGGGATCACCCGGGCAGCAAACAGATACTTGCCCGATGAGTGCGTCTTGCCCTTGTCGTGATCGAAGAACACGCCGGGGCTGCGGTGCATCTGGCTGACGATGACGCGCTCGGTGCCGTTGATAATGAAGGTGCCGTTGTCAGTCATGAGCGGCATGTCGCCCATGTAAACCGGCTGCTCCTTGATGTCGCGGATGGAGCGCGAGCCAGTGTCTTCGTCGAGATCCCACACGATCAGGCGCAGGATGACCTTCAGCGGAGCCGCGAACGTCAGGCCACGCTGGATGCACTCCTCAACGTCGTATTTCGGCTCTTCCAACTCGTAGCTGACGAACTCGAGCCGACCGCGACCCGCGAAATCGTTGATCGGAAAGACCGAGCTGAACACTTCCTGCAGACCGGCCTTGTGGCGGCTGTCAGGGGCGACGTTCATCTGCAGGAATGCTTCGTAGCTGGCACGCTGCACGTCGATGAGGTTCGGCATCGGAGCGACTTCAGGAATACGCCCGAAGCTTTTGCGGATCCGCTTGCGCCCCGTGAAGGATTTCGTAATGGCGTTCATCGACTATCCTACCCCGCACTAACACCAGATGTTCGAGCCACCAGAAGCGCGGGGCTGACCCGCCTGCACCGATGGCCGGAACGTCCGGCACACTATGAATTCGTCAACATCAAGCCCACAGGGCCTGCCCATCCACGGGACCACCCAAGGGAGATTGACCCCCCTGAACGGCGAAGCGGGCGGGAACCAGTGCGATTCCCACCCAGACTTCAGATCGTCTTGTGTTGGCAGGGCCCCGAAGGCCCCTGCCCGGCACCAGTCGAAATCACTTAACTTCGACGGTCGCCCCGTTCTCTTCGAGAACCTTCTTGATCTTCGCAGCTTCGTCCTTGCTGACGCCTTCCTTGATCGGCTTCGGAGCGCCTTCAACCAGGTCCTTGGCTTCCTTGAGGCCCAGACCCGTGATCGCACGGACTTCCTTAATCACGTTGATCTTCTTGTCGCCAGCGGCGGCCAGGATCACGTTGAATTCGGTCTGCTCTTCAGCAGGAGCGGCAGCAGCAGCAGCCGGGCCAGCAGCAACAGCAACCGGTGCAGCAGCGGAAACGCCCCACTTCTCTTCGAGAAGCTTCGACAGCTCAGCAGCTTCGAGAACGGTCAGAGCCGAAAGCTCTTCAACAATCTTGGTCAGATCGGCCATGGTAATCTTCCTAATTTATACACTGATTGGTTCCGCACAACCCGCGATATGCAAAGTCGTGCGAGATTCTGATCACCCCGGCGGCCTTGCGGCCGTCTCGGGGCAAGGGGTTCAAGCGGCTTCTGCCTCGTCGCCCGTCTTGGCATAGGCGCCGAAGACCCGTGCGAGCTGCCCTGCCGGCGCCTGCACAACACTCGCGATACGCTGAGCCGGGGTGGAGATAAGCCCCACCAGCTGCGCGCGGAGTGTGTCCAGCGACGGAAGCTCGGCCAGCGCCTTGAGGCCATTGACGTCAAGCGTCTGGCTTCCAAGCGATCCACCGAGCAGAACAAGCTTCTCATTGGTCTTGGCGAACTCGACGATCACCTTGGCAACTGCCACAGGGTCGGCCGCCCACGAAAGCGCGGTCGGTCCCTTCAGCAGCGGCGCGATGCCGTCGAACTGGGTCCCATCCAGGGCGAGTGTGGCCAGCCGGTTTTTTGCGACCTTGTATGTCGCACCAGCCGCACGCACGCGCCGCCGCAGATCGGTCACATCGGCAACCGTCAGCCCGTCATTACGGGTGACGACAACCATGGACGTCTCGGCAAACACGCCCGCGAGGTAGGCGACAAACGCCCGCTTCTCCGTACGGTCCAAATCCCGTCTCCATCATGACACACCACACGAAGCGGCGTGTCGGG
>Ga0157365_10000855_pt1 | contig 12864 bp, 6 predicted proteins | sample AttsexASBM3_FD_111478 | JGI IMG/M metagenome (GOLD analysis project Ga0157365, IMG submission 111478) | Fungus gardens microbial communities from leaf cutter ant in Ribeirão Preto, State of São Paulo, Brazil - Atta sexdens ASBM3 | ecosystem: Host-associated > Fungi > Mycelium > Unclassified ... | reverse complement strand
TGAAAGGTCTCACGCTCGGGCAGTTCATCGAGCAATTCGAGAACGGCGCGCTCTTTGCTGGAATAGCGAATGGGCAGGGCCAGACCACCGATATTGACCATAGCGGGACTTGATATGGGCGATACATCGGTGTGGCTCGGAAACAGCCGCAGGCTGTTGTGCCAATGAAAGGCCACATCGAGCGGCAGGCTTGGCAGCCAAGTCGGTGGGGGTTTCGGTCCGTAAAGATGAACCTCACGAACCGATGTCGACAGATAATGAGCATACCCCTGCTGTTCGAGCGCAGTGCGCCCGCCGACGGTCAACGGAAGGGCCAGTACTGTCTGGAGGGAGACAATCACCTGCTGCCAAATGAGCGGCGTGCGCGAGCGGCGATAAACGCGCCGAGCCGGGCTTTCGAGCCAGCCGGAGCGCACATACTGGCTCCGCAGCGCCGACGAATAGCCATGGGCCTCCATCCAAGCGGCATCAGCAAGGAGCCCCTCGGGGAGTTCCTGCTGGAGTCGGTTTATCTTTCTATCTGAACGCATAGCCATAATTGGCATTATGTCATGTTTGCAAACCTGTGTCTCGTTTATAAATTAGAAAATTTACTAAACCTAACCTTGTGTTTAAGACATTTCTTAAACCATACTCTTTGGCTACCGATCCCCATATTGTTTGATTAGAAATTCGATAGTTACATTCTCCGTTATTGCATCATGCGGAATGAGCACGTAGTGCCACGACTTGCCGCCGTAGGTGCGTGCGTGCTCGCTCGCCCATCCGCACCATTTCACCGCTACGTCTTTCTTGGCCAGCACATCCTTATCTTGCATCTGATTGACCGCTTTAGGTTCCAGCATGACGACGCAATCGTCCATCTCTGCGACAAAGTCGGGCTGGTATTCGAGTTGGTCGTGACCACTACGGTAATACATCTGGAACTGGCCCTTGGCAGGGCGCAACCATTTGAGGGATTCTCGCTCAAGGATCACAGCGAGTTTGCGTTCGGAATTCGAATGAAACTTGGTGACAGAGGCAAGACACTTGGCGAAGCCACCGAACAGATAGCGTGCCATATTGCTCTTGTCCGCCGGGGACTGCCGGAAATCGAGCGGAGATTCGTTAATGGCAGTGAACGCGCTTTCCTTAAGCTCAGTCCAGCCTTGCCGGACCTCGTGATGATATTCGACAGTATCGTCGAGCCAGAAATGGTCCTGCATCTGCGCATGTACGGCACGTGCGATCTCGCGCTGGTGCAGAACGAGCACTTGCCCGGTCTCTTCTTCGGACAAGTAGGTTCGCAAATGCCGGACTACTTGCCCGGCAAGATCGTACAACAGGTCAGCCTGCTCATCGTAGGCAATATCAGGGAAATCGATTAGCCCGCTGACAACATAGTCCTCCAACCGCTCTTCGACCAGGTTGCCCCGCGACAAGCCGATAATATCGACCTGATCGGTGCGTAGATGCTTGGCCCATAGCTCTCCGCTCGGAGCAGGATAGCGCATCCCAGACAGGTCAAGTGTGAACGGCTCGAAACCCGCCTTCACCTCACCCTTAGGCGTCACGATAATGCGCGGAATGTCGATGGTGCGCTCCACGATTAGCTTAGCTGTGGCGGCAATGACCGAGCCGATGTCAGGCGCGGGCTTACCGACGCCTTCCAACTCCAGCTGAGGCGGTTGGTACTGGCTCCGCACCTCCTTCATTACCCGCGCCTGAACCTCGGGGCGACTGAGGTAAGACACGCTCGGCACTTTGCCCGGCTCGCGAGCCAGCTTACGGAAAGCATCATAGGCGAGTTTGGCCACGTTCTGCTCGGCGGGGTCGGTGAAGGCCAGTGCCGGAGCAGCGGACGATTCTGGCGTAAGAGGCGTCGCCGCCGGGCCTGGTTGCAGCCCCAAGGCACTCAGGATAGTCGGCGTAGCAACCACCGTGACCGTCTTGCGGGTCAACTCTGCCTCGTCGAGCACAAGTTGTTTCAGCCGGATCGGCGACTTTGGATTGTTAGCCTCGTCCACGATTTCTTGAAAGCGATCATGCGCCACGATATTCAGGCGATCGACAGCGGTAACGCCAGTGCGCTTGCCGTAGGGCAAGCGCAGCCCGCGCCCGATACTCTGCTCAATAAGGGTACGGGCGTTCGCCGCACGAAGTGGCACGATGGTATAGAGGTTAGTCACGTCCCAGCCCTCTTTAAGCATATTGACGTGAATGACGATCTCGACCGGGTTGTCGTTATGCTCAACGGTGAGCAGCTTCTCAATCGTCTCCTCTTCCTTCACGCTGGAATCTACCTGAATCACCTTGTCGGCGTAGCACCCCTGAAAGAAGGCATCGGACTGGATCAGCGTCATCAGTTCCGCCGCATGCGTAGTGTCGCGGGCTATCACCAGCACGAACGGCTTCACGATTTGCGCGCCGTTCTCGCGGGCGTAAGTTTCCAGATCGACCTTCACGCTCTCGTGGAGGCGGATGCCGTCCTCCAGCTTAAGCTGCTGGATTGCTTCAGGCGATTTGCCCACCGGGTTGAAGTTCTTCCGGGTTACGACGGCGGGTTCCTTGACGAAACCGTCTTCCATCGCCCGTGCGAGCGGGTAATCGAAAATCACATTACGGAAGGCGACGGGGCCGCGTGCGCTTTCGATGAAGGGCGTCGCGGTCAATTCCAGCCCAAAGATCGGCTTCAACTCGTTTATCGCCCGCATTCCCGCTGTGGCACGGTAGCGGTGAGATTCGTCCATGACGAGGACGAGATCTTTGAGGCCAGCCAGATAGTCGAAATAGCTCTCGCCGATTTCCTCGCGGAACGAACGGATACGCGGGGCACGACCGCCACGCACCTCGGACGAAATCTTTGCGATATTGAAGATGTTGATAGTGGTGGGGAAAAGCTGCCCCCCGGAGGCGATCTGCCGCTCGAATGTCTCGCCGGTGGTGATTACTGGCGGCGAGATGGCGAACTCGGAAATGCCCTTGAACACGTATTTGGGTGTATTGGGCGTGAAATCCGCGATGAGCTTATTGTAAATGGTCAGATTGGGCGCGAGCACGAAGAAATTGTTGATGCCGTACGCGATGCGCAGATAGGCAACGAACGCACCCATCAGACGCGTCTTGCCGACGCCGGTGGCCAGAGCGAAGCACAGTGAGGGGAAATCCCGCTCGAAATCCATCACACTAGGAAACTCGCTGCGAATGGCCTCCAGCGCCACCGCCGTGTCCAACTCTCGGGATGGCGGCGCGATCTCGGTTACGCAGTCAAGGATTTCTAAGCTGCGCCGCTGCGGCTCGCGTAAGCTCAAACGCCCGGCGATAGCGTTGACGTGGCGAAGATGGTTCATGCGTCTTCTCCTGCGTCAAAGAGGCCAGGTTGAACCTCAGGCTTTGACGAAGGAACGGACTCAAATTCAGCCATCGGAAGGTTGACAACGTTCAGGCTGTAGTCGTCATGATCCCATTCACAGCGGGTACGAATGTGGTTGGGAATTTTCCGCACAGTGAGATTGGACCAACGGTCCGGGTTGCCTCGAAAGGCGGAACACAAGACCAAAAGCGAGCGGCCTTCCCCCACCTCCTCGCTCAGTGCGGTAAGCTCCTCTGCACCGAGCATCTGCGTCGTGACATAGAGGAAGTCGCGTTCCGAGGAATAGCCCTGCTGCCACCAGATATCGGGACTGGGCGCATAGGCGAAGCCTTCCAACTTGCACAAGGCCTGGGCCAACATCTCGGCGTTGTAGTTTTTCGAGATGACCTCGCGGCCCCACTTGTCCTTTTCCAGCAAGGACGGTGCAAGCTCATAGTAGCGGAAACCGCCGCCACCTTTCCAATCTACAATCTTGCTAATGCCGCCTTGATCGACGCCGTCGATCACCTTGCGCAGACGCGGAGCAATATGCGTGAAGCAGTGATCGCCCAGTTCGACCATGATCCAACGCCGCCCCACTTTGTGGGCAACGGCTCCGGTGGTTCCTGACCCTGCAAAGGAATCTAGTACGATATCGCCAGGATCTGTAGCGATGTGAATGATCGTTTGAAGCAGCTTCTCAGGTTTGGGCGTATCAAATAGATCGTCTCCAAACAGCGCCAGAATTTCCTTTTTTGCTGCTTGATTATCTCCGGCAAGCGCTGCATCCCACCAAGTCCACGGAGCCAAGCCGACCTCCTCTCCCTTATACTGTTTGATACGGGGTCGACCGGCGCCGCTATTAGGGAAATAGACACGGCCCTCGGATAGATACCGATGGAAAACAGGTTCGGTTGCTCCCCAGCATCGACCAGTAGGCGGGCGCACGGTCGTTCCCGCAGGGGTGAGGATGTCATACATCTGATTTGCTCGGAAACCTTGCGCGCTGAATGGGATTGAACGCCAGCTACCGCGCAGATCGTTGTCGGGATTGGAATAACCACCCTCGTCATTGAGCCTGTTTCGCGTATCTTTCCAGCGTTGCGGGCCGGACGGCGCATAGACAAGTATATGATCATGGGCCGAACCAATGGCGGCACGATTCTCACGGGATGTCCGCTTCTGCCAAACAATATTGGCGATGAAGGCACCCCGTCCAAAAATCTCATCTAGTAGTATCTTTAGATAATGCGCTTCATTGTCATCAATAGTAATCCATAGGGAACCATCTCTGGAGAGTAGGCGATGGATGATTTCCAGCCGATCCCGCATCAAACCCAGCCAAATGCTGTGCTCCAGTCCATCCTCATAGTGACTGAAGGCACTCCCGGTGTTGTAGGGTGGGTCAATAAAGACGCATTTCACCCTCCCAGTAAAGTCCGCCTCCAGCGCTTTGAGCGCGAGCAGATTGTCACCGTGGATCAGCATATTGTCGAAAATGTCGGCATCGCTCACGCGCTGCGCCGCGTGATAGCTCTTCTCCGTGTCTTCGATCAGGATGCGCGGCTCTAGCCGTGGCCGGTTCTCCTTCCCCACCCAAGTCAGTTCAAGTTTTTGCTTCTTAATCATGTTGTCCCTTCGGCAACGGCCACGCCCGCCGTGTTTGCTTCTTTCCAGATTTCTGTTTTTAGCGCTGCGAAGAGAGTCCGACAGTCTCCCTGTGTCTTGAAGACCGACTGAAAATCACGGGGCGTTTGGAGGGCTTGCGTCCCTCCTACCGAGCTATAACTGGCAAACCCTTTCGCCACGGTTTGGGCAAGCAGTTTCTCCGCGTAATCAATAGCCGCAGCAGCGATGGCCGCTTGCTCCTCGTCAGATAGAGCCAAATCTTCGGCCGTCTCTGGCTGCATTTTCTTGAAAATAGCAGCCAGCACGATCCACCGTGCGTTGGTATGAAATGCCTTGGTGGCGCCAGCGCTAGCCTTAGCATTGTCGCTCAAGACTTTGAGAACAATGCGCTGAGCCTGGACCGAGCGCCAGGCCGTACGCGCCGACAGGTTCGGCGGAAAGACGCGCTCGTGCCGGGTGCGCACCACCTCGCTGGCCGGGAAGACCATTTCGAGCGAGCGTAGGGAATCCCGATTGGCTGCGACGCGATAGAGCAGGTCGCAGTCCTGCGCCGTGTGCAGGCAGGCACAGGCCGTTAGAGCTTCTTCAATGGTAAAATTGTGTTCGTCAGAAGCAGGTGTGTCTTCATCGAGGCGATAGTGATAGCCTATGCCATGCGGTCTTAACGTCAGGCTCATTTGTTCATGGAGTGGATAAGTAGCGGCGAAGTCTCTTAGTCCCACATGATTCTGGAAATTTGCAGCACGCGAGATTCGTTCGGCGAAGGCTGCCTCGTCCTCGCATTTCTCAAGGGAGACGATCTTGATAAAGGCATAACCAGAAGGCCCCGCGCCCTCATCCGGGCCAGGGACGCACTTACCGATAGAACCGAGAGTTTGCGCACCGTTGATAACAGCAAAGCCTTTGGCCGTGACACGCTTGCTCTCCGCTTTGGCGCGGTCCAGATTGTTGAGTTCCAGCCGGTTGCAATAAGCAGTCAATCCATTGTTGAGGTAATGAAACAGGAACGCTTCTTCTTTCAGAGTTTTCTGGATATCGTTGTTAACATCCGTGCTCCCCTTAAATCCGCGAATGTTGGCCTGGATCAGCTTAGCACCATGTTCATTATACAACGCCCTTAGACGCTCCAACGCGATCAGACCATAGATGGTCTCATAAGGTGTCGTGACGAGGCCGGGACGGATGATTTCCAGTTCGACCGAGTCGATTCCCGGCCCATCGTCCGCGCCCGTCACCCAGTCATTGAGCGTTGTCAGATTGACTGATTGAAAACGAAAATAGCCATCGTCCTGATCCTTACTTAATTTGACTTTCAGCGCCTCAAACAGGTGCTTCCGATCATCTGAAATCAGGGAAAGACCCGAGTAACAGAGTACCGCACGGGCTTGGGTGGAGGCGTTGGCTAGCGCAGCCTCTAGCTGTGGACGTAAAGCAGTGATCTTGGCATTGCCAGAAAACGTATCGAATTTACCTTCGAGTAAATTTTCAACCCCCGCCTTGAATTTGGTGACATCTCCTAAGTCAGGCTCATTGACGCCCGAATGAACATATTTAGATTGCGTCAACCAGAGTGTGTTGGTCACGGGAGAGAAATATATGCCGTCGATCCCGCCGTCCGCGCCGCCATCCACCACGCCCTTGGCAGCCTCTTCGATCGTCGCAGCCCCGAGTTTATAAAGCGTGTAGGCGGCGAGCGCACGACTGAGAAAATCGCGCTCATTCTGCTCTATATTGCCTCCAGCCTTTTGCGGTACAAAGCCGTCAAATAACTCATGGAGTTTCAGCGGAAGGGCCAATATCTCGACGGGGCGATCCGTCATCAGTACAGGCTCCCGCGAACTGGAGGGTGCTCAGATCGCAGCATCGTTCGTTCAGCTCGGTTTCTTCAGAGGATGGAGGCGGCGGCTATCCCCATTGTTCCGCCAGTAGCTGCCCGATTTGTCGTTCGCGGGCCACCCATGATCGGGGTGAGACAAGATTTCCACCAACCGCACAACGTGGTTGGCGAAACCGATGGCATCCTGATTAAGTAGGTCGAACGAAATTTCCTTAAAATGTGCCCCCAGTGCGTTGCGTACCTGCGCGATGCGCGAGAGTTCATCTAATATCGGCCTCAACTGTACGACATTGTCCGCCGCAGCATTCGAGTCAGTCAACCCATCGCGGATTTCGACTTTCAGGGCATCGCGAAGTTTGTTGTCGATGGCCAGCAATAAATCGCCAACGGAATATGGGCTCCCCTGACGACGCGGAACGCGGCATTCATAGCGCAAAGTGAGGAAGTCCAAAGCGTATTCGAGGATCACGCCTGCCTTACTGCAAATTGCCTGCGTATCGGGCTGCGCTTGCGCCAGCAGACTTTTAAGCCGGTCAATTTCTGGCAGGCAGCCAACATGGCCCATACCTTCCGTAATGTTCCACCGAGTTAGTTCGACGAACTGGCAGAGACTGTTGGGTTTCAGCGTGCCCCAGCGGAATCGCTCTCGCCATGGACGATAGTGGGTGGTGACAATGGTGTGGCGGAAATTGGCGCTCACCTCGTAGATCATACCGACGACGCGCTCGACATGCGGCTCGTCCACACTCCCCAATACATCATCGAGAATGAGGATGGTCTCGTCCGGCTTATCGCGTACAGCCAAAGCTAGGAATACACATAAGCCCAGTGTATCGAGGTGCGACTGGCTGAAATAGGCTTGCGGAGGAACATCCTGCCCTGAAAACTGAGCCGCCAGTTCAATCGAGGCGCGCTTTTTCGGGTCAAGTGGTAAGGCGATCTTGTCTAACCCTTCGCCGGGATGAACCTTCTCATATAATTTGCCCACGTTTTCGGCGATGGCGCCTATAATCTTGTTGGTAAAATCCTGCCGCTGCTCGACGCAGTGCTTGAGAGCGTCATCGACCCTCGGCAATAGACCATCCAATTCAGTGCGCTTGGCAAGGTTGGTCTCATAGCGATCGACCGCTCCTTTCAGGGTGGACGTGAATTTCTGGTCATCGCGCAACGCGGCCTCGACTCTGGGCCAGCTTTGGGCGGCGGCATTGGTGCTGGCAATCCAACCGGCAAGCAAGGAAAGATCGGCAGGTACTGCCGCAGCAGGCAACTTTACTTCCAGCTTCCAAGCATAGCTATCTTTGGCGGCGTTAAAGGCAGCCGCCGCTTTTTGATATTCCATATCGAGCGCGTCTACTGCGTTCTGCGCATTTACCAACTGCGTAGCGCAATTGTTTTGAGTCACTGTGGCCGCTCGTAGGGCCGTGAAATTTGCAAGCCTCGACTCCACGCTATCGGCCAGGCCTTCAATATTCTCGTCGCTGCCGCATAGCGGACATTCTTCTGCGTCGGCGTGTGCATGGAGATAAGTCCGCCCAACCTCCAACACGGGCAGAAGATCGCCGCTGCCGTCCGTTACGGCGGCAGCGGCGGCTGCAAGCCCGATGTCCGCGTTTACCTTGGCGGCGATCGCTTTTGCCAACGCCTCTTGATGTGCTTGCAACCGATCGGATAACAATTTGAGCGTATCGAACGTGCCGCGCAGCTTGATGATCGCCGAAATATCCGCGTCTAGCGTTCCCGTTGGCTGGGCAATCTTTTGCTTGGCCCATGTCACAGCGTTGAAATCCGCCGGCAAGCCAGCAGTTTCATAAAAGCCCTGCAACTCTTGCAGACTCTGCCCTTCGGCCTGCTGGGCTGCTTTCCGTTCGACACCAAGCGACTTGCCAAGCTGGCGCAATGCTTCTTCCGAAGCTTCAAACTCAGTTATGTCGATGAAACGCTTGATGGCGTCATAACGCTCTTTGGGCTGCGCTTGAATCAGGTGCAAAATTTGCTGGCGGCGTAGCAACTCGACGCGAGGCCGCGAAGTGCCTGGCGTTACTAAGACCTTTTTGTCAACGATTTTGCCGTAGCATTGGCCTGTCCCAGTTTCTAGCACCACACTCAGGTCGGCGGCAGTTTTACCAACGCTCGGCCAGTATTTCTCAAGGCGGGGGCCCAGTCCATAACCGTCCAGCGATGATACGCGGTCGCGCGCCAAAAACTCGAAGGCATCGCAAATGGTGGTTTTGCCCGTGCCATTCTCACCATAAATCAAGGTCAGCTTCCTTCCCGTCTCGAAGGGGAGGATGAATGTTTCGGACGAACCACGAAACGCGGTAATGCTGATTGACCGGAGCGGAGAAGCGGCAGTCATCACTGTCTTTCCTTACGCTGAGCAAGGTCAATCTCAAGTTTCCAGTCGGCCTCCTTCATATGACCGGATGCAATCTTGGCAAGGAGCGCGCCTCGCTTTTCTGGACGCAGAAGTTTTTCTTTGATAAGGTGATCGACAACTTCGGCGGAAAGGGCTTCAGACGGCGTCGGCGCGTTGATCATTTCAGCCTCCAGCGAATGGTGAAAAGGGGGCGAGTGTCGATGCTTTGTTCCAACTTGTCCTCGATTTGCGCGATGAGTTCAGCACGCTGTTCATCAATTCGATCCTGCGCGTCAAACAGGGTGCGGCGCTTGGTCGAGCGTTCGGCCTCCAGTAACTTGATTACTTTCTGCCCAGCGAGCTTTTCCTCCAATGCCAGTGCTACGGTGGCAGCGCGGCGAGCTTCCTTAATCTGGCGGTCAAGCTCTTTCAGCTCGCGTTCTAGCCCCACTTTGAGGTCATCGGCCCAGCCGTCCAGTTTGTTCGCTTCGGCCTCAAAGTAACGGGCATTGCGCTCTGAGATGTCGCGGCGTATGCGTTCCATCTGCGCGGAAAGGCAATCGGTAAGTTGCGACTCCACTACAGCGGGGATGCTGGCCGGAGCGCCTACCTGCGCACTAATGGTAAGTAGGCGCTTAGCGGCGTCGTTACTAAGCACGACGCCATTGTCGGTTTGCGCGGCCAGGAGCAAGTGCTGCTCGCTTTGGCCAAGTGCGTCGACGGTGAGCAGCGACACTGTGAGCCAACCGGATTGGCCGACAAATGGATGTAGGACACTGATACGCCCATCATAGCCTTCATAATCGAAGATGACCTCGGCAATCGGCAATTCACGTTCAGAAGAGTGGCGGACGATTGCCTCGCCCAAGGGGTGGTTGAGGCGGAAAAAATGTGCCTCGCCGGAACGACGGGGCAACTCGTATAGGCCCGTGGGGATTTCACGATCCACGATCCATTCCGGCAGGCTGTTGAGTTGGAAGGAGGCGCTGTCGATAAAAGTGGCGGCGCCGTCCAGCTCATGCTTAGCGAGACGCATCAAGTCCTGCTCGAAGCGATTGAGCAGAACCTTGGCGTCCTCATTGCGGAGCCTCAGCTTTTCGCGGACCTCATCATCGAAATTCTCCAGTAGCTTGCGCCGAGCGGCCGTCATGGTCTCGTTGATCTCGGTACTGAGCTGACGCTGAAGCGTATCGAAGGCATTCTTAATTTCGTCGGATTGGCGGCATTTCTGGTAAATATCGGCAATGCGCTTCTCGAAATCAACGCCGGATTCAATGGCTCCCAGCACCTCGTCGCTGGTCCCGAAAACGCCTTCGAAGAGCTGAAATTTTTCGGATAGAAGCTGATAGACCCGCTGGTCGGCCTCATTCTTGCGATTTAGAAAATTGACTACAACTACGTCATGCTTCTGACCATAGCGGTGACAGCGCCCAATGCGCTGTTCGATCCGCTGTGGATTCCAGGGAAGGTCGTAATTGACGATCATTGAACAGAACTGAAGGTTGATGCCCTCGGCTCCAGCCTCGGTCGCAATCATGATCTTACCCTGATCACGGAAATAATCGACGAGAGCCGAACGCATGTCGGCGGTACGTGAGCCGGTGACGCGGTCCGAACCTTTATGTCGGGAAAGCCATTTATTGTAGATGGCGCGGGATTGCTCGTCGCTGTTGCTGCCGTTGAACAGGACGATGGAATCCGCCCACGGGCTATCTTCCAGCACACGCAGCAGGTAGGATTGTGTCCGGCGGGATTCGGTGAAGATGATGGCTTTCTCCGCCGCGCCAAATTCGCGAGCCTTGGCGAAACCGACCTCCAGCGCCTTCAAGAGGGCATGGCCCTTAGCGTTCTGCTCAATCGACATAGCGAGTGCGGCGAACTCGCGCAGTTCGGCGATTTCCTTTTCCAATGCGTGTAGGTCAGACTTGACTAGCGGCTCGACTTCCTCGTTCTCGTCCCACTCCTCCTCGATTTCGTCCAGCGCTTCGTAGTCTTTCTCAACCGTATCGGTAAGGTCCGTAGGCAAGCGGCTCTTGTCGAGCCGGGTTTGCAGGCGCTCGGAGATAGAAGCGAGTGCACCGGCAATGGCAAACGACGACGAAGCAAGCAGCTTACGCAGAACCAGTGTCATGAGTGCGCGTTGTCCAGACGGTAAAGCCTGCAAATTGTCGCGCTGGAGATAAGCAGTGACGAGATTGTAGAGTTTGTCCTCCGCCTCATCGGGACTAAACTCTTGTAAGATGGCGTGGCGTTTGGTGTAGGGAACATATGGTGTCACCTGCCGACGCAGAGTGCGGTGACAGAGAGGCTTCAGACGCTCACGCAAGATGTCGATAGCACGGTCCTGTGCCATGCCCGCAAACTGTTCGCGGAAGCTTTTGAGATCGCCAAACGAATGTTCATCGATGAAACTGACTAGGCCGAACAACTCCAGAAGGGAGTTTTGTAATGGCGTGGCCGTGAGCAATAGCTTGTGACGCTCGGTGAGCGCAGATTTGAGCGTGTTGGCGATGACGTTGGACGGCTTGTAAACGTTGCGCAGCCTGTGAGCTTCGTCGATGACGACCAAATCCCACGGCGTTGTCGCAACGTCTGCCGACTTACTGCGCGCGAACTGATAGGAACAGATAACAACGCTGTCATGCGGCTGGAATGGCTTAGAGTTACCAAGTTTGGTCTCAGCATTGTAGGACTTGGCTTCGAGGATGGTGCAAGGGATAAAGAACTTCTCCGCCATCTCCTGATGCCATTGCTTCCGCAGGTTGGCGGGGGCGATAATAAGGATACGGCGCTTCCGTTCGGCCCAGCGCTGAGAAATGACCAAACCCGCCTCGATGGTCTTGCCTAATCCGACTTCGTCGGCAAGTAGTGCTCCCTTGGACAGAGGGGACCCGAAAGCGAACAAGGCCGCATCGACCTGATGCGGGTTCATATCGACCTGCGCTCCGGCCACGGCTACCGCCAGCCGTTCTGAGCTGCCTGATGAATGGCGTCGCGTTAGATCATACGCAATATATTTCGCTTGGTAGTCGGTTATCATTAATCTCTAGTGGCTCTTAATGCGGAAACGGTTTTCTCAATTTCTATAGCGCTCATCTGTCGGCCCCATCCCGCTTTCAAACAGACGGACATCAACGCTCCGTTCCGGCCGGCGCGGGCCGTCTGTAATCCATCTGCACATCGATTAAGCTATACGAACTTGGGTCACAGGGCCATGCCCTTGGCAGCAGTTTTACCTTGGGCGTTCCCGTTCTGGGCGCCCACCGCCATGGTAGCCCCGACTGCCGGAGTCAGGGCTGTCTGCTTCATGCCTGACCGCTCCTGAATAGCTGCGACGAGCTTGGCGCGATTATTGGTATAGATGGCAACGCTCTCCCTGGCGCGCGACAGGGCGACATAAAAGCTCTTCTGATCGACGAGCTGGCTGGCGGCGCTGTCGGCATGGACCAGAACGCGATCGGCAGTACGGCCCTGCGCCGCGAAAGCCGTGGCGACCCAGGCATGGGCGATATGACGGTCGCGTGGATCATTCGGCGTCAGATGCTCGATCCGGCGATTGGCCATACGGAGTGTCACGCCACGCGTCTGGGGATCGACACCGATCACTTCCCCTTGCTGGCCGTTGACCCGCCCCGCTGCCCGATCGTTACGGGTGAACTGCACGCGATCACCTGCACGGAGTTCGATCGGCTCGGCGGTGAACACCTGGGA
>Ga0157365_10000854_pt1 | contig 12870 bp, 11 predicted proteins | sample AttsexASBM3_FD_111478 | JGI IMG/M metagenome (GOLD analysis project Ga0157365, IMG submission 111478) | Fungus gardens microbial communities from leaf cutter ant in Ribeirão Preto, State of São Paulo, Brazil - Atta sexdens ASBM3 | ecosystem: Host-associated > Fungi > Mycelium > Unclassified ... | reverse complement strand
TCTTACCGTCTATCGCGACCAGCCCCACTCCAGCGAAATCGGCTTTATGAGTTCACGACCTGGTCGACTTGAACCATGTCAATTCCGTTCAACTAGAGGATCGAGATGATGCCTTAAGGGAACGGATTTTGCGTTGAATAAAATCGAGGCGGTCTTGGCCCCAGAAGAGTTCGTTTTCAACCACATAGGTTGGGGTACCGAAAACACCCAGGGATTCGGCATCAGCTAGATTTTTATGCCATGCGTCGATGACTGCAGGCATATCGGCTGACCGCCGTAACGCCACGCCGTCACATGCCAGTGCCTCGACGGCCAAGGATTCAAGCGTCGCATCATCGGCGATGTCACGGTCTTGCGCCCAAAGCGCACGTTGGATCACCCAAGATAGCTCGGCCGCATCAAGCTTTGCTTGCGCCGCGGCGATGACCATACGAGCCGCAGGTTCAATCGTTCTACATGGATAATATCTTGGGTGAATGTTCAAGGGAATGTTTAGAAAGCTACTCCAACGCGCTAGCTCCATCTCATGGTAGGCTTGGCGGGCTATCGGGCGCGTCCGAAGCGGAATGCCGCCATTTGCCTCGATGATGCGGATCGGTCGGAGTATGAGCCTTACATCTTCTTCTTCCGCCATATTACGGAGACGCTGCATACCAAGAAACGCCCAAGGAGACGATATTCCATAGAAAACAACGATATCTGCTTGTGGAGCTTTCAAATACACTCTTTTCCTCCCGGAACGCATAGTCAATTTCATGATATAACCGCATATCGCATCGTGCGATGAGTTTATCGCATTATGATCCTTGTATAATGATATATACTCATGCAACGGTGTTTTTGCTGAACCTACAAACCACTCTCCCGGTATCGCCTGTCTTGCCTCGGGATCCTTTCTAGGTGTTGTCATGTCTTCACGGCGTTTCCTTCCTTTTATCTTCGCAGCCGTATGCATGAGTTCAACAGCTCTTGCGACCACGACGAGTCAAAGGGGCCTCTCAAAGAGCCGTCATAAAGAGAACGCGGTTGGTAGCCCGTCACCAAAAGTAGAGATGGTCAACGTCGTCGTGCACGCCCTTCCTGGTGACGTGACAAATACCACGCCAGGTGGCGGGCTCATGCCGATCCAGACGATTCCGCGCCTGCAAAGTGGGATCACGCGAGACTTCATCGCCAAGCAATCTCCTACAACGAACACACTTAGTCTTCTTCAGATGACGCCGGGGGCGGTCGTCGGCAGTGCGGATCCGCTTGGGCTCGCCGATCACACATCAATCAGCGTGCGCGGCATGAATACATCTGAAATCGGAATGATTTTCGAGGGTATGCCCGCAGGTGATCCGCTGTATGGCATCGCCGATGCGTCCGAATGGGCTGATACAGAGAATATTGGTCATGTCGATCTCGCGCAGGGCAGCAGCGATATCACGGCGCCAACCTATTTCGCCGTGGGCGGTCAGATCACCGAGACACTTCGCAACCCCTCCCATCGCACGGGGGGAGAATTGAGCCTCAGCGGTGGCACCCACGCGACGAACAAGGATTTCCTGCGTCTCGACACAGGCGAAATCGGTCATTCGGGCATCTATGCCTTCGTATCCGGCTCCTACACCCGCAACAATAACTGGCGCGGCCCGGGCACGAACCGTCGCTATCACGTCGACGCAAAGGCCGTTAAGGAATGGGGCCTGGACAATCGGATCGCCACCGTCTTTTCGTGGAACACGGTCGACGAATCTCCCACGCGTTATATCTCACTGTCGCAGTTCCAGACGACCGGCCGCTCGTATAACTACTCAGGTCAATACACGCCTGGATCAATGAGCTATTATCGCCTGTTCCAGTATCAGCGCACCTCCATGATGATCAGTGCGCCCAGCCATTTCCGTCTTAGTAAGGCGCTGACAGCCGATCTGACGCCCTATTACCAGTGGATGAGTGGTACAGTACCTTCCGCCACGACGCTGAATCCCGGGACCATCTACTACGGCAATCAATCTGCCGGTGCCACCGGGTTCCAGTCACTTGTTAACGGTCGTGCATCGGTCATCGCGAATTCCGGGTCGAACAGCTACACAGCGGGCTTTAACGGAAATCTGACGCTCCACACAGGCAACAACATGCTGCGCGTGGGCTACTGGTATGGCAACCTGACGAAGGCCTCGCTGTATGACTACTACCCCGTAAGCCGAACGGGCAAAATCCTCGACGGCACAATCATGACGCAGAGCGGCGACGTGTTGGCGACCAAAAACTTCCACTTCATGCAGCAAACTCATGCGTTCTACATTGAGGATACGCTCGCCCTTCTGAGCGACAAGCTGCACATCACGGCTGGTTTCCGAGAGGCTCTCGTTCAGCGGTCAGGCACCAACGCCTTGCTTGGCTCAACCTATCGCTGGGGTCAGAATGGGGCCGAGCCTCTGCCGCGTCTCGAAGTGAGCTACAAGATCAACACACATCAACAGATCTTTTTCAACGCGATGACAAGCTTCCATGCGCCTGCTTCTGACGTGCCGTATTACGATGCGTTCAACCAGACAACGGGGCGCATTTCCACCAGAGGTCGCACCGACCTGAAGGACGAATACGCCATTTCCGAAGAACTCGGTTATCGCTATACTGGTCTCTTCACGGCGTCTGTAGGTGTGTTCAACTACAACTTCACCAATCGCCAGATTTCCTCATCAGTTTATGTTGACGGCGCGCTGACGACCAACTTCATCAATGCTGGTGGTCAGACCACGCGTGGCGTTCAGGTGGAACTCGGCCTGCGACCTTGGCACCACTTCAGCCCTTACGTCTCCGGGCAGTATCTGCACGCAACGATCGACAACAATCTTGCGGTTGGTAATGATTTGCTGCCCACGCGGGGCAAGACGGCGATCATGACGCCGAAATTCACCGCCTCGGCCGGCGTTTCCTATGACGATGGGCGCTTCTTCGGGAATGCCTATCTCAGCTACGTCGACTCCCAGTATGCGACATTCATGAACGACGAGAGCATCCCTGCCTACAAGACGGGGAACATCACGCTCGGCTATCGGATGCACCCTGTTGGATTTCTGCGCTCGCCGCAGATTCAGGCCAATTTCATCAATATTGGCGATGAGAATTATCTCTCGGGGATCTATACGGCCCAGCCTAATGCCCGCACGACGCGGGGCATCTATGGCACGTCCATCGCGGGGGCAACACCGAGCTATTATCTCGGCGGCGGGTTCGCGGCTGTCGTGAGTGTCAGCACGGGTTTTTGAAGGCGATGAAGATCACGTCCCGACAACTTGAGACATTCCATGCCGTTGTCTCTATCGGCAGTATGACGGGGGCCGCCAGTTATCTCGGGCGCACCCAGTCCGCCGTCAGTCGGTTGATTTCGGATCTGGAGGGTGCGGCAGGGTTGATCCTGTTCGACCGCTCAGGGGCCCGGTTGCAGCCAACGCAGGCCGGGCTCTCATTGTATGATGAGGTCCGGCGCTCCTATGTCGGGCTGCAGAACATCTCGGAGAAAGCGCGCCAACTGGCCGAAGGCGCGGCGCGCCAACGCATTGCCATAGGTGCGACGCCTGCGCTGTCTGGCGGCCTGTTTTCCTCCGCGCTGGCGCAGGTTGTCGGCGCACAGGACATGACGCAGACCGTGCTGAGCAGCATGACATCGGAATCCGTCATTCGGGCAGTGTCGGATGATGTGCTGGATCTCGGGCTCGCGACCCTTCCGATAAATATTGCCCATACACGGCTGCACTGGATCGGCGAGGCACCCTGCGTTGCAGTTTTGGCGGAGAACGACCCCCTTGCCGCGCGTGAGACGATCTCGCTGACCGAGTTGGCAAGCCGACGCATACTGACAGTAGGCAACCCCTTTCGACTGCGGCGGACGATCGACGCCGCGTTGAAGGCCAGTGCGCTTACGCTTATGGCCCAGCTTGAGACCAATACTTCGCTCAACGCGGTTATGGCCGCACGGGATGGCTTCGGAGCCGCAATCGTGGAGCCGGTCACGGCCTATGGCATTCCGGTGCAAGGCGTTGTCGTGCGCCCTATCCTCGAACATATTCCATCGATATGGGGTGTCATCACGCCCGCCTTCCGCCAGCCCGCTCCAGTGATCGGCGCCTTGATCGACGCCGTCGAAGCGGTGGCCATGCGCCTGCTGCCCGGCTTCGTCCGCCATCCGCCGGAAGAGTGCGATACCATTCACACGCGCCTGTTCAGAAAGGACCCCGACATTGATGACACTCGTTCCTGAGCATAGCGCCGCCGGGAGCGACGCTGCAGCACTGGGCCTTGAGGCGCTGCGTGCACGCCTTGCAGAAGACATGGCACTGCTGAACCTGCCTGCGCGCCCTTGGGTGCTGCCATGGGAGGGCAAGATTGCGCCGGATGTGGATGTGCTTGTCATTGGTGCGGGTATGCTTGGCCTGTGCGCTACGGCGGCCCTGCGACTGCACGGCGTGGAGTCCGTGCTGTGTCTTGATCGCGCGCCGCAGGGGCAGGAAGGCCCGTGGATCACTTTCGCGCGGATGAACACCCTGCGTACCGCAAAGACCGCCACTGGCCCCGCGCTCGGCGTGCCGAGCCTGACCTTCCGGGCATGGTTCGTTGCGCAGCATGGTACAGCCGCCTGGGAAGTACTCGACAAAATCCCGCGTGCGCAGTGGATGGAGTATCTGAACTGGTATCGCACAGTGCTCAATCTGCCTGTGCGCAACGCATGTGAGGTGACGGGTATTGTTCCGCGCGGGGACGGTCTGTTTGACGTTGCCGTGGCAGGTGAGGCCCACCCGATCCGGGCAAGACGAGTCATTTTTGCGACGGGAATAGATGGCTTCGGCACGGGTTATATCCCGCCGGTCGTCGATGGCGTGGACCGCCGGTTCTACACGCATTCCGCCGACAGGATCTCGTTCGAGGCGTTCGCAGGCAAGCGCGTGGGCGTTGTCGGCGCGGGGGCCTCGGCCATGGATAACGCGGCCACCGCATTGGAAGCCGGCGCGGCCAGCTTGGACCTGTTCGTGCGCCGTCCTGCGCTGCCCGCAATCGACAAGTTCAGCGGCGTGAGCAGCGAGGGGCTTGTCATGGGCTATCTTGGGCTGCCCGATCCGATCAAGTGGCGCATCATGCGCTATGGCCTGGACTATCCGGTGCCCGCACCGAGTGACAGCACGCGCCGTGTCTTCCGGCATGCCAATGCGCGCATGCATGTTGCAAGCCCGGTGCTCCGCGTGACGGAAAACGGGGACGGCATCGTGGTGCAGACGCCGCATGGCGAGACGGCGCTCGATTTCCTTGTCTTTGCAACCGGGTTCACCTGTGCGCCGGAGAATCGGCCCGAACTCGCCACGATCGAACCCGCTTTGCGCCGCTGGAGCGACCGCTTCCAGCCCGACGCGGGTGAAGAAAGCATGGCCCTTGGTGCCTCGCCCGATCTCGCGCCGGATTTCGCGTTTCAGGCCCGTGAGCCCAGGGATCAGGGATGGGTCTCGCACCTGTACTGCTTCAGCTTTGATGCGACGCTGACCCACGGCAAGCTGACAAGCGGCGTCCCTGCGCTGACGGAAGCGGCCAATCGCCTCGTGCGGGGGGTTGCATCGTCACTTCTGGCGGAGGATGCGGAGCGATATCTGAATGTCTTCCGCGCCTATGACCGTGCCGAATTGCGAGGTGACGAATGGTGCCCGGAGCAGATCGTCGCCGGTGCCGTCGTTTCATCTACCGCTACCGGCGTACCCCTACAGAAAGGAACCGCTGCATGACCGATACCGCCCGCCAGCTTTATGATCGTAGCCTCGTCATTGACGGTCTGCAAACCTGCGCGTGGAGCCGCGAAGTTTTCGAAGAAATGCGCGCAGGCGGGTTGACGATGGTCAACGCAGCCTCCCTGCTGTGGGAAAATTTCAACGAGGGCATGGCATATGTCCGGCAATGGGAAAGTCATTTCGCCGAGAACGCAGACCTGATCATGCCGATCCGCACTGTGGACGACATTGAAACAGCGAAAGCAACGAACCGCACGGGCATCAGCATCGGCTGGCAGAACACCTCGCCGCTTGAGGACAGGCTCGACTATATCCGCCTGTTCAAGCTGCTGGGCGTCAACACGATGCAGTTGACGTACAACACGCAGAATTATTCCGGTGCGGGCTATCTCGAACCACGGGACAGCGGATTGACGGGCTTCGGTCACGAGGTCATCGAGGAAATGAACCGCGTGGGTGTGCTGTGCGATCTGAGCCATGTCGGTGACCTGACATCGGCTGACGTCATCGTGCATTCCCGCAAGCCCGTCTGTATCTCGCACGTGCTGCCGCGCGCGCTACGCGACGTGAAGCGCAACAAGCCCGATTACCTGTTCCGCGCCTGCGCGGAGAAAGGCGGTGTCATTGGTGTCAGCCTGTTCTCCCCCGGCCTCGTCGCGGGAAATGATGCTACGATCGAGGATTATGTCGATGCCATGACGCATGTCCTCGACCTTGTCGGTGAGGATCATGTTGCGATTGGCACCGATTTCAGCACCGGCCATCCGCGTCCCGGTCCATGGCTGCTCTGGGCCAACCGCGACAAGGGCTATGCCCGCACGCTGACCGAATTCGGGAGCACAACGATCCGTAAGCCACAGGGTTTCGCGCGGATTTCCGAAACGCCGAACATCGCGGGTGCGATGCTGGGACGCGGCTGGAGCGAGAGCCGTGTCGAGAAAATCCTCGGACTGAACTGGATACGTTTGCTCCGCGAGAGCTGGACGCCTAACGCTTGACAGAGCCCGGAGTCTCTTTTCTCGGCCGTCGCGCCACACTTCTGGGCTTTGGCGCCTGCGTGGGCAGCGTTGCGCTGCCGCATGTCGGTGCCAGGGCAGCAGGTTGGCGCACGCTGACGGTCGCGGGATTTCACGGACCGTTCGAGACAGCGTTTCGTGCCACGATCATCGAGCCCTTTGAACGCGCCAATCCCGGTGTCACGGTTGTTTACCGACCCGTGCTCAATTCGGCGCAGTTGCTTGCCATGTTGCGGCTGGAACGTGACGCGCCGGAAATTGACGTTGCCATCACGGACATCTCGATTGCTATCCTTGCGACCACCGAAGGCCTGACGGCGCCGTTAACGGACGCCGACATACCCAACCGTTCTGCGCTGTATGACTGGGCGCGCGACCCGGGCATGAACGGCCTCGCTTTCTCGCGCGACAATCTGGCGCTTATCTATGATCGCCGCGTGTTTGACGCGCCACCGACGAGTTGGATGGATCTCGGTCGTCCGTCGCTCGTGGATCAGGTCAGTATGCCTGTGCAGGACACACGGGGTGTTGCCCTGCTGCCAGTGCTCACGCGCATGGGCGACGGTGACTATCGGAAGGGGATCGAGCCCGGATTGGCCCTGATGCGTCGTTTCGCCCCCAATGTGGCAAGCTGGAACGCGCAGCCGGACATCTATACGCTGACGCTCGCCCAGACTGTCGCACTCGGCGTTGGCTGGAATGGACGCGGGCAGATGATCGACCGCGAAAATCCAGGCACCATCGGGGCGACGATTCCCAAAGAAGGGAGTGTCGCGCAGATCAACACCCTTAATCTGACGGCTCATACTGCTTCCGGCGATCTCGGGCGGGACTTCATCAACCACGCCCTTTCTCCCCCGGCGCAGCAGGCCTTTGCCGCACGTGCCTATTACGGTCCGACAAACCATGACGCGGCTCTGCCCGAGACGCTCGCCGAGGCTATTTTCGGATCGTCCGAGGTGGCCGAACGCGAAATGCACATCGACTGGACATTCATCAGTGCGCATTACAGCGCCTGGATCCGCCGTATCCAACGCGAGGTGATCAGTGGCTGAGAACCGGCCCGACCCGAAGGCCTATCTGGCCGCACAGGGTCTTTCCAAACATTTTCCCGGCACCCCGCGCGCGGCTGTCGCCGATGCGAGCTTTACGCTCGAACGTGGCACGATGCTCATGCTGTTGGGGCCCTCGGGCTGCGGCAAAACGACGCTGCTGCGTCTCATCGCAGGGCTCGAGCGTGCCGACACGGGTATGCTGCGTGTCGACGGGCGCGAATTGCGCGACGTGCCGCTGCACCGGCGCGGTATGGGCATGGTTTTTCAGTCCTATGCGCTGTTTCCGCACCTCTCTGTGGCGCGCAACATCAGCTTCGGGCTTGAAGTGCGTGGTCGTTCGCGCACCGAACAGGAGAAGAAGCTTTCGGAGATGCTGGAGCTTACGCATCTCGACGGGCTGGCGCATCGACGTATTGGCGCGCTCTCGGGTGGCCAACGCCAGCGCGTTGCCCTGGCACGGGCGCTGGCGGTAGAGCCGGACGTGCTGCTGCTCGACGAACCGCTGGCCAATCTCGACGTGAAACTGCGTGAGACAATGCGCACAGAGATCCGTGCCTTGCAAAAGCGTTTTGGTCTTACATCAATTTTCGTCACGCACGATCAGGACGAGGCACTTTCGACTGCGGATCTCGTGGCCGTCATGTCGGACGGGCGGATTCACCAGATTGGCACACCCACACAAATCTACGAGCGTCCGGTCGATCGTTTCGTCGCCTCCTTTGTAGGGCGTGGCAATTTTCTGCCCAGTTGCTGGGAAGGTGCGGGACGCGCCGAGGTGACCGGGTTGGGTTCCGTCCCGATCCCGTCCGAAGAGGCCAACTGGACGGGCGAGCGCACCCTTTTGATCCGTCCGCATCATATCATGATCAACGCACCTGCAGTTACCGAAGGGTTTCACCTTTTGGGTGAGGTGCAGACTGTGCAGTATACCGGCGAACGCTATACGCTCGAGGTCATCGTGGGGCCACACCGGCTGATCGTGGAAACCTATGCCCGCGCGGATCGCGCGCCGCGGCCGGGGCAGCGTGTCACGCTTTCTTGGAACGCCGATGACGTCACTATCCTGGCGAGCGAAGCAGCATGAGCGTGCGCCTCGCAGCGCCCTCGCGCACGATGCAGGGCGCACTGCTGATGCCCGGTCTCGTGGCGCTTATCGTTACCTTCGTGCTGCCATTGGCTTGGCTGGGCTGGATGTCCTTTATGCCGCCCGTTGGCACGGCGCCCCATGCCGGTATTCTTTCCCTGCACGCCTATAAGCAGGTGCTAGGTGACGGCTTCTACTGGTGGATACTCTGGCGCACATTGTATATCGGTGCCACCACCGTCTGCCTCACTGTCCCGATGGCCTTTCCGATCGCGCTCTTCCTTGCCCGCTCGCAGAGTCGCTGGCGCGGCCTACTGATCATGCTGGCAATCGCGCCACTGATGACCTCGACGGTCATCCGCACTTACGGCTGGATGGTCATCCTCTCACGGCATGGCATTGTAAACGGTATACTGGTCGGGAGCGGGCTGTTTTCGCATCCGATCCGGCTGGACAATGGTGTGTTCGCCACTGTTCTGGCCCTTGTGGAAATCCTGATGCCCTACGCCGTCATTTGCATCCTGAGCAATCTTGGCCGCCTGAATGTGGAACTAGAACAGGCGGGCGCGATGTTGGGCGCACGCCCGTCACAGGTTTTCTTCCGTATTATCATACCACTCGCTTTGCCGGGACTTCTGACTGCGGCTCTGCTGGTCTTCGTGCTTGCAATCAGTTCGCTCGTTACGCCACAACTGATGGGAGGCGGGCGCGTCTTTGTGCTGTCGACTGAGATCTTCACCGCAACGACAGTCACGCTCGACTGGCCGTTCGCGGGCGCATTGTCGATCATCCTGCTTGTGCTTTTCGGCATGGTGATCTTCCTTTATCAACGCGTGCTTCAGCGGGTGGAGGCCGGGCTGTGAGTGGTCGTATCGCCACCTTGATGTGGCGCGTTCTCATCCTGGCCCTTTACACGTTTCTGCTTGCGCCGCTTGTGGTGGTGCTGATCGTATCTTTTGATACGCGGCCCTATCTAAGTTTTCCGCCCGCCAATTTTTCCCTAGGCTCCTATAGCGCCGTGCTGCGTGATGCGGCGTTTCGGTCCGCGGCGCTGCTCAGTCTAGTGATCGGGTTCGTCGCGGCAGGGCTCTCGCTGTTATTCGGAACCGCGGTAGCCTTTACGCTGAATCGTGGACATATTCCTGGTCGGCAGGTGATCCAGTGGCTGTTCCTGTCGCCAATGCTTGTGCCGCATATTGTTCTGGCTGTGGGACTGATGATGACTCTTCAGCCTCTTGGGATCCTAGACACTCTAAGCGGCCTGATCCTCGCGCATATCGGCATCACGCTGCCCTACACCACGCGCATCGTTTCGTCAGGTATGGCAACGCTTGACCCGGCGACGGAGGAAGCAGCTATGCTGCATGGAGCAACGCCGTGGCAGACAATCTGCCGGGTAACTCTGCGGGCTCTACGACCGAGCCTCATTGCCGCCGGGCTGATCGCATTCCTCTTTTCCTTTGATGAGGCTGTGATCGCCCTGTTTATTGCAGGCAACAAGAGCACAACACTGCCACTTGCGATCTACAAATACATCCAGTTCCGCACCGATCCGCAGGTGGCGGCGCTTTCCGTGCTCGTGGTTCTTGTCTCCGCGATCCCGGTAATCTTCATCGAGCGCAACATCAGCCTCAAGCGCGCGCTCAGCACCTGATCGGGAAAACGTCATGACACTCATCACCCTCGACAGCGGTACGATCCAGGGGTTCACCGACGGGCAGATAGAGACTTTTCTTGGCATTCCTTATGCGGCCCCTATTGTCAACGGCACGCGATTTGAATCTGCGCAGCCGGTCCCCCGTTGGGAAGGCACAAGGGATGCGACGCGGCTGGGCGCAATCTGCCCGCAGGTGCCGACCTATGGCCCAGTGGGGCGGGGAGCGACCTCGACACATGCTGCGGGCGAGGATTTTCTAACCGTCAATATCCGCTCTGCGGATCTCTCGGGCAAGGCGCCAGTGCTCGTCTGGGTGCATGGCGGTGGCTATGCCGTAGGATCAGGTAATGAGCCGATCCTCCAGACAGGCGCCTTTGCACGCAGCGGTATTGTCGAAGTGACGCTGAATTACCGTTTGGGTGCGCTCGGTTTTCTTAGCATCAAGGGCCGGCCTGAAAACCGCGGGTTAACGGATATCATCGCTGCACTTGATTGGGTGCAACGTCATATTGCGCGTTTCGGCGGCGATCCAGAGCGCGTGACGCTCGCAGGGCGATCGGCGGGGGGATTTGCTGTCGCCACGCTTATGGCCATGCCAGCGGCCGCAGGACTGTTCGCCCGGGCCTTCGTGCAATCCGGCGCGACGCCTGCCGTGCTTACCACTCAAGACGCGGCCCGCACCACGAATCGTATGCTCGACCGTCTCGGCGTGACGACGGAGGAGTTGGAGAGTCTCCCACTCGATCGCCTCATGGAGGCCCAGCGAGAAATCTGCGACCAGTCCTATGATCGGCACGATTTCGCACGCGATGGTGCCGTCACACTGGTTGGCATTCCGTTTCAGCCGGTTCTCGATCCAGCAACTCTTCCGCTGCATCCTGAACAAGCGGCAGTGCGCGGGCCGACGGCACGGGTTCCGGTCTTGATTGGCACCACATCGGCGGAATATCTTACGCATTCGACTGTACACGGCCAACTTACGACCACCGACGTTGCGCGACTAATCGATCCGCGCGTGCGGCCGCTCGGGCTGACGGGAGAGATGATCGTTGCGCGATATAAAGCGGCATTGCCGGAGCATGATGGGCTGGGTCTCTGGCGTGCGATAGCAGGTGATCTGGTCTTTCAAAATCCCACGACCCGATATGCCCGCGCGCTCAGCCTACATCAGCCAGTATTCAAATATCTTTATGGCCAGCTGGATCGTAACGAAACAGGAGCTGCGCACGGAGCTGAAGTAGGCCTTGTATGGTGGAATGCTGCCACGGATCGCGAAACCCTACCTGAACGGTATAGAACTGTAGAGCCGGAGCTCGGAAACCGTGTACACGAGACTTGGCGGTGCTTCATTGCAGGAGAACCGCTTAGTATATCGGATGGAATGCATTGGCCGGAGTATAGGCCTGACCACGGGGAGATTGGGTGGATCACGCCAGCGGATACGACATTGATACCGGACCCCTTTATCGGGCGGCTCCCGCTCTGGGCATCTAGAGCATAATCCGATCAATCTGGTTCATATCCGGCGGCAGCAAAGCAGGCGGCGGCTTGACTGTGACAGACGTCGTCGATTGCGCTGCACACCGCGTCTTGGAGGGCATCAAGGGTTCGGGGCGCCACTCGTCTGATCCATGCCTTCATCTTGGTGAAGATGTTCTCGATAGGGTTGAAGTCGGGACTATAGGGCGGCAGGACCATCAGTCGGGTGCCGACTGCGTCTACGGCCTCCCGCGCTTCGGCACCCTTATGTGCTGGAAGATTATCCAAGATGACGACGTCTCCCGGCGACAGTGCTGGAGCGAGCACCTTGCGAGCATAGGCGGCGAACCATTCCCCAGTCATTGGGCCGTCCAGCATCATCGGCGCTGTCATACCGGACAGGCGCAATCCGCCGATGAACGTCGTGGTTTTCCAGTGCCCATGCGGCACAGGCATGCGACAACGCGTGCCGCAACGTGACCGTCTCCGCAGACGGGCCATCTTTGTCGAGACGGCGGTTTCGTCGACGAAGACCAGCTGGGCCGGATCGAGGTCAGGCTGGCTGTCGAACCAGGCCTCGCGCTTTGGGGGCGTCACATAAAACGGCACAGATATACGGTAACGCCGATCATGCCGGCAGCCGGTCGGTCTGACGAAACGGGCGCAGCTCGTCGTCACGCGGTGCAGGATTGGACCAGAGATAGTCGCCGGTCAGATTGATGTGGTTCCATCCGAGCGGGGAGAGGTGCTGGAGCAGGTCAGGCGGCACCGGGCGGCCTTGCCGGTCAAGGTGACGCATGGCGGCTTCGAGGTAGGTGGT
>Ga0157365_10000852_pt1 | contig 12877 bp, 13 predicted proteins | sample AttsexASBM3_FD_111478 | JGI IMG/M metagenome (GOLD analysis project Ga0157365, IMG submission 111478) | Fungus gardens microbial communities from leaf cutter ant in Ribeirão Preto, State of São Paulo, Brazil - Atta sexdens ASBM3 | ecosystem: Host-associated > Fungi > Mycelium > Unclassified ... | reverse complement strand
CTGATATGTTAAGTAGAATGAAAATCTGGCATACTTTTTGATAATATCAAAGCGCTGTAAAAACTGCTGCCAGTTTTGATCATCTTCCTTTCCCAAAGTCAGAATTGAGCCAACATCATTGCGCCTCAAAACCATATGATATATTTGATGAAGCAATTCATTGCGTCGCACTGAGATAGCTCTACAAAATTCCAAGCGCAATTAGATGGAATTATAAATTAAGGCATAAATACCTACTCCAACTGTATTAGACGTTGTTCTACCAGTTCTTGAGTAGAGGAGAGGATCATGGGTTTTCTATAGATTATTTGTACATGCTTGTTTGTGCTTCTTGTTCTGGCCACCGGAATCTTCCGCAAAAGACATTAACGATAATAGAACACTATTGCACCGTCGCACCAATCACCAAGATACAACCCTCAAGACAAATAGATAGAGTACCTCGACGTGCGTAAACGATAGATGAAACATTCATGAATTGCAGCTTATGGGAATGCAGCTTGACCCTGCTGTGTCGCGGAGTGACATCGTTGTTATGGAATGACATCGAGTTTTGGAAACTCTAGCATTTGTTTCAGATATTTACATATAAATATGGGATTTAGTTACATTTTAATTAAGTCTTTCTGTCTTTCCCTCTGCGCTCAATTCATTTTGCTGCGACATGCTGGAGTGACTGGAAAATACCATGTCAATGATAGTATGTAGAGGAAAGGTCTTTTTTTAATTCAACAATTTATAATGCGGTGTACATACACAGTCCGCGGTAGCCTACTGACTACAGGGGCCTAGCCCTCTGATAAATATAAAAAAGAAAAAAGGAAATGATGAAGAAATCAGAAGTTATATATGAGATAGCAAGAGCATACTTCGAAGTGAGTAGGAGAGATCCTGTAAGTACGTGCTGACGCTCCGAGTGGGAGAGGAAGCTGGGGGTTCACATCGTCGTTAGCGGGCTTTGGGGAGTCATGGGGGTTCTCTGGGTGGTGTGAAAGCGAACGCAGTGGGATTCAATGTGAGAAACTCACCTAGGCATGGGCGAGGTAGTGTGACACGATCCTTTGCGAATCTGGAGCATCCTGTCAAGATATGGGCTCGCGTTCTGGGGCCTACCTCTCCATACGGGTATGCAGGGGGGTGGAATCTTGGCCTGTACTCGCCAACGGGGGCGTGATCATGGCTCTGGCAGCTCTTGCACAGGGTGATGGAATGTCCAAAGTGGGACAGCCATGTTTCTCCTTTCGCGTAAGTTGGACAGGCTTTGTCCTGCTTGTCCTTCTTTGTAAAGTCTCTGCCCCTGGTGTCGCCTCTAGGGAAGTTTGTGACCCAATCCTGGAATATCAAGCCGACACCGTGATCCAGCTGAAGGTCCAGGAACCTTCTGGAATTTTTCTTTAATGTATAAGCTTTGTATGTAGTCACTGGTTTGCAAAGGAATATACTCTATTCCAAGTCAAACCAACATGCGACTCCGTCTCTATCACAATCCTCGAGACGCGTTCTGCTGTTTTCTTGACTTAATGCGTCGTAAGATGTTTGCAATCTAAACTGGACAACAGGTTCTGGTGGTTTCGTTGTGGACCTCAGCATGTATAAAACCAACTGGCATTGCTTGGGCAGTCCCAGAAATGGAGGTTGCCTCTTAAAGTGGGCCCTGATAAGTTTTGAGATTGCAATAGTGTCCTTGGCCTGACTGTATGGTTGTGTCCACAGCTCTCTTAGTTGCTGGATAGAAGTCTGTGATTACAACTATGTTTGGACATCCTGTTACTGTAGCTGTGGCGATGGCGAGACGGATTGCGAAGAGCTCGGCATCCACTGAGGTTACTTGCCCAGCAGGGGCTTTTATGGATGCGGTTTGGAACCCTCTCACCCAACATGCCGCCTCTGCGACAGCTTGCCATTTGGTCGGTGGATGGGAGGAAAGAGGGTCATTGTCGAGCGAAGAGCATCATACCAAATATCAACTGTCATCATGAAACCTGTTTCGCACCACATATAAGTCCAAATTTTTGCTCGATATACAATGTTTCCGCATACATTACTCTGGCATATGTACAATCATAGATGCGCCGCACTGAATAGCGTCGACATGCAATGGCCGGCGCTGAAGGCTGTATACAGGATACATGAATTGATAGTAGATTGTGCCAAAGTAGTAGAATTTTTTTGTCCCTTAGTCTGTCATGCCTCGTGTTCCGCGACCCAGTCATAAAGTGTTCTATCATGAGATGCAAACTGTAGGTAGGATAGAGAGCGGCTTGAAGGCGTTTTGGGGAGTTGACTTGGAAGAGGAAATAGTCCTATAGATGCTCGATGATCCGCCCAGCGGCCAGATATAAGAATGAAAGAAGGAGGCTGTTGAAGAAAAGTCACGTATAGCAACGAGAGAGCAGCAATAATGGATATGAGGCTGCTGAATGGAAGGATAGTCGAGACAGGGATGATAATCCTGCGCATAGTGTAATGGTAAGTCGTGATTTTTGTTTTGAATGTCAGCAGTACCCATGTGCTAGGTAGGCTACACCTAAAGATACCCCTCTCATCAACCTGACTATGTCAAATCACCATCCCTGCCTGCAGCCAGGATCCTCATTTGGCTTGCAGTATGAGTGCTACATGAGTGCCACATGCAGCATCTTCCAGCTGTCACTTGCCTGTACCACGCACCTCGCCGACAAGTGTCGCCTAATGGCAAACTAAGCTAGGCTGGAAAAAAGAAATCTAACAAAATGAGGGACTCTGCGATCCACTATGCTTTCAATCCACTGTTCCATTCTTTCCATTCTCTCTCCCATTCCCCCACCCTCCCGCACCCAATCCTTTCTTAGGATATCAAATAAGATTATGTTTCACTTCTGAATTACAAAGGAAACGCTCAAGGTGATTCTTACACGGCGACAATCTGACAAATTGGGATGTCAAGTCACTTGATATGCACATAATCCAATTCAATTAAGATTGCGCGCCGTGTCACAAAAGAGAAGAGAGACTGGTGAGTCGTCACCATGCTTTCAACTCTGAACGTCTTTCGGTTTACCTTCTGTATCACTCGTGGAGCAACTGCACGAAATTCATTAGCAATTTTGCGCTTAACCACCACCCGTCCTTATACGACCGGCTCGCCCAGGACTCTTCTCCGCTTCTCGCCATGGTCAAACCACTTTTGTGGTTCTTTGCGCACCCGGATACTGCTACAATCTGGGGTTTATGCATCCCTAATTGTTGGGCTTATGGAAGCATCTAAGGTATGTACCAATCCTTCTATAGTGAGCTTTCAGCTAACGGACCAGCCGCACGAGAAATCTTACGGACCGACCCAGTATGCATCCCCAGGAGAACTCAAAATTGCGATTCAAGAGCTCAAAGCCGAATTTCCTGACCCTCAGTCTATTACGATGGATCCTGGCGCTCTTAGGACCCATGGATTTTCTGAAAATTCCTACCATCCTATGTCTCCCCATTCTATTATTGTTGGTATCCAGTCACTTTGCCTCGAATATATTTTTTACGTTTTGGAAGGTCTGTCCAAAATCTACAGAAGACGTAGTCAAAATCGTCAACATTGCTAGGAAGCATAGGGTACCTATCATCCCATACAGTGGGGCCACAAGCCTTGAAGGCCATTTTTCAGGCGTCAGTTGCCTCTGCTCTCTTCGTTTTTTATCATCCGCTTAGTAAAGTTATCAGTATCCCTCAGGAAGCATGTGTCTTGATATGTCTGGCATGGATCAAATTCTACAAATAAACGGTTGGTATGATAACTTGCCCGTTTCACCAATGCCAAGACTTTTACAGTTGAAGACTCTGACCTTGTTTGTCAACCTGGTGCACGATGGGAGGATATTAATCAGACACTCGAGACTAAAGGAATTCCTCTATTTTTTCCAGTAGGTCAAGGAGATGTTATACGTGAATGTCTAGTAATCATTCTAGCTCGACCCTGGTCCAGGTGCTGTAAGAACCTACCTTCATCCCAGCTGATCTTCTATTGAAATTCGTTACGAGACTATCGGGGGTATGATCGGTACAGGTTGTAGTGGCAGTAAGTCGCTGTTCCCTCACAATCGATTGATCCTGATAATGAATCTCAGCTAATGCTGTCAGGTATGGAACCGCTCGCGCTGAATGGTTCTTGAATATTGTGGGTTTTTCTTAATTGCGCACTGCTGGACTTTCTAATGTATAATTAGACAGCTGTCCTTCCAAATGGGGATGTTATAAAAACAAGGAGACGTGCAAGAAAGTCAGCAGTTGGCTTTGATGTGACTAAACTGTTCATTGGCGCGGAGGGCACTCTAGGTATCATAACTGAAGGCGAGCGAATCCTCTCAACTCGAAATTACACTGTTTGAGGTCTTTCTTAGTGACTATCCGACTCGCACCTTTGCTCCCTACGAAAGTAGCTATGGCACAGTTTCCTGATGTTGAGCACGCCGTTAGTGCGGTCCAGGAGATATTGAATACGCCCCATGGGCCTCATATTCGTAAGAACAATCTGACTTCTGGTCGTGCCTTGCTTATATCTAGGATACTTTAGAATGCATTGAGTTACTAGACGATCATAGTGAGTCGGAATCTAGATTTGGAGATCAAAATGTCAATCTGTTCACCAGTGATGGATGCTATCAATAAGGGTGGGCTCATCGACAAGTCCTACCCGGTCAAAGACACACTTTTTTTCAAAGTACAAGGTGATTCCGGTTGTGTCTCTGCAACCTCCAAGACTATCCAGGCCATTGTCGAGAAATATGGGAGCAATCATTTTCAGTTTGCCTCAACGGACGAAGAAGCTGAAGACCTCTGGCAAAATCGTAAATATGCCCTTATGTCCAATCTTGCCGCTTACCCAGGTGCTCGATGCTGGACTACGGATGTTTGGTACGTGGACTTAAGTCCGAGCGCTCATTCCTCATGGTCCTTGACACCTCGGCTCTCCCGTTTTTCTATCGCCGTACCATGGTTTTTTTTCAAATCATTCTTATTGCGTCTCAATCCTATAGCGTGCCTGTTTCCAAGCTGCCACAATTAGTCCAAGAAACCAAGAAAGATCTATATGAGACTGGATTAAAGAGCACAATCGTGGGGCATGTAGGCGATGGCAACTTCCATGCATTGATTTTCTTCCACAATGACGACGAACTCAAGAAAGTCAATGGCGCAGTACATCGTCTCGTGCGCAGGGCCATTGATTTAGATGGTACATGTATGTTTTTTCCACATCTTTGGCCATATCTGAACTTGGGCCATGAATTAATACATAGGTACTGGTGAACATGGTGTTGGAGTTGGCAAAAAGGAATATCTCCTCGAGGAGCTAGGTGAAGGCACTGTTGAACTCATGCGAACTATCAAGCGAGCAATTGATCCCTGTAATATCTTGAACCCCGGGAAGGTGACACCTGCTAGGTTTTTATGATGGCAATTTCTTACCATTTTCTAGCTCTATCCTGACAAAGACAGCGAGGAGCAGTGAACATTGAACATAGCCCTCTATGACGTCCATAGCTTTGTGCATTTTCTGGAGTTTGATACAAAGAATATATTTATCCGCTTATTTAACAAGCTTTCGTATGAAAGGCTGACTAGCTTAGTACAATGGCTCAAATTGAATTCCCTGAAACCTCTCCATCATCTCCCGTACCTCCGTCTCAGCAAAGATAGTTGCCTCTTTTGAAACAACGAGCTTCTTTTCGAGTTCTTGAACTGACATGGACCGTAATTTTCCATTTTCATCCACCATACCAAGCTGCTCAAAACGACGTAAAGTATTGGTGATACGCGGAAGGAAACCTACTGCGTCCCAGCCATTGTCGTTTAATGCAAGAATGGCGCGTACCGCAGCATTGTTGATATCACGGTGCAGTTCCTCTAACTTAGAGAGTTGGACCTCCATCCATCTAGCGCGGCGTTCTAATGCCAACGTCAAAGCAACGACCTCGTCCTCCTTAGCACCATTCTCCTCTGCCGTCTCGTCCAAAAAGTCATCGCTCTTGAGCATATCTCGAAGAACGCTATCAAAGGATGAACTGTCGTCCCATGTCGTCCTTGGAAGCAAACGAAGAAGGTCGGAAATTGTCTGGGTCAAGATCTCAAGAAGTTGCTGGAAGGAGGAGACGGCGTTATCAATGGAGTTGGATGGAACACTGCTAGAGAACGATGCCCCTCCAACGGACAGTGCAGACAATGCATGAACAAGAGGATCATATTCCAAAGGCATCTTGGAGGTAGCAGTAATCTTACATAAGTCGAAGAAAGAGTGGTCGGTCAAGTCTATCTGAGGTTTGGTCAATTGAATCTGTTCAAACAGTTCTTCGACAGAGGCACGACTGGACAGGTGCTCGACAGAATGCGAGCGTGTATTAAAGCCACTCGAGTTTACAGTCTGCCCTGGAAGACGAGGAGTCTCAGGAGTGGCAGCAGAGAGAACGGTTGAGGGCTCGTCCGGAAAGTGTTCATCGTCTCTTGAAACTCTTAGGGGTTTCGTGGCAGGCTTAGACTTCTTGGGCTTCTTAGAGAGCAAGGGGACCTGAGAGACATCGTCTATGAGATTTGTTTTGTGAACCTGTGGCGCCGTTTGGGACATCAAGTGCTGCTTTTTGGTAGCAACCTTCATTATTTCAGCTTGTTTTTGCGCTTTTCGAGCAGCAAAAAGTCTCTCCTTCTCTGCTCGCACGGCTCTCTCCTTTTCCCTTTCGGCCCTTGCTTTCTCCGCTGCCTCACGGATTACTCGTTCAGCATTCTCTCGGTCTATTTTTGCCTTAAATTCCTCGGCTCTCTTCTCTTCTATCTCGATTTTCTTTCGCTCAGCTTCAGCAGCACGTGCCTGAATGAGTCGCTCCCTCTCTTCAGCCTTTTTCCGCGCCCACTCTGCCTTCTCCGTTGCTTTTGCGGCTGCCCTTTCCTGGGCAAGCCTTTGTCGTTCTGTAGCCCTTTCTGCAGCTACAGCAGCTTTGGCTGCCTTTCTCTCAGCCCTTTCTTGCGCTTTTGTCTTTTCCACCTCGGAAAGACCATCCTCAATTTGAAGTGGCGAAGGAGATTCAACAGGGTTGACAGAGAGAGCTGGGAAATCAATAGCTGATAATGAGACTGAAGGTGCCGGCGAAGTAGTTGTGGAGACTAAGACTTATTTTGCGAGAGAACAAGAAAGTTGAAATGTCAGCATCACATCACAAAAAGAAAAGACTGTATGCGGCAATCAAGGGAGGAGAAATGCATAAGTACTGCAGTTTTCTACCAGGGTTGCCTGGGTTTACTGTGTACGCGCAGTAAGAGTCTGAAATGGCGCATTGACGCCGATCACGGTGTTCCCGTGTTGAGAGAGTGCAGGGCTTGGCATATCCATCTCCCTCCCCTGGAGAAACAAATTCAGACTCACCATGAGCAGATCCTTCATCAAGAGTAGGAATTGGACTAACATGCGTATTGACTATGAGGGTGTTGTTATTGTTGTTGTGGTTGTTCAGACCAGGCGGAAATGCGAGGCCCGGTGGAGGTCCATAAGCAGGGACATTATTCATATTAATAGGTGACTGTAATGTGGGAGCAAAGCTGGCAGACATGATAGCTGGGTCATGAAATGGCGATTGAGCTTTGTTGAAACCAAGAGGCTCTGTGTACTGACATTAGGTCAGATAATGACATATTTTACAAGACTCACCTTGAAGTATGGATTGCTGATTAGTCGTACCAGCGCGCTCTCTACTCGACTGAATGAACTCCCTTAACTGGGCTTCACTTAGATCAGCATCAAATGACTGAAATCTTGGAGCTGATTGACCCGGAAGATTTTGTGGCTGGCTTTGCTGTAGCATCGGGGACCCTACGTGGGAGACAGGCTGCGAATAACTGAGTTCTTGGTGATTGAACGACGGCCAATGGGGCTGCTGCAAAAGTCCGCTACTTGCACCATAAAAAGCCGGATTTTCACCTGAACCCTGAAAGCTAGGTGCAGAAGTACTTGCAGGTGAAGACATGAGGCTAGAATTCTGCCTACTCCGGGCGAAATTGAAACGGGAAAACTTTCTCTCTTCATCAATTTCTGTGATCACACGAGCTCCCCCAGAATTCAGATCGTCGTCAAAGGTGTCAGCAAAAGGATTAAAAGTCCCAGCATAGCTGCGTTGTGTCTGTCTATCTGGATCAGATTGAGTATCGAATGAGTCATGGATCGAATAGTTGGCAGGGTATTGAAGTCCAGGAGGGGGTCCAACATGCGGAGTGTTGATTAAATCTGGAATTTGCAACGCAGGAAAATCATCGACATAGGGTCCATCAAACGAAATGGCGATACCAGGGTCATATTCTCCCAGATTTTCGGAAGCTTGTATCTCGCTAACGAATTTGGGGTCAAAATTGAAGCTAAACCCACCATCATCCGTCCCACTAAGTGTCTGCAGTGTTCTATCAAAGTCTGGGAACGGGCTAAGGCCAACAGAAGCAAGTGGTGCTTCTCGACGAGCCTTCACGTCATCAAGCAATGCACGTGCTGCAGTGGACATTTGGTACGAAGACTGAGAAGATAACAAAGGAGTTTGTGGTGATGCAGTAGCAACTCGAGGTGGCAGGGACGAAGACGGGATCCCTGGCGGTGCCATGAGGCCAGGTGGTACAGGTATTGGCACTGGAGATCGCATGGAACCAGGAGATGATGGCCTGGATAATGGGGGACCTTGAAGATGAGAACTAGTATCTGACTCAGTAGTGACAGATAACACTGTTAAAGAGTCGGTGGAATTTGACACTAGTGGTTCTTTTTGAGATGTTTTGACGTCAGTTGGACCAGGTGTTGTGGGCCGGGAAACAGATGTCTGAGAGAGTGATGTGCCTGCTGGTCTCCGGTCAACCCCAGATCGGGATTGTATTGTGCGTCCTTCTGCTGCATGAACAGCACCAGAACGGCTCTGGCGAGGTGTCCCCCCACGACGAACTGGACGACCAAGAGGAGTACTTGAAGACGACGCCAGTCCACTACTAGAATGAGTCCCTGGAGTTTTTTGTGCCCATGAGGCCGCCCGCGGTAAACCTGTCCATAAATGCGCTGAGGACAATCACTGAGGACCTCGAGGATCGAACCAACCTTCGGATTCATCTGACCTCCTAATCATCGTGCGAGTTCGACTTTCGGTTGCCTTCATCGTGTGCTTCCTGGATGAGCTATGTTAACAAGGATTATGACAAAGAGAGAACACGCATACAGGGTCGTCAGATCTTCTTTGGTAAAGCAATCCTTTTCATCTCCCCACTCATGGAGGTTCATGCAACCACGGTCCACACACAAGATACCACGAAGAAAAGCCATACAGTACTTTGTAGTCCCATAACTCGCTCGCATGACATCTTTGTCACCGCCAGGCGAAGGAAGTCCATCGACAGCTGCAATGGCCCGCGCAGCATCCTCCTTTCGGTGATACGTGACATAAAGACCAACGACAGGAGCACTTCCACTTGAAGGTGTGCGCTTGACGAGGATGATCTTGATGATTTTCCCATATTGACCAAAATACTCGTTTGAACGGAGAGTCGGAATGAGCTTGAGTGATATTAAGTGACACAAGTGACGTGTGTAGAAAAACTATGATTACCTCCTCCTTGGCACGAGATCCGATGCCGACGACGTACACCACATTACGCTGGACTACACGAACATTTGCTAAATGACGTCTTCCGAGGGTATCAAGCTCCTTGCGTTCGCGGTCCCTCTGTTTCTTTTGTTGCATGAGACGCTTATGGCTACGGTATGTTGAAAATCATAGCAAGGATGCCCAACACACGATACTTACTCTTGCATATTGATGGGTTTGAACTCAGTAGCTTCATCAGTGTATATTCTACGGCAAGCAGGACAGCGCTTATTGAGGTTCTCCTTGATATGGTGCCAACAAAAACGACAAATCTAGTCCCAGTATTTAGTGTGTAAGTCAAAAGGAATGAGTTGAAAGGGATGCAAATTACCTGGTATCCACAAACGCAAGGCTTAAAGTTCAGGTCAGAAATATCCATTTCCTCAAGACACAGAGGACACTCCGTGTCGCCCTATCGATTACAAAAGCGATTACACTCAAAGTCAGCTCTCCCTCTATCGAAACAAGTTGTAAGCTTACAGCTTCATCATCGCTCCAGTACGCGTCCTGTACTCCCGCAAGTACGTGGGACTTGGACTGGGAAACTGAAAACCCTGCATGAACGACGGGTGCTGGTAAAGAGGGGTGAAGTCGAGGGGCAGACATCATAAAAGCTATATCTGAAAGAGGCAATTACCAAGTAACACGAGTGCTGGATGGAAAAAGAGCAGTCGAAAAGTAGCATTTACAACGAGGCAGCCAATTGACGTCTCTCACGCTTATTTGTTCCCGCTTGTGGTCAAATTTTTGATTGACCAATCGCAGCTTGCATACAAATGCCTAGACATAATCAAAAGGATAACCAGGAAACCCCGCGGGCTTCTGAAACTAACACATCTAGTCTTGCGCTCATTAAGCGCAGTGGACAGACTATACGGCTTATAAACCAATGTATTTTTGGCGGAATCATCTTGTGAAGACACTACTCAAATGTCTGTGGCCAAATTCGGCTATCCGTCGTGATTTCCCTAACTGTTATCTAATCTTCATTGATTAGATCAGCCACTGAGTGTGATCGATCGAGCTCCATAAACTTTCGTGAATAGAATAGTACCAGCAATAGCCAATTGAGTAGGACCAGTCGATTCACCAACCCATGATGCCTGTTTTGACAGACCAAGCCGTTGATAACATTACATCTTCTTTGACCGATGTGTCGGTACGGTAAGTGACTAATAACGACAATTTACGTTTCCATGCTCAAGTATCTGAGTAGTACGACGGAGGACCTCACTATCAAACCTGTCCCCGAAAGGCTCCAACCACATGAACAGGTTGTCACCCCTTGGGACGTCCAAGGAGGCACCTCAGCTGATGGCAAACAAGAAGTGATTGACTATGACAAACTTATAGACCAGTTCGGTACTCGAAGAATTGACTCTGCTCTGCTTGAACGTTTCAAAAGGTTGACTGGACGCCCACCACATGTATTCCTGAGACGGAGCATGTTTTTTTCTCACCGGTCAGTCTTAGAGGCAAGTAAATTAGGAGTAAGACGAGGGTATTTACGCGAGTATCAGCGATTTTGACAAGATACTGGACCGATACGAGCAGGGAAAACCGTTTTTCCTCTACACCGGTCGTGGACCGAGCAGTGACAGCATGCATCTGGGCCATATGATCCCATTTGTCTTTACAAAGTGAGTAATGTCGAAAGGCTCAAAAGATTCTTCCAACTCTATTCCAGATGGCTCCAGGATGTGTTTGGTTGCCCTTTGGTCATCCAACTGACAGGTAAGATTTTGTTGATATGTCTGGTCCCATTCTTTGATTGATTTAGCAGACAGACGACGAGAAATTCCTGTTCAAACACGAACTTAAGCCAGATCAGACACGAAAATTTGCAAGAGAAAATGCAAAAGACATCATCGCTTGTGGATTCAACTCTGAACGGACTTTTATCTTCAGTGACTACGACTACATGGGTGGAGTGTTTTATGAAAATGTGTCGAGAATCTCTCGTCAGATCAGTTATAACCAGGCAAAAGCTACTTTTGGGTTCAATGAATCGTAAGTTATCACCTCAAATTGATCAACTCACCTTGATCTGACGAACCCTCAGTGATAATATTGGCAAGATCCACTTTACAGCAATTCAAGCTGCCCCTTCCTTCTCCAACTCTTTTCCTCATATATTTGGAACGACCTCCGACATTCCTTGTCTCATCCCTTGTGCGATCGACCAAGATCCCTACTTCCGTCTCACGCGTGATGTCGCCGTCAAGCTCAAATATCCCAAACCTGCGCTGGTTCACGCCAAATTTTTCCCTGCTTTACAGGGACCCCAGACTAAAATGAGTGCCAGTGACGCTAATAGCAGCATATACATGACAGATAAACCAAACCAAATAAAAAACAAGATCAATAGGCACGGTTTCTCGGGTGGTCAGGAGACTGAGGAAGAGCACAGACGACTAGGTGGTAACACTGAAGTAGATATTGCCTATCAGTATCTAACCTTTTTCCTCGAGGACGACGAAGAGCTTGAAAGACTGGGAAGAGTACGGTCGTTCTTTTGCAATGTCTCATTACATACACTCACACACCACGCATTGAATCGTATCTCTAGGAATACCGGGCTGGTGAGCTGTTAACTGGGCAGCTCAAAGCAAAATGCATAGGCGAACTGCAAAAGTTTGTTGGCGAATTCCAGGAGGTCAGTTATCACGCCCACCCCCACTCTGAAAAGCCATTTTCTTATATCTCATCCAGCACAGGAAGAATGTGACAGAAGCGGACGTCGATGCGTTCATGAATAAAAACCGCTCAATTGCACCTACAATGAACAAATGTCAAGCCTCACCTCCATCCACTACTTGACATCAGTACACAGGTGTATCGATTAAGTGTTTTATCAAATTTACATCCAGGTGCAACTTCATTGTTCCAAGTTGTAGACCCTTGGTTAAAAGTAGTTACCGTCGCTGTCCTCAAGCCAAAAGAAAAAATATATTGATAGAACAATAAATTGGATACTCTCTGATCCCTCTCGAGGAAATCATAGCATGCAGTACAAAGCCTGTCACTTTTCCTCTATTTTCTAGACTGCACCAGATTTGGCTGCTGATAAGTGGAACTAGAAGAACAATGATACACTCTTTGATGCACTCTGTTCACACATAGAGGTGTTTCAATAAGCAGTGTAGGGGCTGATCACATCGACAGAAGCCGTGAGGAGACAACAATCATACATTCCGAGATGAATTCATAATTGTCGAGGCTCTGAAGAGAGTGAGGTCAAGAAGACACCTTCG
>Ga0157365_10000851_pt1 | contig 12890 bp, 13 predicted proteins | sample AttsexASBM3_FD_111478 | JGI IMG/M metagenome (GOLD analysis project Ga0157365, IMG submission 111478) | Fungus gardens microbial communities from leaf cutter ant in Ribeirão Preto, State of São Paulo, Brazil - Atta sexdens ASBM3 | ecosystem: Host-associated > Fungi > Mycelium > Unclassified ... | reverse complement strand
GTCTACTGGATTGTGTATGTTGAGAAAATTCTAAATATATATTTAATGTCCTAGTAGCTTGCTATTAGACACCATTAAATATATTCCTGGGAATTTAATCAATTACATGACTGATTTATACTAATTACCATAAACACCCAGATGCCTGCAGGACACCATCAGGTCACAAAAAAGGTGAACTCGCATAAAATAACTCATTTCGGTCAGTAAAAACGTCAGCCGGTTCATGAGAAAGAGCCTCAGTGGCGGCCTAATATCTGTGTAAACTTGACGCAGCAAAATAAATTGTGCGCAGGGGAAAAGAGGGAAAGACAGAAAGACTTAATTAAACTGTAACTACATTCCCATTTTTATATGTAAATATCCGAAGCAAATGCTCCGGCAAATGGAGTTTCCAAGACAACTTGATGTCATTCAATAACAAGGATGTCACTCCGCGACAAAACTTACGGTATACATTCTCTGGTACTGATAGAACGAAACACTGCTACGCTCCCTAGTACCGAATATCAATTGGAATGTCCATGACTAGTGGCTTCTTGGCAAATTAAATAACAAGGGACAGTGGCAATTTGGACCATGGATTTTACATTTTAATTACCATATCAAAATTCTAATCTAGGATAAATGCTATTCATTTATGCCACTCAACTCATTTGTCGACGAAGTCCTTTGATGAATCCAACTCGTCAAACTACCGCAGATTGTCTACGTACACTGCGTAATAAGTTACTGATTTAATAGAAAAAGGTCCAACTTGTCAATAGTTAGACTGGTTGCTTCTTCTATGAATCAATCCTCAGTGGCGGGAGCTATCACAGTACAAAACACATCAAGGCTAGGAACCGCCTCATTATACCCTCATTATACGAAGGACTAAGCTTGGGCATATATCCATTCTTGCTGACCTGCTCGGAGTGCAGCATTACAAATTCACAGTGCACTGATCCTCGGGAAATGGATGTACCATCTCCCATATCTGAGAGACGTCTGTGATTTTCAAGATATCAACTAGTCCATGTGACACTGAAAATGATATGCCTTCCCTGTCCGTGCTACAAAAACTTGGAGAATCGGGATCTCCTCTGAGCCCTTACTCACTGGCTGCTTCGATAACGGATTACGACACTTGATACAAATGCCTCGTTCCAGTGTCCATCCACGCGCCTTTTGCCGAGTCAACTTGACCATCGTGTCGAATAGATCATGCTCCATGAGACGTTGAGCCATGGTCAGCATGTCCTGATCAGAACGGTATGAGTCTAGCATACCCGTAAGGATCGTACGAAACTCGTCATAGTGGGAATGTAAAGTCGATGTTGTCGAGTTTGTCAGGCGTTTGAATAGGCGAGGAAACGAGACAACAGAGGTAGAAGTTATCGACACAAGAGCACTAAATGTGGTCTGCACCGAGGAACGAAGGTTTGATAGGCACTCGTGTCGCACCCCTTCATCAAGGCCAGAAGAAGTTTGACAAGCAGACACTAGTTGTAGCACATTGATCTGGCTGTTGAGAAGCGTAAACCAAATATCTTCTAGTGGCACATCGACATCCGAAGACTCGCGTGATCTTCCCAAGCAGATCTTGACGCATCTCTGCCCTATGACTTGCAATGAATTCAAGACCTCAATGATTTTCCCCTGTGATTCAGCAGACAATTCTTTCAGAGTTTGCACGACTTGTAATGACAAGTCTCGCTGGTACTCGACAGCTTTGTCAAGTGCTTTCTGAGGTTCATTTCGGGCGTCATAGGCCCAGATAACGGCATCATAAACCTGATTATCTTCGCATACTTGAATCATGTCGTCCCAATCTAGGCAGTCATGAGGCAGGGATTCAAGGACAGCGACAATTTTGGAGGGTTCAAATCGGCTTTGGAGGTCGATATACATATGCCAAAGTCCAGGTGTTGCTGAGAATGAGAATGGCGGAGACTGAGTGATGGCACTGTCCCCATGAGGTATGAGAGCCTGGAGGTACGTGAGCCTTTTGACGTCTTCCCCAGCGTCGCCCAGAATTCCAAGGGCACGTTCATGAAGCAGAGGAAGGTGTTTTTGCAGTAACAAAGCTGTTTCGTGCACTCCAAGCTCTAATAAACGTGCCAACGACTTCTCCGCAGTAGAAGTCAGCACATAAGGCAAAACCCTCTTGTTCGTGTCTGTCCCAGAAACCAACACCTCATCCAACTTCTCAAATGCGATAGCAGGATCAATATCCTGGTCATCGAGATAGGTCATGAACAAAAATTCCCAACGTTGGTCTCTCCTATGCCACGTACGAAGAATCCTAAAAAATCCAGCACGTTGAAATAGCGCAATGACGCTCTCAGTGTCGTGGGGATTGTACGCCGATAGGAGATATTCCACAGCTAATTGTCGATCTTCCTTATTCTCAGACTTGCCTTCCAAAGTGAGATGGACGAGAGTCTTGTGTAAAACACTGGGGGCAAGTGTCTCAGAGAGGAACTTTGGGTATTTAGGAGCATTTCGAGCGATGAAGATGTGCACAAACGTAGCGTCTTCAGAAGGTAAGGAGGGGATGAGTTCCAGAAGAATCCGTACAATGATCAGCCTATTAATGCTCTGAGTTTCATCATGCAGGTATGCATCTTCGAACGCAATATCAAGGGAATGAAGGAATGATTCTGCATCCCACTGAAGGAGTTGTCGAATATAAGGGTAGGTGGGTTCAGCCCCGCCTTCCTCATCGGATGTTAATATCAGTGTCCCTCCTCCTGGGGGCCATACACTCGATCGCCCATAGAACAGAAATGTATATATATCCTTCTTGGCATGAAGCGCCTCTTCTTCCGGCAAAGGCTCCCCACTGGGATACGTCAGTCCATAAAGGACATGCGAGAGATAGGGGTAAACCTTGTAAGAGGTCAGAATTATGGTTTCTAGGTTAGCCTCCTCATCTTCGTCCCTTTTAGCATTCTCAGGCTTTGCTCGTCTGAATCTCAACACTCTTCGTATGAGTCCCAGGAGCTCGACAATCGGGGCAACATAGTCCTTCAATGCTCGGGTGTATGTATATATTAAAGCATCGTAGAGATGGTGTTTCTGACACAACTGAATGGCCTGGTTGATATCCAGACACTCAGGATCAATATGCCATATCACACGTTCCACGAGGTCTGATCGCCCATCTTCCTCGTGTAGGCCAATCAACCTCTGCATAATCCGCGGTGGGACATATCGAATCTCGTTATCCAGCAGAAATGGTTCCAGGTGCCGCAGATAGATCCCCGAAATACCACAGTCGTCGTATTTTTGAAACAACTCCTCAAACAAGAAATCGGTGTCGTTCAATGCAATACATGCACGACAACATGAAGTGACAAGATCCTCGAATAAAGACGTCCTGTCCACACCTCTTCCATCTGGTGTGACGTGTGTTGAGTCAGTCATCCTATCTTCAGAGAAGGCATAGCGTGCGGAAGCGACCATCAGCTCTTGTAGTTTTTCCCCTATGACTTCTTTTCGAAGTCTTGGCTCCTTGGGAAGGCCATTTCTATTTCCAAGCGCCTCGTCCAGATAGTAGGCTCTGGCGAGTTCAATTGCACTGAGAAAGTCACCATCTTTAACAAGCGACAGGATTCTGTCTGCCCATGTTACAAGGGTCCCAACACGAACGTCATCCTGGCCCTTTAATAGGCTCAAAAAAAGCTCACTTGGCCAGAAAGTACAATTACTCACTAGCAGAAATATTTTGCCCTTATATATGCGCATGCTGTGTGCAACCTCCATTCCAGAGTCCTGATCATTTGCCTTGCCATTTTCTGCATGGCCAATTGTCGGTGACATGAGCGTAGAGAAATCAAATTCAATGCGTTCAATCATTTTAGATGTCTGTAAATCATACACTCCCATCTGGTTGGTTGTAAGAACAACCAGTTGCTGTAATTGAAGATCAGTGATGTCATATACTACTTGAGAGAGGAAAATTCACCTCAAAGTTTAACCACTGCAAGCCCAAAATTTCGACCTTGGCAGTCCACGAGAGTACGTCCTTATAATCGATAGCACCAACCTCTAGCTCGCTCACCTTCCCCGTCTTCGCATTCTTCAAGACTTGTTGCACTTTGACTTCCTCAACCTCGATAATCTTCAAAAATTTTCCCCAGGCGAATGCCAGCATAGGCGGAGTTGGTATTCCTTGTTCCCCACTTTTTCCCTTTCCCTTTCCATTTCCGTCTCCGCTGGTCTTCGTGTACTTGTTTATGTCTAACCCACCAGTGAAATTGGGATCTTGATAGACACTAGGGAACCAAGCCAAAGAGCCCCTCCACTTAGTCTGAGACTGCCATGGCACACCCTCTTCTAGACCTCTGGGCACCTTGAACCAAGTTTTCGGACTCGGTTTCAGCCCAACCACAACCAACTTTGTCGGAGTCAGCATAGCGACAAGACTATATGTATCTGTGACGTGCGGACAAGTTCCCAGAGGTAAAGGTGACATAGCAAGAATGGTGTAGCGAGGGTTCCGGTGTTGAATTGTGTGCGTGCTAACGCGAGCAGGATGTGATTCTGCTCGAGGCAGTGATGATGAGGGAGGTGGTTGAGGATCCGGATATCGACCTAGAATCCGAAGAATGTCTGATGCTTCAACGAAGAGGACTTTACCGAGTGTGTGATAGAACGCGAGACCGTGTACGTCGGCTGAAACAATCGCTGTATGTCGTCCTGCGACAAAGCCGATACTGACAATTCGAGAGCCTTGGATGTGACCTTCTTTTCTACCAGAATAAACGAGGGAAAGGGAAGTAGGCGGGACGGAACGGATCGGTCTAGTTGGATTTGCAAGGTTGTATATCTGAATGTAGCCTGTCGAGTAGCCCGCCGCCACACATGTACGGTCGTATGAAAGTGTGAGTGCGGTGACCGCACCATGGCGACTTTCTGAGGGGAAAAGGTGAGCAAACTTGAGAAAGAACAAGAGAGATGGTCAAGGCTTACCAGATGACTCGTCGCCACAAATGCACCTCAGATTCTGTCGAAAATCATACACAAGTATCTTCCCATCCGACGTCCCAATGCACACATTCCCATTTGCAGCTAACACAGTAGGTTTCTTGAATCCTCTTGCACCAAGCACCGTCATCGCCTTCTTGACAGCGGTGCTTGCAAACAAGTCTTTGCCTATCAGATGCAGGCTTGTCCATCTGAAGGCTTCGTTTTCTGTACTTTGTAAAACGGCATTGAGGAATTCACGATGACTTTGTGTGCGAGAATGGAGTTGAGATGCTGTACTCAAATGTGTAGTGGATGACTGAGAGGTGTCATTGGAAATGTCAGAAGGGGTATGTAAAGATGAATTTGTGAGCAACTGAGAAGGTGAATGTGAGCCGAAATTGGTTGATGAGGATACTGACGAAGATTCTGGTGTCCGTGCAAAGACAGATCGGGACCGTAAACGGGAGACACTGGGATGCAAGAATGGTTTCACAATTTTTGAAGAGGATGTAATTGGACGCGATGTGGTCCTTGGTAGTGGTGATTGCCGACTGGTAGAGGTTTCGGAATTTGTATCAAGTAGCCGTCTTTCTGGCTAAACCCTTTCTCGTTCAGTTCAATGCAAGTGTGACAGAAACGAGACCTACATACCAGATGGTCTTCCTCATCTACAACCATCTTGGATATGTGCACATTCTCATCGTATATCTCGTCGTCCGTCGACTCATCTTGGCCCAAGACCTCTCTCAACCTGTCGCTATAGTTTGACGCAGTGGCCGCAGCATCGATGTTGCTGTCCAATGTGAACTCAGCCCTTTCTCCGTCTTCATCACTATCCATGATTTCTTCCATACGAGAAGAATAATCCTTGGATGAGAAACTATCCTCGATTCCCAGGGCGCGGATATCATCATGCTCGAGATCGCCTTCGTCTGAATCCGAAAAGTGCAGCTGGCGTGTATCGTTCTTGTCGCTCGAAACCATGTGTAAACTTTCAAACACACAAAGCAGTTGATCATGCCAACTATGAGCGTAAGATGAATAACGTCACGGATCGGCGTACATGTTTGTATCCAGAAGCCTATGCCAAATATGGACTGAGTATGGTTTAAAACCTGGGTCCAGCCAACGAGGATTAAGTAGATGGCACGGATTGAATATAACGATATACGATAGCATTATGACAGAGGAAAGGAAAACCAAACCCAAGCCGGAACCAAGAAGCAAGACAAACATAACGCCGTACTAACTCACAATCCGTCTTTCTCTTTTAGCACCGGGACCAAATCTCTCCTGGAATCCAATCAACTCCTCCATCAACTCCTCCATCATCTTCATTGTTGACAATGGTTTTCCTTTATCGTTCTTCCACAATATTGAGGCAGCCCTGACGGTCACCGGAACAACCAGTGAATCCTGCTCAGAGTCTGCAGCTTTACCCTGAGCCTCATTCGGAATCTGCAGTAAGGAACCATCTATAACAGCCAGGTCATCACCAATTCCGCTGTTGTCCTTCCCTGATATGTCCAATTCAAATTTCAGCACCTTTTCCAATGCTTCCTTCCGCCGTTCACGATCTAGCGCGTTGGCCTGTTCTCGGCCCACCCATTCTACTAATGCCCGAACCCGCTTGTTCATATCCCCAACACTCATCCGCTTGCTGGGCCATTTAACTTTGACCCCGCGTTCCATTGTCCGTTCCATGCTCTCTCCTCTCCCACTGAACGTTCCGGTACCTGATTGGATTTCTAGCGGTTGTGGAACGTTAGTGGGTAGCATCTCTTCAAGGTGCGCCAGGTAGTCAGGAAGGCCCCAAGATGTAAACAGAGGCTGCTGCGAAACAACATAAAAATGGGAATTCCGGTATGTCCGTGCCGATTCCAGAGCAGAATTGCCCTGGCCGGTAGTGCTGTGAGATTGACCTCTCCGCAAACCTAGTTCTTGGTTCATGCTGCTATTGCCATGAGACGTGGGATGGGAGACAGGAGGCCGTCTGGCGGCACTAGAACCCTTGGAACGACTATTGCCGCCTTGACGTTTCGTCGTGGTGGTGGTGGCAGGCTGGACTGCTGGAAGAAATGTCACGTGAGTGAAGCAGACGGAATAGCGCCTTGCTCACATTCGTCCCCGTCAAGGGGCGCAGGGGGAATAGCAATACCAGAGATAGGGGCAGCTCTACGCCCAAACCGTTTTCCCGTGTTGTTTGCCAATTTTTTTGGATGTAAAGGGGCAGGAAGTTTAGGAGGAGGGGAAGGGATACGCGGAATAGATGGAGGCTGCTGATCAGAGGCGCTGGAAGATGATCTAGTGCGCTTCTTGCTTGGCCTGGGGGAGTATGAACCAATGCACAGTATTACCAAACAGGAACTAAGCTTACGCATCGTCATCTGTTCTTTTCCGTTTCTTTCTGTTATGAGAACCAATCTCAGACTCTGGTTCTGGGTCAGGATTGGGAGCAGCGAGTGGTTGTTGTTGCTGAATGACGTTTTCCTGAGCGGCAGCAGCCTCCGCAGCAGTAGCCTCAATGATCTCTTTCAGGCTTTCGTCAAAATTTGCATCTCGACTGTTCATGGTGTTTCGTCTCTTGGAAGGCTGCTTTAGGAGATGGGTAGGAGAATGAGAGCGGGATGCGCGTGAGGCAGCAGTAGCAGGGGCGACGGTAGACGTATGTCGCGCTTTCTTTGCCAATCGCCTGGATGGGTATGAGAGAGAAGACTTGGAAGGAGGGAGGATAAAGCAGCGCACTTGAAGAGCTCGCCATGGAGCTCAGGGCGACACAGTTCGCAATAGTAGTCGGCGTCGTGGACCTGATCCTCTGAATCGTAGCCCATACAGAGGCCGTGTTGCCAGACCTTGCATGTTTCGCATTGAACCATGAATTCACCGGCATCTGTCTCGTCCTCGCCTGCAGGGGAGGAGGGTGAGTGAGTGGGGTGAGTGAGTGGGGCGATAAGGGCGAAGAAGAACGAACCATTGCTACCACAAACACAGCGAGTAATGCCCTGCTCTTCTTCGTCTGCGAGGTCTGTAGTTGTGGTGTCTTGAGGCTCATGGAGGGTGTCTAGAGCGATGTCGGCGCTGGAGCGTCGTTTGTCCCTGCTCTTGCGCTTGGCCTTTGGAGCGGTAGAGCTAGAGTTTGAGGCAGAGGAGTGAGTGGCTGAAGCCAAGTGTTTGCGATCGTCGAGGTGGTCTTCCTGGTCATGGGTGCGCTTTGTACGAGACGGGGCCGACTGGGGTGGCCTAGGAGGGTTGTCCTTGTGTCGGGGGAGGTCAGAATCTGGAGACTTTGAGTTTGTAGACGGTGCTGAACGACGTCCTGAGCGGCGGATTTCGCGGGGAGACAACGGAGGACCCATGGTCATCGTCGCCGCCTGCGCCATGGCCGAGAGGAAGCCGTCTGCTACATCATGTGACCATCCCGTCGCGTCTCCGGCAATTACAACGCACGGACCATAATCATACGCCGATGATCACGTGTTGCTAATTACATCACGTGGTGTTTTGACCTCGTGACTCGGCTCGACTGCATCTGTTATGGCCCCCCTTGCCACACTCGAGTACGCCTCCAATGCTCCGGACCCCATCGCCACAGATGGACCCCAGGAGCCTGCCTTCCCTCGCCTCAGCAAGCACCACCTCCTCCCAGATAACACTCCCGATTATCTCAGACTAATTCTAAATGCCAGGGTATACGACATCCTCCAGGAGACACCCCTCATTCCTGCAACCAACCTAAGCACAAAGCTCGGCAACTCCATCTTTCTCAAACGCGAGGATCTTCACGAGGTCTTTAGCTTCAAAATCCGAGGAGCTTACAACTTTATGGCTCATCTCACCGACGAGGAACGCTGGAAAGGCGTCGTCACTTGCAGCGCCGGTCAGTGTGCGTGCTTAATCTTATCTATAGCCTAAATCTTTCCCTCCCTTTACAGGAAATCATGCCCAGGGCGTCGCTCTCTCTGGTTCCCGTTTAGGTATCCCATGTACTATCGTCATGCCCAAGGCCACTCCTTCCATCAAAGTCCGCAATGTCGCCCGTCTGGGTGCAAAAGTTGTCCTACACGGCGACAATTTCGACGAAGCAAAAGTAGAATGTGCTCGTCTTGCCCACATCCATGGACTTGCCTTTGTCCCTCCCTACGACGATCCCCTTGTCATCGCCGGCCAGGGAACGGTGGGCTCGGAAATACTCAAGCAGGCTCCTCACTCTGACGAAATCGATGCCATATTTGCCGCTGTTGGCGGTGGCGGTCTTGTTGCAGGTATCGCCGAGTACGTCAAGCGTATCGGCAACCCACGCACCAAAGTCATCGGCGTCGAAACCCTCGATGGTGACGCCATGGCTCGCAGTATCACAAGCGGTGCGCGCGTGACGCTCACCGAAGTTGGTCCCTTCAGTGATGGTACCGCTGTCAAAATTGTGGGCACTGAAACCTTCAGAATCTGCAAGCAACTTTTGGATGAAATCGTCCTCGTGGACAACGATGAGATCTGTGCCTCTATCAAGGATATCTTCGAAGGTAGTTTTTTCAGTCAGAAGCAGAGAACAAGATGGCTTTTTTTACGTTAGATACCCGCTCTGTCACTGAACCAGCCGGGGCACTTGCCCTCGCCGGACTCAAGCGATACATCGTCAAAAATAACCTCATCGGTGCTCATAAAAAATTTGTAGTTGTTGTCAGTGGAGCAAACATGAACTTCGATCGTCTTCGTTTCGTCGCAGAACGCGCTGAATTAGGCGAAGGTCGCGAAGCACTTCTCAGTGTTGACATCCCTGAAAGACCAGGAAGGTAAGTCTCCTCTCTCAGAGACAACCATGCTCCTCAAATTCAGTCTTTTCTCTCTGCTTGCAGTTTCATCGCCTTGCATTCAGTCATCCATCCCCGCGAAGTTACAGAATTCGTCTATCGGTATAATCTTTCTGGAGATGGAGATCGTGCTCACGTGTTCTTGTCCTTCAAACTTGACACTTCTGATCGGCCTACCGAAGTTCATCAGGTTCTCTCGTCTCTTGCAACCGAAGACATGCATGGCTTTGATATTAGTGATGATGAACTAGCAAAGAGTCATGCACGGTACATGATTGGTGGTTGCCATGCGGTCCCTCATGAGCGTATCTTCAGATTCGGTATGATACGTCCACGTTCGTCTGCAGATTTGACTTGACAGGATGTATAGCTTTTCCTGAAAGACCGGGTGCACTGCGCAAGTTTCTGACAGGCTTACATCAAGGGTGGAATATATCTTTATTCCACTACCGTAATCATGGAGGAGGTGGGTTCCGGTCAATCAGCTTTGCCAGTCGAATTTTCTGACGCATCCTTACAGATCTTGGCAAGATACTTGCGGGTATTCAGGTCCCAGTAACCGACTACGAGGACTTTGATGCTTATTTACAAAAACTCGGTTATCCCTATGTAGAAGAGACAAACAACCCCGTCTACCTTCGCTACCTTCGTGGATGAAATATCACGTTATGCTATACAAATAAAATGTTACTTTGTAATTACAGAACTATGTACCCAAAAACCATTCCTTTCCTCAACAATCAATAAATACAAGACATTGCAACAAAGAGACAGGGCAGATATAGACATATGGGGTAAAACACCCGTGTCATAGATTCCTGAAAGTTTCACTCTGAGGTCGCAAATGGGACCTTCCACCAACCCGAATCGGCATCGAAAATTCCGAGACTCTGTGTCTAGGCTGCAGTACTTGCGACATTGCTTCGATAGCTTTAATAGCAAGTGCCGTAGAAAGTCCACGATTGCCAATGCAGATACCCGATACCCCGAACTTGTATATCCACCCAATTTCCCACCCCCCATCTTCGCATTGCAAAGTTAAAAGTTTCCGGAGATCAACTTCGTCTCGAATCCCGACAAAATCGCAAGTTAGTATACGCATTGAGAGTGCCGAGGAGTCACCCTCAGCCCCGATACGTTCTTGAATCCGCTCTTTGAGCAGAGGTTTGAGTAGTGCATGGAGGTCTGGATCTCCTGATTTAGAGAGAAGCCGACTGATGAAATAGAGGAAACATTCTGGCGTCTCATAGTAACGAGTACCCTCCAGGTAAGCACGGTTCATGAGAACCTCGCGTACCCACTCGAGAGTCTGTTGGAGCTGACACGCACGGCCGTAGGTGTAAAATAGATTTAAAACATTGACGCATACGACAGGGTCGAACCGTGGTCGACGATGATCAAAGTAGGTCTATGCAATGTGTCAATACAGGAACCCGCGACGGTCGTTAGTTTCAAGTGAACATGACAGTGTAGTATACTCACTTGAATGATGCCGTCAGCATTGGCATATCCCAACATCTCGTCCATGACAGAGTGGACAATATCCTTATCATACTTCAGTACAGTGAGACCAAGAGATGTGGTATCGAGATCGGGTGGAAACTCTTCTGTAGTTAATTGACTCTTTCCTAGACGGGACCAAGCCGAAAAGAGAAAGTTACGTTTGATCAGTCCATATGGTTTTCAATGGCCATCAAGTGCCTAATGTCAGATATGTCACACCTTTGAAAAAGTTCCAGGTTCTGGGCGATTCCATGAGGTCAATGAGTTCTCTAATCATCAACATAAGACTAAATATAGTTAAACTGGATTAATGGGACATTTACTTCTGGCCAGTAGCCTCGAGGATCAAAAGCGAAGCAAAGTTTTCTTCGACCACGACTGACGCCTGGGTAGGTGTCGCCTTCGTTACAGATCGGAAATTTCTTGCATTATGTCTGAGGAACTCGCGCCCACGTTGAATGGGATTCCCAACAAGATTTCGAAGCACACGCCTAACTGTCGGTCCCTCCTCGAACACGATTCCACAGAAACCAAGCGAACGTGCAGAAAGGACGTTCTCGAATTTATCATCCACAAATATTGTCTGTTGAGGACGCAGACCAGTAGCACTGATAACGTAACGATAAAAGCCTAATTGAGGCTTGCGTTCTCCGGCAGCGCCGGACGTGAAGACCGCATCGAATATTGACCAATCAGCAGTCTTGGTTCTCAAGACTTCCCAATCGGGAAGAGAGATGTTGGACATGGCATAAATTCGCAAACCACCATTAGACTGGGCTTTGAGTTCACGAATGAGATGGATGAGGTTATGATTTGCCTGGAGAGAATCACGTGCATCCTGGAAAGCTCGGCGAACTTCCTCTACGGACACATCAAATTCTGATGAGACAGTGGCGTAACAGTCGGCTTCCCCAAGCCGCCCACGTTCATAGTCGAACCAAGTCGGAGAGTTGAGTATTGACCGTAGAGTTCGTGGAGATATTGTAGTAGTAGTATTGGCAGACCATTTGAAGAGAACGTCGCCGAGATCAAATATGATCCCTGTGTACGATGCGAGCGAATGGAACATTGGAAATGGGGGAACGAGAATTGTTTGATTTGCCAGGAACTGTTCCAATTTATACAGAGAGGCGCCTCGGTTAAGCAGAAAAATCGCGTGCCTAGGTCGACCAGATTCAGTTCAAAGAACCAAATTGCCTAGACCCTGATCTTTCTCCACTGCACAGGGTGACATAATTGTCATGGCGAAATCTTCAGCCATGACGGCTAAAAAGTGACTTCTTCACAATCGAGATCTGATCAAGGTATGCATATAGTGGAGCAAGTCTCCGGCCCGGGTTCCGGACTATGTTGTGCTTCTCAAGAAGCTAAGCTGAAGTTGAAGCCGTTGGTCATCCGGCATCTTGAGATCAAGATCCAAATATAGACAACTTTGTAGATCTTATCTTATCTTTATGCCCATATCTTGAGTTTGGATTGTTACCCTATTCCGGGTCCTTAATGAACTTTCTCACTCGTTGAATGCTGAATTTAAACCAACCATTTGATTATCTGATGCGACATCATAAATGATTCAGAAAAAGTTCTCTGGAAATGAAACTCCAGGGAAGAAGATGATTCCCG
>Ga0157365_10000850_pt1 | contig 12949 bp, 10 predicted proteins | sample AttsexASBM3_FD_111478 | JGI IMG/M metagenome (GOLD analysis project Ga0157365, IMG submission 111478) | Fungus gardens microbial communities from leaf cutter ant in Ribeirão Preto, State of São Paulo, Brazil - Atta sexdens ASBM3 | ecosystem: Host-associated > Fungi > Mycelium > Unclassified ... | reverse complement strand
CGGTGCGCGCAGGCAAGCCCGGCAGGGCCGGCGCCCATGACGGCCACATGACGGCCGGTAGGGGCTGCCCGTTTGAAGGGATGGGCGGGCTGCGCCATTTGCCAGTCGGTCGCGAAACGCTGCAACGCGCCGATACGCACGGGCTTGTGCGTTTCGATAGCGGTATGAACGCATTTCTGCTCGCATAATATCTCGGTCGGGCAGACACGCGCGCATGACCCGCCGAGGATATTCGATTGCAGGATGGTCCGGGCAGCGCCCGCCGTGTTTTTTGAGGCGATTGCCTTGATGAAACGCGGGATGTCGATATCGGTGGGGCAGGCCTCGATACAGGGTGCATCATAACAATAGAAGCAGCGATCGGCCTCCAGCGCCGCCTGCTCGGCGGTCAGACCTGGATGTGCATCGGCAAAGTTTCTCGCCAGCATGTCATCACTCAGGCGTCCACAGGCAATATCGGGCGGCATGGGATAATCCGATTCTATTTGTTCCGTAAAACGAACGTTACGATCAGATCTGGCGGCGCTGCAAGTATATTTTGACCATATGTTCAGGTTTTATCTTGCGGATGAAATCCCCCCGCCCGGACGCTTTAGAACCCGGTCGAAAGTGATACCGAAATGGCAAAGGTTGGCTGGATGGTATAGAGCGGCGACGACCCGGCGATGCTCGTGCCGTAGATACCCCGTATGGTTCTGGCATTCGAGGTAAAGGCGTAGACGGCATTACGATAGATCGAGCCGATCATGTTCTGCATGTTGATCTGCACCTGCGGGGAGTGCAGGAACCCCGTCCGGTGCAGTCGATAGCCCAGCGTCACGTTGTTGTTGATATAGCCGGGCATTTTCTCGTCATTGACGAGTGTCGCATATTGCGCCCCGATATATTTGAGCCCGAGATTGGCGAAAAAGCTGCCATCATCCCAGTCCAGCCCGAGCGCCGCCTGATATTTCGGCGCAGAGACGGCCCGCTTGCCCCGCGTCGGCAGAAGATCGCCATCGATCGGGATATTGTTATCGATCCGCGCATCGAGATACTCAAAGCTCGCATAGGGCCGCAGATGGTGCAGGATGGGCCGTGTGCCGATTTGCAGATCGACACCGCGTGAGGTCTGACCGCCGGCATTCATGGTCATGGGGGTGAGCGCACCATTGACGTAGCTGTTGAGCGCCAGTTGGCGATTGGTGAAATTGTAATTGAAGAAGGATATCTCGCCCACGATCAGGTCGTCATGATAGCGATAACCAAGTTCCTCTTCGATGGAATATTCGGGTTTGACGGTCGAGGGCGCGGTCTGCAGCGACCCTCCGGCGGGGCTGTAGAGCTCGAAAAGCGTGCTGTTATTGGTGGTGCGAAAATTGGTTACACCCAATACGTAGAGCTCGGAATGCTTGTCCAGCACATAGCGTGCGCTCACCTGTGGCAGAGGCTCGAAGATATTCTGTCCCCGCCGGTTATCCGACACCGGGACATAGCTGTCTATTCCGCGTGAAACCATGGCAGCGCGCAACCCTGCCTTGAGTTCCAGCCTGTCGCGCAGGAGCGAGATCCTGTCGCCCAGATAGAGCATGTTGATCTGGGTAAAGCTGTTATAGTCAGAGGCGTACCATTTCTTGCCCGATGACGTGCGATAGATCAGCGGGCCGTAATCGCCGTAGATATTCTCCGGTCCGCCATCGACGGGGTTGATGCGCGATACGGGTGTCGCCTGATTCATGCGCGACCATTCATACCACCAGCCGAAAGTGAGGGTGTTCTTCCCGGCCGTCCAGTCGAGTGAGGCATTGTTGCCCGCGCGATGATAGCTGTAATAATTGGGTGTGTAGATGAGTTGTGAGGTCGTGCTGCTGATGCGCCCGTCACCATTCAGATCAACACTGACTGGTGACGACCCCGAATAGGTCTCGCCCTCGGTTGCCAGAGCCGCACCGCCGATAGAGCCAGATCCCCACCACAGATAGGGCGTGTCATGAAAATGCAGCCCATGGCCCAGGTCGAGCTCGGTCGGTGCCGAGGTCACCAGATTTTGGAAGGCGTCCAGCGCATAGAGATGATAGCCGAGCCCATCCTTGTAGGAGCGTGAGAGGTCATTGCCTGCACCATAACGGGCGAATTCCGACGCCGTGGGCCAGCGGCTGAATTGCAGCGTATTGTCATTATAGCTCATGACCAGCGAGGTATGGCTGTGCTGGGCAATATCCTTGACCAGCTTGAAATCGATATGCTTGCGCATATTGGTGCCGGGCCCACGCCAGTTATTGGCGCGCGTATAGGAAAACGAGGCGAAGGCGCGTACGCCGCTATGACCGATATCGCCGGTATCGGCGCGTATCAGACCCCGCGCCAGATTATACGTGCCATAGGTCATGTTCACATAGCCTTCGCGGTGATGCGAAGGATCGCGGAGATTGGCATAGGCGCTGCCTGCCGCCGCCGCAACGGTCGGAGTAGAGAGATCCACAGAACCAGGCATGAGCGAGACCTGCTGCAGGTTATCGCCATCCGATGTCTGATTGGCATAAAACCCACCCGAGCCGATATCGCTGACCGGCACCCCCTCGTAAATCCAGCCGATCTGATCGCCCGGCAGGCCACGCAGATACATATTGCCCCCCACGATGCCATAGGGGTCCATGAGGGCGACATAGGCTGAGGGCTCGAGTGCCAGAACCTGCACCGGATTGGCTGTGGGCGATTGTTTGGCAATGAAATCACGGGTGACGGTCTGGATCGCGCCAGCGCGTGTCTCACGACGAATCAGCCCGCCACCTGCCTGCTGCCCGGTCACACCATTCGATGTCTTGTGGGAAGGGGCGGCTACCGTGATCTCTTCCGGTTTTCGCGGCGGATGAGCCTTCGCGCGGGGCGCTTTCGAGGAATGAGATGGTGTCAGGGGGGCCGCCGATACATACGGTATCGAAACGAAAAGAGGAGCAAGAAGCAAGCCAAGGCGACGGGAAACCATATCATCTCCGCAATATTTCGATTCCGTACTTGATGCAGCCTATCCATAAGCTGCCCGAATGGACAAGAATTTTCTGGCGTGCGCCGATGGGTAACCCGTCCCGTGGTTTTGCGTCGGGTCCCGAAATCGGGAATGCTGGATGGCGTGGGTACGCCTTCCGGGAGGAGACATGATGCAGATGATCGGGCTGATTGGCGGGATGAGCTGGGAAAGCTCGGCCATGTATTATCGTTTGCTCAATGAGGGTGTACGCGCCCGGTTTGGTCCGGCGGCTTCAGCACGCTGCCTGCTCTGGTCATTCGACTTTGCGGAGATCAAGGCGCTTCAGCATCGCGGCGCATGGAGCGAATTGACGCGCTTGATGATTGGCGCGGCGCGTCATCTCGAAAATGCGGGGGCCGAACATATTGTGATCTGCACAAACACCATGCACCGCATGGCTGACGAGATTCAGGCGGCTCTCTCCATTCCACTCCTGCATATTGCTGATCCAACAGCGCAATCGATCAGGGCAGCGGGGCTGACGCGGATCGGATTGCTCGGTACCGCCTTCACGATGGAGCAGGATTTCTACAAGGGGCGTCTGCGGCGGCAATATGGGCTCGACGTTCTCGTACCGGATGACGCTGATCGTCAGAGCGTACATCGCATTATCTATGATGAACTCGTAGCCGGTGAGATCCGTCCGGAATCCCGCGCGCTCTACCGGGATATCATGGCGCGCCTTGTCGCGCGTGGTGCTGAGGGAATCATCCTGGGCTGCACCGAAATCATGCTTCTGGTCAGCCCCGAAGATGCGGAAGTCCCGCTTTTTGATACGACAGCCCTGCATGTCCAAGCCGCTGTGGAGGCCATGATTGGCCCGCCCCGATGAAGATCGGGAAGATGCTTTTCCCGATGGAGCGGCACGAGGCGCGATAGTGACACCTCGCTGAGACATGACGCCTGATGACATCAGGCGCAGCAATCATAACTCATAGCGGAGCGGCATCTTAGTCTCCTGTTATCGCACAAAGAGTCGATTGAGGGGCGTCCGGGCTCGTCTACTGGACAGGGAGCCCCATTTCCCGCACGGCGTCACGCCTGCGGTTCGGGGCGACATGCTCTTCAGCGCCCTCCCAGACGTTGTTGATAGTGGGCGAGAACCGGGGCAGCGCCATGGTCGGAAAATACTTTCGAGAGTCCTGAGGCTGCTCTGGCGGCGGCCCGTTCCGCACGCGATATCAGAGCCGCTTCATACTCTCGCAGCGACGCGACGCCATTCCCCTCTGTCAGGGTATTTGCAAGATCGAGTGCATCGGCCAGAGCCAGATTCACGCCTTCGCCGCTGAATGGAGACATCAGATGCGCCGCATCGCCCAACAACGTGACTGCGGGTGCCGGGGTCCATCTCGCGCCGATTGGCATTGCATAAAGCGGGCGAATTCCGAGGAAGTCACCTTCAGCAAGAAGCCGCCGCAGATCGGGTGACCATGAAGAAAAGCTCCGCGCCATATGCGCCCGGGCTGCCTCGGGAGAGCCATCGCGCATGGCCAGAGCCGCCTTCTCTGCCAGGCGCATACCCGCGTAGAAACGGATATGCCCCCCGCTGTTGCGCTGCAAGATCAGGGCACGGTTATTGCCCACTGCGAACATCTTGCCATGCCCGACCAGGGCGTCTGCATGGCGGTCACGCTTCTCCTCAAAGCCGAGTTCAAGGAAAACGATGCCCTCGTAAACCGGCTGGATCTTGGTGAGAAAAGGGCGGACACGAGACCAGGCTCCGTCTGCGCCGATCACAACATCATAGAGTTGAGGCCCATCTGTGCACAGCACCGAGATTTTCTCACCTGCGGAGACGATTCCGTTGACGCACTGACCCCAGTGCACGACGCCGGGCTCCAGCGATTCCAGCAGGATACGGCGCAGATCTCCCCGGTCGATCTCGGGACGGTTGGCGTCCCGGCCATCATGCTCGAAAATCAGACGCCCGGTCTCGTCATAGAGCCGATCGCCCTGATCCTCATGGCGCGCACAGGCCATGAAGGCGTCTTCTAGACCGGCTGCCCGCATGGCTCTCTGACCCGTTTCGTCGTGCAGGTCGAGCGATCCGCCCTGCAGCCTCTCCGCCGCATGGGCATCGCGTTCGAGAACCGTCACGCGCATCCCCTGTCGCTGGAGCAGGCAGGCGAGCAGCAGCCCGCCCGGTCCGCCGCCGACGATTCCGATATGTCTGTGCATTGTCTCCGGCGCCTCTCCAATTTACATAGGAGACTATATAGAAGAAACATAGGACACTATGCAATGAGCGTTACTCCCTGGAATCCGCTCGATCACGCGGGGCATTATCTCAGTCGCATCGGGCGTGGCCTGACGCGGATTGGTGATGCGCGGCTTCGACCGCTCGGTCTCGCAACGGCGCAACTGCCGGTGCTTTCAATGCTGCAGAACGGGGAGCGGCGGACGCAGAAGGAACTGGCGACCCTTGCAAAGGTCGAGCAGCCAACCATGGCGCAATTGCTGGCGCGAATGGAGCGCGATGGGCTGGTTTGTCGCGAGCCCGATCCAGAGGACCGTCGCAGCAGTCTCGTTTCGTTGACTGATCTGGCGCTCAAGCGGTTGCCTGCAGGACGCGAGGTCCTGCGTCAGGGCAATGCTGACATGACGACAGGCCTGACGGCAGAGGAAAAAAAGACACTCATCGCCCTGTTGCAGCGTGTGCTCGAGAATATCGAGGCACTCTGAGCGCCCGACAGGGGCCAGAAATCGTCGGATAATCCGGAAATATCTTTTTCAGGCTTAAATCATGGGCGCCCTGATTCTAATCTGGGCAGTATGGATATCAGCGGTCTTGACCTGAACCTCCTCAAGGCTTTCGAGGCGCTTTACATCGAGCGCCATGTGACCCGTGCCGGCGTCCGTATCGGGCTCAGTCAATCCGCGATGAGTGGAGCATTGACGCGATTGCGCGATCTGTTTGGCGACGAGCTTTTCATTCGAACCCCAGCCGCCATGCAGCCCACGAGGCGTGCTCAGGAACTCGCCTTACCCATAGGCCGCGCGCTCGATCTGCTGCGTGAGGGGCTGGGCATGGAAACGCAGGAGCCTGCGCAGTACGATGCTACGCTGACTCTTGCCATGACCGATTATGCTGCCTTTGTGCTGTTGCCGGGGCTTATCGCGCGGCTGGGTGCTCAGGCACCCCGGGTTAGCCTGCACGTACACGGCATGTTCGGCCGGGAGGAGGCCATTACCCTGCTCGATCAGGGTGAGGCCGATCTGGCGATCGGTTTCCCCGTAGAAGCTTCTTCCCGCCTGGTATCTCACCCCCTGATGCAGGAGGGTTTTTCCTGTATGGCGCGCCGCGGTCATCCGGCTTTCCGTCAGGGGGCGGATCTTGCAGCGTATATTGGCGCGCCTCATCTGCTCGTGTCGCCTGAGGGAGACCGAAGCGGGCTTGTCGATCGCTTGCTCGCCGAGCGTGGCCTGGCGCGCCACGTTGCACTGAGCCTGCCCCAATTCCTCGTCGCACCCTTCGTGATTGCCGAAACCGATCTCATCGCCACCCTCTCCACGCGTGTGGCACGACGTTTTGCGGGCGGAGAAAACGGGTTGGGACTGTTCGAACCGCCCTTGCCATTGCCGGAATGGACGCTTTCCATGATGTGGCATCGGCGCACGGAAAATCACGCGGTGCTCCGCTGGCTGCGTGCGCAACTGGTCGATCTCGCGAAGGTGCTCTGACATCATCGAGCGGGCCGATAACGGCTTATCAGAACTCTCCATTTCCAATCCGCTCTGCGCGCCGCTTCACTTGCTTCAGGAAACAGCAAGGCGAAGCACTGCATGAACATCATGATAACAGGCGCAACAGGACTGATTGGCGGGGCGGTTGCGCGCGCGCTCAAGGCACAGGGGCATGGTATCCTCGCTCTGGCACGTAATGAAGGAGCGGCCGAGAAGGCATGGGCACAGGGTTTCGACATTGTCGCCGGCGATTTGGCAGACACGGCGTTGCTCCATTCTGTGGCGCAAAGGGCCGATGCCGTTATTCATGCGGCGTCTTCCCACGACCAGAGAGCGGTGGATCTCGATCGTCGCGCCACCCATGCGTTGCTCGATGCCCTTCGGGGAACTGGCAAGCGGCTGATCTATACCAGTGGCTGTCTGGTGTACGGCGCGACGGGAGACAAAGCCGCTACTGAGGAAACGGCATGCAATCCACTGCCGATGGTGGCATGGCGTGAGACGCTGGAGCGCGAGATCAGGGCTGAACAGGATGTGCATGGAGTGATCATCCGACCGGGCTGGGTTTATGGCTATGGCGGTGGGACGGCCATGATGCTGCTGGCTGAGGCCCGCAATGAGGGCGCCGCACGCGTCATAGGCACCGGTGATAATCGCTGGAGCTGCGTTCATACCGAGGATCTTGCCCGGCTTTATGCACGGGCCCTTACCCATGCGCCTGCCGGGTCGGTTTATAACGGCGTCAATGGTGCGCCTGTCAGTCTCATGGAAATTGCTCAGGCGGCAAGCCGGGCAGGGGGAGCCCAAGGGCGGGTCACGCTCTGGCCGATTGAGGAAGCCCGCCAAAGCCTGCGTGGCTTTGCCGATGCGATAGCCTGCGATCAGGTCATTTCCGGCGGAAAGGCGCAGGCGGAGCTCGGCTGGCGACCGGTCATGGGCACGATCCTGCAGGAATTCGAGGCGATCACGTCGGGGAATTACCGTGATGCATGAAGCTGCGCGGTACCTCTTCATTGTCGCCATGATGGGTGCAGGTCTGGTCAATCTTCTGGGTCGGGACACCTTGCGTGTGCAGTTTGTGCGATGGGGTTACCCCGGATGGTGGTGTCGCGTAACCGGTGCGCTTGAATGGGTCTGTGTCGGGCTCATGATCTTTCCGCAAATGCAGATGGCGGGGCAGGTTCTGGCGGTCATGATTCTTTTGGCGGTTCTGATCACGCTGCTGCGCTGGCGCGCATTTTCCCATATGCCCGCTTTTGGCCTGTTTCTGGCGCTCCTGGCTCTGGGGTGGTCCTGAGGGTAGGAAGCCGAAAACCGAACTCTCCGTCGGACGTTGCGGCTGGACGCACTTATTTCCGGAATGTGATTCCCTTGCGCCCAGTCGTTTTCAGCACGCTTTTTCTTGTTGTCATCCTGAACTGGCTCTGGCCATTGCCTCTTCCTCTCCTGGCGAGGATCGCCGCGGCCTGTCTGATCGTAGTGGTAGGGCTTTATCACTATTGGTGCCGTCTTTCCTCGGGCTCGGTTTTTGCGCCTGAGATGCCGCGTCTGGCGGTCATCTTGTTCAACTGGGGTTTCGGTGCCCTGATGTTCGTCACCGTCCTGCAACTGGCGGTGGATGGAGGCGCCGCGATCTGGGCACTTGTGACATGGCGTCCTTTTCATATCGGCACCGTGCCCCGCGTGGTTGCGGGGGCACTTGCGGCGTTTCTCTCGGCATGGGGGGTAGCCAACGCTCTGCGTGTTCCCCCCATACGTGACATCACGCTTGATATTGCCGGATTACCGCCCGGATTTGAGGGTTACCGTCTGGTTCAGCTGACGGATCTTCATATCACCCCCCTCTTTCCCGCACGTTGGGCGGAGGCCGTGGTAACAAGGACGAATGGAGCGGGGGCCGATCTGATTGTGGTCACCGGGGACTTTATCGATGGTTCGGTGGCAATGCGCCGAGATGACGTTGCCCCGCTCGCAGCCCTGACGGCTCCGGATGGTGTGTGGGCCATTCCCGGCAATCACGAATATTTCTTCGATTATGCCGAGTGGATCGCTCATCTCTCGCGCATGGGTTTCCGATTCCTGCTCAATAGCCACGAAATAATCAGGCGGAAGGACGACACACTCGTCCTGGCGGGGGTGACGGATCGTTCGGCTGCTCATCATGGAGAAGTCGGCCCGGACCTCGCGCTTGCGCTGGCGAACCGACCGGTAACCGCGCCCGTGATTCTGCTCGACCATCAACCCGGCGAGGCGCGAGAAGCGGCGCGTCTGGGCGTTGCGTTGCAGCTTTCGGGTCATACTCATGGTGGCATGATCTACGGGCTGGATGCCCTCGTGGCGCGTGGCAACAAGGGTTTTGTCTCCGGGTTATATCGTGTCGGAAGCATGGCCCTGTATGTCAGCAACGGCACCGGCATATGGCCCGGCTTCGCCCTGCGCCTTGGCCGCCCTTCGGAGATCACCCGATTTACCCTGCGCGCTTCCTGACTTTTCACAAGGCCATAACAGCCTTTCCGGCGGACTCAATCGAGATCAACAGGACCACGCTGCGGACAGGTCTTGCCCTATCGGCAGTGTGGCGGCGCTTTGACTGTTTTTCTCTCCCGGCCATGCCTCGCTCTTCGTTTATACGCCAGATAGGGTGACGTTGCGCCTGTCTGTCAGCGACGATGCCTTCATGGTGGACAGCTGATAAACTGGTCGGTTGATGCGGCCCTGGGCAAGACGAGGAGGCACCATTCACTCCCGGGATGATCCCTGACTCGAAGAGCGATCGGTGCAGCAGCGCATCGCCTCAGCCACGGACCCGACATTCCACGGGTGTTCGTTTGTCTGGACATCTGTGCGTATCCAGCGATGATTAGGGGCGGGTTTGATGGCGGTTCGATTGGCTTGAGGACTCCAAGCAGACCGATCATAGACTGCGCGATGCTTGATGGTTACCGGGTCGAAGACGGTGACCAGGGACAGCTTCACTTGGACGGCAAGACGGGTGCGCGTGGTGTGGCATCACATTGGCTCATGGCGACGAGCGCGCATTACGGCACCGGACTTCTCCAAAGACCGCCCGCTCTTCGACAGATCGATATCGGGCTTTTCATAATGCGCTCATGCGAAGCCCCTGATACCAGAGAGCCATGTTTCCCTGATTGACTCAGGAATGGCTCAAAATCAACGTTTTGGTAAATCAGGATTTCGCTTCTAACCGGCTGCATCCCGCAGAAAACTGCGGTCAATGCCGTGGTGTCCCGTACGGGATTCGAACCCGTGTTACCGCCGTGAAAGGGCGGTGTCCTAGGCCTCTAGACGAACGGGACTGGAGGCGTGAGCGGCTGATTATCCCAGCGGGGGGGAGGGGTCAACCCCTAAATCGTGGCGGCGTCCAAAATAAAAAAGCTCAGCATATCCTGACCTTGCCACTGCTCGCAGCGCAATTGCCCGGCCACATGAAGCACCGGCATGGCGCGGTCTTCCAGCAATTCCGCAAAGGTCTTGTCAGCGGCTCGGAACACGAGACCACGCAACCTGCCGCCATCTTCGCCCTGCAGGATCACACGCAGCGTATTGCCGTCGCGGCCGATGCGTTCGCTTTTGACGGCGCGTACTCGGCTGATCGCGATGACCGGCTCTTCATGGCCTGCACCGAATGGTCCCAGCCTAGCGAGTTGCGCCGCGATTTCCGTGGTCGCCCCACGCAGGGCCAGAACCCCGTCGATGCTCAATGCGTCGTGGCGCGGGCGATGACGCGCCTCGGCCAGCGCCTGATCCAGATGGGCATGAAATGCTCCAGCTTTTTCAGCAGGGAGAGAGAACCCCGCGGCCATGGCATGTCCCCCCCCTGTCAGGAGCAAGCCCGACTGGCACGCAGCAATCACGGCAGCGCCTATATCCAGCCCCGGTACCGAGCGTGCAGACCCCTTGATCACGCCGTCCTGCAAGGCGCCAATCAGCGTGGGGCGATTACAGCGCTCGCGCACGCGACTGGCCACGATCCCCACCACGCCAGGATGCCAGCTCTCCCCATGCAGAAACAGGGCGGCATGCCCTGCCTCAAGCTGGGATTCCGCCTGGTGATAGGCCTCTGTCAGGATATCGGCTTCGACGGTCTGGCGCTGCCTGTTGATCTCATCGAGCTTCTCGGCCAGCGCGCGCGCTTCAAATGCATCCTCGCTGAGCAGGAGCTTGACGCCCAGCTCAGCCTGGGCGATGCGCCCGCCCGCATTGATGCGTGGGCCGATGCCAAAGCCGCAGGCCATGGCACTGGCTGTTTCCTTCACTCCTGCCACGGAGGCGAGAGTGGAGAGCCCCAGGCGCTCGCCGCGCCCCATCACGCGCAAGCCTTGGGCCACAAAAGCGCGGTTCAGATCACGCAGCGGCATGACATCGCAGATGGTGGCGAGCGCGACCAGATCGAGCTTGCCCAGAAGGGCCGGTTCCTCATGCGTTTCAAACCAGCCGGAAAGACGCAGGGCGCGGCAGGTGGCGATCAGGGTCAGAAAAGCAACGCTCGTGGCACAGAGATGACCCAGCCCCGAGCCACAATCCAGACGGTTCGGATTCACCACAAGGCAGCCGGGCAGAATGGCGCCGTCAGGCTTGTGATGATCCAGAACGATGATATCGCCCTTCCCCCGCAGAGCGTCGAGCAGGGCGACTGCCGCTGTGCCGCAATCCACACAGACGAGCAGCGTCGCCCCCTTGGCGCGCAGCCCCTCGAGGGCAGGCGCGTTCGGGCCGTACCCCTCTTTCTGCCGGTCCGGAATATGGAAATGGACCGCACAGCCCAGTTCGCGCAGCGTTTCGGTCAGGAGGGTGGTGCCGCAGGCGCCATCCACATCGTAATCACCGAACACACCGACGGTCTCACCGCATCGGACCGCCTGCGCGAGGCGGGCGGCGGTTTCGTCCATGCTGTGCAGGCAGGACGGATCGGGTAGCCAGTCACGCAGCCTCGGATCGAGAAAGGCCGCGACCTGTGAGGGATCGACCCCCCTGCCATGCAGTATACGTGCGAGAAGTTCCGGAATACCGGCGCGCTGCGCCATCGCAAGGGCCACGCGGCCATCGCCGGTCGCCAGTTTCTCGTCGCGCCAGACCCAGGAACGCCCGCTGCCGCTGGAATGAACGGACAGAACCGGATCTGGCGGAACAAGGAACGAGGGAGCGTCAGACATGCGCTCCCTTATAGAATGGGTTCAGTGACCTGCCCATGTCTTGGTGGAGAAATCGTGGCGCCCTTCAATGAAGCGCACCGTGGCCGATTTGGAGCGCATCACGATGGAATGGGTGCGCGCAATGGTGGGGCCATAGAAGCGCACGCCGCGCAGAAGTGTACCCGTGGTCACGCCGGTAGCGGAGAACAGAACATCGCCGCGGGCCATGTCATGCAGGCCGAGCTTGCGGGTGGGGTCCTTGCCAGGGTCCATCGAGCGGGCGCGTTCGACCTGGCTTTCATCCTCGAACATCAGGCGTCCCTGCATCTGGCCCCCGACGCAGCGTACCGCCGCGGCAGCGAGAACACCCTCAGGGGCGCCACCGGAACCTGCATAGATATCCACGCGGCTCTCATCCATACAGGCGGCGATGGCAGCGGCCACGTCGCCATCGGTCAGCAGCATGACGCGCGCGCCGGCTTCACGGGCGCGGGCAATCAGCTCTTCATGGCGCTCGCGGTCGAGTGCGCACATGGTGATGGAGGAGATGTCCTTGCCCTTGGCCTTGGCGAGGTCACGCAGCGTAGTCTCGATCGGGGCATCGATATCGATCAGGTCTTCCGGCAGGTTCGGACCGACCACCAGCTTTTGCATGTAGATATCGGGAGCATGGAGGAAATTGCCGCTTTCGGCCAATGCCACCATGGTCATGGCATTGGGCATGTCCTTGGCGCAGAGATTGGTGCCTTCCAGCGGGTCGACGGCAATATCCATCTTGGGGCCGCCAGCCCCCACCTTCTCGCCGATATAGAGCATCGGCGCTTCATCCATCTCGCCTTCGCCGATCACGACCGTCCCTTCGATCGCGACCGTGTCGAACGCGGCCCGCATGGCCTGAACGGCTGCACCGTCAGCCTCGTTCTTTTCCCCACGGCCTGTCCAGGCCGATGACGAGATGGCCGCAGCCTCTGTAACGCGCACAAGTTCGAGCGCGAGGTTGCGATCCGTCACTTTATACTTAGGAGAGAAAGGCATCCGGTATATCCTATCTGTACTCTATCCAGCTGAGCCGGAATTGCGACACGCCCTGTTATGCCGGGATGTG
>Ga0157365_10000849_pt1 | contig 12951 bp, 11 predicted proteins | sample AttsexASBM3_FD_111478 | JGI IMG/M metagenome (GOLD analysis project Ga0157365, IMG submission 111478) | Fungus gardens microbial communities from leaf cutter ant in Ribeirão Preto, State of São Paulo, Brazil - Atta sexdens ASBM3 | ecosystem: Host-associated > Fungi > Mycelium > Unclassified ... | reverse complement strand
TAAGCGGGAATAGCTCAGTTGGTAGAGCACGACCTTGCCAAGGTCGGGGTCGCGAGTTCGAGTCTCGTTTCCCGCTCCAAAATTTGAAATCGCCGTAAGGCAACACCACCCAAGCGGGAATAGCTCAGTTGGTAGAGCACGACCTTGCCAAGGTCGGGGTCGCGAGTTCGAGTCTCGTTTCCCGCTCCAAATCTCTTCGATTGTACAAATTATCCACAGCGACAATGCGCGCTGCGGCTGGTTTTTCTCGTCTGACGTAAAATTTTCTGAACAGACTTATCCACAGATCGCATAAAGTTATACTGCGCGCGGCAATGATAATTTTTCTCACATCTTTTTGTTAACCTGCTGATTTTACTAATCAATAATTTATTACTAAATGTTATTTTTGAGGCTTTTTGATAAATCGGGCCTTTGAATGACAACGCTTTTTCGATTTTATTCACAGCGAAACGTGTCTAGGCGTCGCGCGGCAAGCCTTTTTCAATGACCCTCACCAGCCGTTGTTTCTGCGGCAGCTGCACCTCCACCACGCAGGCATTACGTTTGTCTGTTTGTTGCGCAATCGCCCAGTCTATGTGCTCATCAAGAAGCGGGTGCTCACCTTTGCGCTGACGCAGCGCCACAATGTTCGCTTCATCCCAGGGCGCATTGCCGAGCGCGACCGCAATATTACGCAGCCAGCGCAGGTGGCCGATGCGACGGATCGCCGAGCCTTCGGTGACTTTCAGAAAGTGCGCCTCGCTCCAGCCAAACAGTTCGATTAGCTTTGGCGCGTGCAGCGCCTGGCGCGGGCTGAAATCCGCCTCGTCGGTGAGCTGCGAAAAGCGGTTCCACGGGCAAATCAGCTGGCAATCGTCGCAGCCGTAGATGCGGTTACCCATCAGCGGGCGAAATTCTTCCGGGATAGCGCCTTCCAGCTCAATAGTCAGATACGAGATACAGCGGCGCGCATCCACCGTGTACGGCTCGACAATCGCGCCGGTCGGGCAGATAGTCATGCAGGCCACACAGCGCCCGCAGCCCTCTTCGACGGGTTTATCCACCGGCAACGGCAAATCGACCAGCAGCTCGCCGAGAAAGAAAAACGACCCGGCGTCACGGTTGAGGATCAGCGAATGTTTGCCTGTCCAGCCGAGCCCCGCTTTTTCCGCCAGCGGGCGTTCAAGAAGGGGCGCGGAGTCGACAAAGGGTCTAAAATTCAGCGACGCGCAATGTGCTTGCAGCGTTTCGCCGAGTTTTTTCAGCCGGTTTCTCAAAAGCTTATGATAATCACGCCCCAGGGCGTAACGGCTCACATAACCGAGCGAGGGATCTTTTAGCGTACGGGCAAAGGCGGCGTTGGCGGGCAGGTAATTCATCCGCACGCTGATAACGCGCAGCGTGCCGGGCAGGAGTTCATGCGGACGCGCGCGCAGCATACCGTGACGGGCCATCCACTCCATCTCGCCGTGATACTGCTTATCGAGCCACGCCTGAAGCGCGCTTTCGCTGGCGCTCAGATCGGTATCGGTAATACCTACCTGCTGAAAGCCAAGCTCGGCACCCCATTGTTTAATTTTTTGGGCTAACTGATTGAGATCGAGGGGTTCAGACATGACGGACCACGGGATGAATAAAAACGCTGGCAGTATACCACACTCAGTCTGGCCTGCGGACTGGCTGCGCACGGCGGAGCGAGAGGCGGCGGACAGCCTCGGGCTGACGCTTTACGAACTGATGCAGCGCGCCGGCGACGCGGCGTTTCAGGTGGCGTGCGCGGCGTATCCGCACAGTCAACACTGGCTGGTGCTCTGCGGCCACGGCAACAACGGCGGCGATGGCTATGTCGTGGCGCGTCTCGCGCAGGCGGCGGGCATTGAGGTCACGCTGCTGGCGCTGGAGCGCGACAAACCGCTGCCGGAAGAAGCTCAGGCCGCGCGCGACGCGTGGCTCAACGCGGGCGGCGAAATTCATGCACCGCACGCGCCGCTGCCGGAAACCTGCGATGTCATCATCGACGCGCTGCTGGGCACAGGGCTCACTCAGACGCCGCGTGAGAACGTCGCCGCGCTGATTGACCAGGCCAACCGCCATGCCGCGCCCGTTGTGGCGCTGGATATTCCCTCCGGCCTGCTGGCGCAAACCGGCGGCGCGCCGGGCGCGGTCATTCACGCCGCGCACACGGTCACGTTCATCGCGCTCAAACCGGGCCTGCTTACCGGTCGGGCGCGCGATGTGGTCGGGCGGCTGCACTACCACGCGCTCGGCCTTGAAGCGTGGCTTGCCGGGCAGCAGGCGCCGTATGCGCGGTTCGACACGGCGCAGCTTTCTCAATGGCTGACGCCGCGCAGGCCCGGCTCGCACAAAGGCGATAACGGCAAGCTGGTGATCATCGGCGGCGACCACGGCACCGCGGGCGCTATCCGCATGACCGGCGAGGCGGCGCTGCGCGCAGGCGCGGGTCTGGTGCGAGTGCTTACTCGCGCGGAAAACATCGCGCCGCTGGTGACCGCAAGACCGGAGCTGATGGTGCATGCGCTCACCGACGACGCGCTCGATGAGAGCCTGGCCTGGGCGGATGTCGTGGTCATCGGACCGGGGCTCGGACAGCAGGAATGGGGCAAGGCGGCGCTGGAAAAAGTACGCCGCTGCGACAAACCGATGCTCTGGGATGCGGACGCGCTGAACCTTCTGGCAATCGCTCCCGATACACGTCACAATCGCATTCTTACGCCGCACCCTGGCGAGGCTGCGCGGTTGCTTAATCGCCGCGTGGCGGAAATTGAGAGTGACCGCTTACTTAGCGCCAGAGAGCTGGCGCAGCGCTACGGCGGTTGCGTGGTGCTGAAAGGCGCGGGCACGGTGGTGACAGGCCCGCAGGGCGAATGCGGCATTATCGACGTCGGCAACCCTGGCATGGGCACGGGCGGCATGGGCGATGTGCTGTCGGGCATTATCGGCGCGTTGCTGGCGCAGCGGCTGAGCCCGTATGATGCCGCCTGCGCGGGCTGTGTGGCCCACGGCGCGGCGGCGGATGCGCTGGCGGCGCGTTTTGGCACGCGCGGTATGCTGGCGACCGATCTGTTCTCCACGCTCTATCGTTTTGTTAACCCGGATACAGACAGACCAGAATCATGATGAATCGCGTTATACCTTTACCCGAAGAACAGGCGACCCTCGACCTCGGCGCACGCGTGGCGCGTGCCTGTCGCGGGGCGACCGTAATCCATCTGTACGGCGATTTGGGCGCGGGTAAAACCACGTTCAGCCGCGGGTTCCTGCAGGCGTGCGGTCACCAGGGCAACGTCAAAAGCCCGACCTACACGCTGGTCGAGCCCTACACGCTTGAAAATATAATGGTCTATCACTTCGATCTCTATCGCCTTGCCGATCCGGAAGAGCTTGAGTTTATGGGCATCCGCGATTACTTCACCGATGACGCTATTTGTCTGGTGGAGTGGCCGCAGCAGGGGACGGGCGTCCTGCCGCCGCCGGATATCGAAATTCACTTGTCATGGCAGGATCAGGGGCGTGAAGCGCAGGTGAAAGCGGTCTCCGCCGCCGGCGACGCGCTGCTGACGCGCCTCGCCTGAACGCAAGGACGACGGGATGATCATACGCATGAAAAACTGGGTAGCGGCGCTTCTGCTGGCGGTATGCGCGCCCGCGTTCGGGGCGACGCTTTCCGATATTCAGGTTTCCAACGGCGACGGCCAGGCGCGGATCACCTTAAGTTTCATGGGCGATCCGGAATATGCGTATTCGCAGCAGGGTAAACGCAGCGTCGCGCTTGATATTAAACAGACCGGCGTGATTCAGGGCCTGCCGCTGCTCTTCAGCGGCGAAAACCTGGTGAAAAGCATTCGCGCCGGGCAGCCGAAAGATAATCAATCCCTGCGTCTGGTGGTCGATTTAACCAAAGACGGCAAGGCGCGCGCCGTGAAGCAGCAAAAAGGCGCGGGCTATAACGTGGTTTTCACCATTGAGGCCGACGAACCGCCGCCGCCCCCTCCGCCGCCGCCTGTCGTGGCGCAGCGTGAGCCTGTCGCCGCGCCCGTGCGGTCGTCTGAGCCTGCGCGCAATCCGTTCCGCTCGGATAACGACCGCATCACCAGCGTCGTGGGCAGCAATACCGTGACCCGCCCTGGCCGCAGCGCGAGCCGTGTGTCGTCCGACCGGGTAATTGTGGCGATCGACGCCGGACACGGCGGGCAGGATCCTGGCGCTATCGGCCCCGGCGGCGTGCGCGAGAAAAACGTGACTATCGCCATCGCCCGTAAGCTAAGTACGCTGCTGAACAACGATTCGATGTTTAAAGGCGTGCTGACCCGCGACGGCGACTATTTTATTTCGGTGATGGGCCGCTCGGACGTGGCGCGCCAGCAAAATGCGAACCTGCTGGTGTCGATTCACGCCGACGCCGCGCCAAACCGCGACGCCACCGGTGCGTCCGTCTGGGTGCTCTCCAACCGCCGCGCCAACAGTGAGATGGCGGGCTGGCTGGAGCAGCACGAGAAGCAGTCGGAGCTGCTGGGCGGGGCGGGCGACGTGCTGGCTAACAGTCAGGCTGACCCTTATCTGAGCCAGGCGGTGCTGGATTTGCAGTTCGGCCATTCGCAGCGTGTCGGGTATGATGTTGCCACCAGCGTGCTGGGGCAGTTGCAGCGCGTCGGTTCGTTGCATAAACGCCGCCCGGAACATGCGAGTCTCGGCGTGCTGCGCTCGCCGGATATTCCGTCGCTGCTGGTCGAAACCGGTTTTATTAGTAACAACGGCGAAGAGCGCTTGCTGGCAAGCGATGACTACCAGCAGCAAATTGCCAACGCCATCTATCAGGGGCTGCGCGATTATTTTATCGCGCATCCGCTCCAGGCCGCGCCAAAGGGTGACGGCGGAACGGGGCAGACCGCCCGCTCCGCTGACAACGCGTCAGGTCAGGTCACTGTTATCCAGTAAGGAGAGGTTCATGCCGATTCAGGTTCTGCCGCCGCAGCTTGCGAACCAGATCGCCGCCGGCGAGGTGGTGGAGCGCCCTGCGTCGGTGGTGAAAGAGCTGGTTGAAAACAGTCTCGACGCGGGCGCCACGCGCATTGATATCGATATCGAGCGCGGCGGCGCGAAGCTTATCCGCATTCGCGACAACGGCGGCGGCATCAAAAAAGAGGAGCTGGCGCTGGCGCTGGCGCGTCACGCCACCAGCAAAATCGCCTCGCTGGACGATCTGGAAGCCATCATCAGCCTCGGCTTTCGCGGCGAGGCGCTGGCGAGTATCAGCTCGGTATCGCGCCTGACGCTCACCTCCCGCACGGCTGACCAGCAGGAAGCGTGGCAGGCTTACGCCGAAGGGCGTGACATGGACGTGACCATCAAACCGGCGGCGCATCCGGTCGGCACCACGCTGGAAGTGCTCGATCTCTTCTACAACACCCCCGCGCGGCGCAAGTTTATGCGCACCGAGAAAACCGAATTCACCCACATTGACGAAGTGGTGCGGCGCATCGCGCTGGCGCGCTTTGACGTGACGATTAACCTCAGCCACAACGGCAAAATGATGCGCCAGTACCGGGCGGTGCAGGGCAACGCGCCGCGCGAGCGTCGTCTTGGCTCGATTTGCGGCCCCGCCTTTCTTGACCAGGCGCTGGCTATTGAGTGGCAGCACGGCGATCTGGCGCTGCGCGGCTGGGTGGCGGAGCCGAAAGGCACCACGGCGGCGCTTGCCGAAATTCAGTATTGCTACGTGAATGGCCGTATGATGCGCGATCGGCTGATCAACCACGCGATTCGCCAGGCCTGTGAAGATAAGCTCGGCATCGATCAGCAGCCTGCGTATGTGCTGTATCTGGAAATCGACCCGCACCAGGTGGATGTCAACGTGCATCCCGCCAAACATGAAGTGCGGTTCCACCAGTCGCGGCTGGTGCACGATTTTATCTATCAGGGCGTGGTCAGCGTGTTCCAGCAGCAGGCGGCGAATCCGCTGGCGCTGGAAGAACCTGCCGAAGACGCGCCGCGCTGGCAGCCGGAAAACCGCGTCGCGGCGGGGAAAAATCAGTTTGCCGACCCGGCGCCGCGCGAACGTGAGCGCACCTCTGCGCGGGAAAACGACGCGCCGCGCTATGCGGTTTCGGGTGGTTCGTCCTCCGGCGGCGCAGGGCGCGCAAACGCACCCGGCAACGGCGGCTGGCCTCACGCGGCGCCGGGGTATCAGAAACAGCAGGGCGCGCTCTATAAGCAACTGCTGGAAACGCCTGCCAGCGCCACGCCGCCCGCCACGCCCGCGCGTGAATCGTCATCGCCGCCCGCAGCCGCGCTTGACGGCCACTCGCACAGTTTCGGGCGCGTGCTTACGCTGGTGTCCGGGAATGTCGCGTTGCTGGAGCGCGACGGAAAGCTGATGCTGCTGGCGTTAAGCGTCGCCGAGCGCCACCTCAAACAGGCACAACTGCTGCCGCGCGGCGAGAAGCCCTGCGCGCAGCCGCTGCTGATCCCGGTGCGGCTCAAAATTTCCGGCGAGGAGCGGGATATCGTGACGCGCGCGCAGCCGCAGCTTCAGCGGTTAGGCATTGAAATCGTGCTGGATGCGCAACATGTGACGATTCGTGCAGTGCCTTTACCCTTACGCCAACAAAATTTACAAATCTTGATTCCTGAACTGATAGGCTACCTGGCGCAGCAGACAAACGCTGACGACGCCGCTGTAGCCGGATGGCTTGCCCGCCATCTGGTTAACGCGCAGCCGTGGAGCATCGCGCAAGCCATCGCGACGCTCGCGGAACTCGAAAGGTTGTGTCCGCTGATGGTGAAAACGCCGCCGGATGGTTTATTGCACCTTATTGATTTACAACCGGCGATGAATGCCCTGACACATGAATGACGTAAGCAATACTGGCCTTCCGAAGGCGATTTTTCTGATGGGTCCGACGGCGTCGGGCAAAACGGCGTTAGCCATTCGCCTGCGCCAGACGCTGCCGGTAGAGTTGATTAGCGTCGATTCGGCGCTGGTCTATAAGGGCATGGATATCGGCACCGCCAAGCCTGACGCGCACGAATTGTCGCAGGCGCCGCACCGGTTACTGGATATTATCGACCCGGCGCAGGCCTACTCAGCGGCCGATTTTCGCCGCGACGCGCTAAAGGAAATGGCAGAGATTGTCGCCGCCGGGCGCATACCGCTGCTGGTGGGCGGCACCATGCTCTATTTTAAGGCGCTGCTGGAAGGGCTTTCCCCGCTTCCATCGGCAGACGCCGCCGTCAGAGCGGAGATTGAACGACAGGCGGCAGAGCAGGGATGGGACGCGCTGCATCGCAAGCTTCAGGAGATAGATCCTGTCGCGGCACAGCGAATCCATCCCAACGATCCGCAAAGGCTTTCCCGGGCACTGGAAGTTTTTTTCATTTCGGGTAAAACTTTAACGGAACTGACGCAAACGTCAGGAGAAGCTCTGCCCTATCAGGTGCATCAGTTCGCCATCGCCCCGGCGAGCCGTGAACTGCTCCATCAACGCATTGAGCAGCGTTTTCACCAGATGTTAGCTTCAGGTTTTGAGGCAGAAGTCCGGGCGCTATTTGCCCGTGGAGATTTGCATACGGATATGCCTTCCGTTCGTTGCGTGGGATACCGGCAGATGTGGTCTTATCTGGCGGGTGAAATCTCATACGACGAAATGGTTTATCGAGGTATTTGCGCCACGAGACAGTTAGCGAAGCGCCAGATGACCTGGCTGCGCGGTTGGGAAGGGGTACACTGGCTCGACAGTGCGGCACCTGAACAAGCGTACAGCGATGTGTTACAGGTTATTGGTGCGAAGCAACAATGAATGTGTACAATTGAATCGTATCGTGCGCGGATTTTTACGCAGTTTTTCAGAGCCCAAGGGTTCAAGAGTATAAACAACAAGCATATAAGGAAAAGATAGAATGGCTAAGGGGCAATCTTTGCAAGATCCGTTCCTCAACGCTCTGCGTCGGGAACGTGTTCCAGTTTCTATTTATTTGGTGAATGGTATTAAGCTGCAAGGTCAGATTGAATCTTTCGATCAGTTCGTGATCCTGTTGAAAAACACGGTCAGCCAGATGGTTTATAAGCACGCGATCTCGACCGTGGTGCCGTCTCGTCCGGTTTCTCACCATAGCAACAACGCGGGTGGCGGTTCTAACAACTACCATCACAGCAACAACGCACAGCCATCTTCCGCTGCCTCTCAGGATAGCGAAGACGCCGAATAAGGCCAGGCTGTTGCTCCATGTCGGGGGACCAGGTCGTCTGTGTTCCCCGCTGGTATTTTAAGAGGGTTTACGCTTGTTTGACCGTTATGATGCCGGTGAGCAGGCGGTGCTGGTACACATCTATTTTACGCAAGACAAAGATATGGAAGACCTCCAGGAGTTTGAATCTCTGGTCTCTTCCGCCGGTGTCGAAGCATTACAGGTGATTACCGGTAGCCGTAAAGCGCCGCACCCAAAGTATTTTGTTGGTGAAGGTAAAGCCGTTGAGATTGCCGATGCAGTCAAAGCCACTGGGGCGTCAGTTGTCCTTTTTGATCATGCGTTGACCCCGGCTCAGGAACGTAACCTTGAGCGCCTGTGCGAGTGTCGCGTTATCGACCGCACCGGGCTGATTCTCGATATTTTCGCCCAACGTGCACGCACCCATGAAGGGAAGCTGCAGGTTGAGCTGGCGCAGTTGCGCCATTTAGCCACGCGACTGGTGCGCGGCTGGACCCACCTTGAGCGCCAGAAAGGCGGTATCGGCCTGCGCGGCCCGGGTGAAACCCAGCTGGAAACCGACCGTCGCTTACTGCGTAACCGTATTACTCAGATCCTCTCGCGGCTGGAGCGCGTCGAGAAGCAACGCGAGCAGGGACGTCGGTCGCGCACGAAAGCCGATATTCCCACCGTCTCGCTGGTGGGCTACACCAACGCCGGCAAATCCACCCTGTTTAACCAAATCACCACGGCTGAGGTGTATGCAGCGGATCAGCTGTTTGCGACCCTCGACCCGACCCTGCGCCGCATTGACGTCGCGGACGTCGGCGAAACGGTGCTGGCGGATACCGTAGGGTTTATCCGTCACCTGCCGCATGATCTGGTGGCGGCGTTTAAAGCGACGCTGCAGGAAACGCGTCAGGCGACGCTGCTGCTGCATGTCATTGACGCCGCGGATGTGCGGATGGCGGAAAACATTGAGGCGGTGAATACCGTGCTCGAAGAGATCGATGCCCACGAGATCCCGACGCTGCTGGTGATGAATAAAGTCGACATGCTGGAAGATTTCGAGCCGCGTATCGACAGGAATGATGAGAATTTGCCCATCCGCGTGTGGCTTTCCGCACAGACGGGGGCGGGCGTGCCACTGCTTTTCCAGGCCCTGACAGAACGTCTTTCCGGTGAAATCGTCCAGCATGCGCTGCACCTTCCGCCAGAAGCCGGACGTCTGCGGAGCCGGTTTTACCAGCTTCAGGCGATAGAAAAAGAGTGGATGGAGGAGGACGGTAGCGTCGGGCTGCAAATTCGCATGCCGATAGTCGACTGGCGTCGCCTCTGTAAACAGGAACCGGCATTGGTTGACTACGTGGTCTAACCGGCTGGCCGAAGCCTGAAAATATTCCCCTTTGGGGGGTACCCGGATGGACCCTTGCCGCGTTATGGCGACCGCGCGTGTTTCACTCATGCCGAGTGAGAAAGGCGCCTGCCATGACGCGGCCAGGAGAACGAAAGGTATATCACCGCATAACAAATATGGAGCATAAACATGGCGTGGAATCAGCCCGGTAATAACGGACAGGACCGCGACCCGTGGGGAAGCAGCAAGCCTGGCGGCAACTCTGGGGGAAATAAAGGCGGTCGCGAGCAGGGGCCGCCGGATCTGGATGATATCTTCCGTAAGCTCAGTAAAAAGCTGGGCGGAATTGGCGGTGGTAAAGGCGGTGGTTCTTCGCAGGAGCCGCGCGGTCATCTCGGCGGTCGCGTCGTGGGTATCGTCGCCGCGGCAGCGGTCATCTTATGGGCCGTCACCGGGTTCTATACCATTAAAGAAGCCGAGCGCGGCGTTGTGACGCGCTTTGGCAAATTCAGCCATCTGGTCGAGCCGGGCCTGAACTGGAAGCCGACTTTTATTGATGAAGTGGTGCCCGTCAACGTGGAGGCCGTGCGAGAGCTGGCAGCCTCCGGGGTCATGCTGACCTCTGACGAAAACGTCGTGCGCGTTGAAATGAACGTGCAGTACCGCGTAACCGATCCGCAGCGCTACCTGTTTAGCGTCGCCAACGCAGACGACAGCCTGCGTCAGGCCACCGACAGCGCCCTGCGCGGGGTTATCGGCAAATACACCATGGACCGCATTCTCACCGAAGGCCGTACCGTTATCCGCAGCGACACCCAGCGCGAGCTTGAAGAGACGATTCGTCCGTACAACATGGGGATCACGCTGCTGGACGTCAACTTCCAGGCCGCTCGTCCGCCGGAAGAGGTGAAAGCGGCGTTTGACGACGCGATTGCCGCCCGTGAAAACGAGCAGCAGTACATCCGTGAAGCGGAAGCGTACACCAACGAAGTGCAGCCGCGTGCGAACGGTCAGGCGCAGCGTATCCTCGAAGAGGCTCGCGCGTACAAAACCCAGACGGTTCTTGAGGCGCAGGGTGAAGTGGCGCGTTTTGCGAAGATCCTGCCGGAGTATAAAGCCGCGCCGGAAATCACCCGCGAGCGTCTCTATATCGAAACCATGGAAAAAGTGCTTAGCCACACCCGTAAAGTGCTGGTTAACGACAAGGGCGGCAACCTGATGGTCCTGCCTCTCGACCAGATGCTGAAAGGCGGTTCCGCGCCTGCGGCCAGCGACGACAACAACAGCGGCAACCCGCTGCTGCGTCTGCCGCCGGTTTCCGGCAGCGGCAACAGCGGCGCGAGCAACAGCGCGTCCTCTGGCCGTGGCGATATTATGGATCAACGCCGTGCCAACGCGCAGCGTAACGATTACCAGCGCGAAGGGAGTGAATAACGATGCGTAAGTCAGTCATTGCGGTAATCATCATCGTGCTGGTGGTGCTTTACACCTCGATTTTTGTGGTGAAAGAGGGTGAGCGCGGCATCATCCTGCAATTCAGCAAAGTAGTACGCGACAACGATAACAAACCGAAGGTGTATGAGCCTGGCCTGCACTTTAAGATGCCGTTTATCGAGTCGGTGAAAACGCTGGACGCCCGTATCCAGACTATGGATAACCAGGCGGACCGCTTTGTTACTAAAGAGAAGAAAGACCTGATCGTCGACTCTTACATCAAGTGGCGCATCAGTGATTTCAGCCGTTACTATCTGGCGACAGGCGGCGGCGATCTCTCTCAGGCTGAAGTGCTGCTCAAACGTAAGTTCTCGGACCGTCTGCGTTCTGAAATCGGTCGTCTTGACGTAAAAGATATCGTTACCGACTCCCGCGGTCGCCTGACCTCTGAAGTGCGCGAAGCGCTGAACTCCGGTTCTGCCGGCACGGAAGATGAAGTCGAAACCCCGGCGGCGGATGACGCTATCGCCTCTGCGGCCAAGCGCGTGACGGAAGAGACCAACGGCAAAGTGCCGGTTATCAACCCGAACAGCATGGCGGCGCTCGGTATTGAAGTGGTCGATGTGCGTATCAAGCAGATCAACCTGCCTGCGGAAGTCTCCGAGGCTATCTACAACCGTATGCGTGCCGAGCGTGAAGCGGTCGCCCGTCGTCACCGTTCGCAGGGTCAGGAAGAAGCGGAGAAGCTGCGCGCCGCAGCGGATTACGAAGTCACCCGTACCCTTGCGGAAGCTGAGCGTCAGGCGCGTATCCTGCGTGGTGAAGGCGATGCCGAAGCCGCGAAACTGTTCGCCGACGCGTTCAGCCAGGATCCGGACTTCTACGCCTTTATTCGTAGCCTGCGCGCCTATGAGAGCAGCTTTAACTCGAATCAGGACGTGATGGTGTTGAGCCCGGACAGCGATTTCTTCCGCTATATGAAAACGCCGGCCAATAGCGCACGCTAAGCCATAACCCTTAACAAGAGCCGGTCATTGCCGGCTCTTTTTTTATCCAGGTTTTACGCACCATGAATACAACGGTTTTGCTGGCGCTCGCGCTGGTGCTGGTGGTTGAAGGGCTCGGTCCGCTGCTTTTTCCGCGCTTGTGGCGGCGCATGATCGTCTCGGTAGCGCAATTACCGGACACCTTACTGCGCCGTTTCGGCGGCGGTCTTGTGGTGGCCGGGATAGTTATCTACTACATGTTGAGGAAAACGATTAACTGAATAAAATTCGGGCATAATCGACGAAATTTGTATACAAAAAGGGCTGAACATCAGGAAAGCTGGTGTTAGAATCCTTTTTTAAGCAAACGGTGATTTTGAAAAATGGGTAACAACGTCGTCGTACTGGGCACCCAATGGGGTGACGAAGGTAAAGGGAAGATTGTCGATCTTCTGACTGAACGGGCTAAATATGTTGTGCGCTACCAGGGCGGTCACAACGCAGGCCATACTCTCGTAATCAACGGTGAAAAAACCGTCCTCCATCTTATTCCATCAGGCATTCTTCGCGAAAACGTCACCAGCATTATCGGTAACGGCGTTGTGCTGTCTCCGGCGGCACTGATGAAAGAGATGAAAGAACTGGAAGACCGTGGTATCCCGGTTCGCGAACGTCTGCTGCTCTCTGAAGCCTGCCCGTTAATCCTTGATTATCACGTTGCGCTGGACGTCGCTCGCGAGAAAGCGCGCGGGGCGAAAGCGATCGGCACCACCGGTCGCGGTATCGGCCCGGCCTATGAAGATAAAGTTGCCCGTCGCGGTCTGCGCGTTGGCGACCTGTTCGATAAAGCGACTTTCGCCGACAAACTGAAAGAAGTGATGGAATATCACAACTTCCAGCTGGTGAACTTCTACAAAGTGGAAGCCGTTGACTACCAGAAAGTGCTGGATGATGTGATGGTGATTGCCGACATCCTGACTGCGATGG
>Ga0157365_10000848_pt1 | contig 12952 bp, 11 predicted proteins | sample AttsexASBM3_FD_111478 | JGI IMG/M metagenome (GOLD analysis project Ga0157365, IMG submission 111478) | Fungus gardens microbial communities from leaf cutter ant in Ribeirão Preto, State of São Paulo, Brazil - Atta sexdens ASBM3 | ecosystem: Host-associated > Fungi > Mycelium > Unclassified ... | reverse complement strand
CAGGGCAATCCTTACCGCCTCACGGCGAAATTCTTCTGTGTGCGTCACAGCCATGGTTCCGTGCCTCTCCTGATGCGAGCTTAAAACCCTCAATGCACCGGCACAAAACCGTCACAAGTCCATCAATGCCCTTCAGGTCGGACTGGTTGGTCGCAAAGGACAGCTTGCGAAACTGCTGCCCCTCATCGACCAGGATCTGATCGATGCCGATCTCGCCGAGATGGACCAGATCGTCCTTGGTGGTGCTCAGGCCCTTAAGCTTTTCCTCCATGCCCTCCTTCATGCGTTCGATGCGCTTGCGCGAGATACGGTCCTCGCGATCGACGCTCTCCAGCAGGGTTTCGTAGGAGGCGATCTGCTCCTCGATCATTCCCGCCTCGAATGCCGCCGGCACGGGGATGAATTTGAAGGCGTCATGGGTGATGACGATCGCATCCCAGTTGCCGGTCGCCGCCCGTGCCAGAAACCGCTGCCGCTTCGCCTTCACGAAATTCGTCTCGTCGGCGACCAGGATGCGGGCAGTCGGATAGAGCATCAGGAACTCGCGCGCCATCTGCGCCAGACAGTGCCCCGGCACGGTGATCATCGCCTTGGAGATCAGACCCAGACGCTTCTGCTCCATGACGGCGGCGACCATGGAGAAGGTTTTTCCCGATCCCACGGCGTGAGCCATATACGTGCCGCCCGAGGCGATGATACGCCAGATGACGCGCTTCTGGTGCGCGCGCAGCGTGATGGCGGTGCTGGCGCCCGGCAGTTGCAGGTGTGCGCCGTCGAAGACGCGCGGCACGAGGTTGTTGTAGGTGTCATTGTAGCGCCGCACCAGCCGGTCGGCACGGTCGCTGTCCTGCCAGACCCAGTTCGAAAATGCCGTCCTGATCGCGGCCAGCTTTTCCTTCGCGGCCTCGGTTTCCTGTGTGTTCAGTTCGCGATGTTCGCCATCCGCGTCCCGCCAGACGTCGAAGATCTTCGGCGAGACGGAATTGAGCGCATCGTCGATCAGTTCACCGGCGTCACGCCGCTCGGTGCCCCAGGTCGAGGTGGCTTCCGCCAATCCCTTGAAGGGCCGTTTGTCCAGCGTCCAGCTCGCGACCTCGACGGTATGATACAGCGTCGTCTCGACACCGATCACCTCTCGGATAAAGGCCGTAATATCGCCGGTCGGAATCCACGGCGCGCCAAGGCGGGCCGTGATGTCGGATGGGCGCAGATCCTCCGGCTGCACCGCCTCGAGGGCTGCGACATTGCGGACATAGCGCGCGTCGCTCGCGGCGGCGTCACGCGCACGGGCAAGTTTCGTGCGGACCGCGCCGGACAGGGCCTCGTCCGCCATGATCCACACGTCGCGCCCCGGTCCGGAGCGGTCCGGATCGAGATAGACCGCCGATCCCAGTTCGGACAGGGTTTCGGCCTCACTCCGGCCCAGCAGTTCGGCGATGCGGGGCAATTCCACACCCCCGGTCTCGTGCAGGCACACCGCCAGCGCATCGTGGGCGGAATGCACCTCCGGCTCGGACGGGGCATGGATGACGCGCTCGTGAAAGATCGGCCCCATGCGGGCGGTCTGCTTTTCCTCGTCATACTCCTCGATCGAGGACACCAGCCAGACATCGGGATCGTCGTAGAACGGCTGCAGGTTCGGGCGCCGCTGCGTCTCGCTCTCGACACCGGTTTCAGAATCGACACGGATCGTCGCGTTCGTCAGGTTGACTGGCCCGAACTGCCGCACGAAGCCCTGATAGACGCGCTTCAGCTCCGCCTGCGCGCGACCGTAGGGCTGATTCTCCATCTGGGCGCGCAGGACCGCGCGGACGGCATCACGCACCGGCACCAACGCCGTAATGATGCGCGCATGCTTCTGGAACAGGCCCTCCTTCTGCTCGCCCTTGCGGACGGGCACCACGGCGGCGATCCCATCCACTATCTGGTGCAGCACACCCTGGCGGAGCAGATAGGACCCCTCGCGCAGCAGCGTGTTCCCGGCGGGTGTTGCACGGCGGCGTTCGGCCAGGGCCTTGCTGTCGAGGATCTCCGGTGTCGGGAAACGCGCCACGGTCGCCAGGCGCGACAGGGCTTGCGGAAGCAGATCGGCAAGGTCCTGGTGCGGAAGCGCCTCGCAGGTATAGCCGGGACCGTATTGCGTGGTGGTCCAGGCGTGACGGCCGAGCACCTGTTCCGGGCGGTCCAGGAAGTAGCGGTTGACGCTCAACGACCCCTCCCCCTGATTGCTGTCGGGCACCTCGGCGGTCTCGATCCAGGCTTCATCGCCCGGCAGCTCGCCCATGGGCCGCTTGCAGAACACCAGCACGTCGATCACCACGTCGGTGCCGGCATCGTCGCGCATGCTGCTCTCGGGTAGACGCACCGCCCCGATCAGGTCGGCGCCGTCGACGATGGCACGGCGCGCGGTCGTATCGGTCTTGTCCATCGTCCAGCGCGACGTGACGAACATCGCGATCCCACCCGGTTTCAATCGCGAGAGGGACCGTGCAATGAAGTAGTCATGCAGGCTCAGGCCAAGTTTGCCGATCTCGTCGGCATTGCGCACGGTGCGGGAGGAAAACGGCGGATTGCCGATCGCCAGTTCGTAGCGCTCGCCGAGCTTCGCGGTGATGAAATCCTCGCCGCGGATCCACTGGTTCGGATAGAGCTTCTGCGCAATGCGCGCGGTCAGCGGATCGTTCTCGATGCCGGTAAAGGCGATCTTCCCCGCAAGCTTTTCCGGACAGGCTGCCAGGAACAGGCCGGTGCCGCAGCCAGGCTCGAGCACGGATCCACCGGCGAAGCCCATGGCCATCGCCAGATCCCACACCGCATGCACGATCAGTTCCGGGGTGAAATGTGCGTATTGCGTTGCGCGCGCCAGGCCCGCCCGTTCGGCGGCACTGGTGATCTGCTCCAGCTCGGTGCCGAGCGTTTCCCATCCGGCGCGGAATGGTTCGCCGGCCCGCGGGAACAGCGCGTTGGCCAGGTCTCCGGCCCCGAAGCCGGTAAATTTGGCCAGCACCGCCTGCTCGGCCGCGGACGCCGCGCGGTTCTCACGCTCGATCTCGGTCAGCAGGGCAATGGCCGTGATGTTGTCTCGGGCACGGGCTTTCCAGCCCGATGCAAGACCACGCGTGCCGGCCAGACGGAAGTCCGCACGGGGAATGACAACCGGAATCTGTGCCGGCGTGGGATCGAGGATGTCGTCGTCACCCTCCAGTTCTCCCCAGAACAGGGCGGCATTGTCTCCGCCCAGGGCGGAGGTGTCGAACAGGCTCATCTGTGAAAAAGCGGCGCTCATGGCGGATGTCCGTACAAACGGGATCGCCCGGCGCCGCGCATACGGGCCGAGGGGATCGGTTTCAGGGGATAGTGGGAGTCAGCGTGTCCGGACGATCTGATGATGACCCGGTGTCACTGCTTTCTGCTTCTCTCCGCGCGACCGGATCGGCACGGCGGAGGCAAGGGCGACGCGCGCCTGCGCGTCGGGATCGGCCCGGCCCGCAGCCACGCGCAGGTGCCGCCGAGCATGGCGAGGACACGGGCCGACCCACCCCTTGCGTCCGGCGGGACGATCTGGTGCGGGTTCTTCTCGTTCCTCTGCCAGTTATTCTTATATAAAAATTATCATCTAACTCGGGTTTGACTTGACTTGTTTTCTCTTTTGCCGGAACGATATTTCAGGTTGTCATTATGATAACCGTCCGAACACATGTTCTCCAGACAGTTTGATTTTACGATATCGGAGCAGGCCTTGAGCGCTACTAATTCCCCATCCACCGACATTCAGAATGAACTTCGGGAACTGACGGCGACGATCGTGGCGGCCTATGTGACGCGTAACACGGTCGAGGACTTGCCGGCGCTGATCCGGACCGTTTACACAGCGTTGGCGGCTCAGGGACAGCCGGAACCGGCGCCGCCGGAACTGGTCCCTGCGGTGCCTATCAAACGCTCGGTCTTTCCGGACTACATCGTCTGTCTGGAAGACGGCAAGAAGCTGAAGATGCTCAAACGGCATCTGCAGACCCGCTACAACCTGACGCCCGATGAGTATCGCGCAAAATGGGGTTTGCCGCAGGGCTATCCACTGGTCGCGCCGAACTATGCCGAACGTCGCTCGGAACTGGCCCGCACGATTGGACTAGGTCGAAAGATCAAGGTCCAGGCATCGCAGGCGCAGACGGATCTGCTCTCAACAGGGTCGGCTGCCATGCAGCCACCAGCAAAACGGCGAGGCCGTCGAGCCAGAGCCGCCTGACTCTCATCCAGGGCGGCTCAGGTGGGGCCGCCTCCTGCCCGATAGGCACCGGCTGGCAGTCTCTATGTTCGGGTGTGTGCTTCTCCAGTCGAGTGTGGGGATAATGCCTACGCTATGAGATTCGGTCGCCGCCGAACGATATCGAAGACCTGTCCCCGGTCGGCGAGGCCATGCAGGTCGATATCGCGCCTGATCGTGCAACCGAAATCGCGCTCATACCGGGCGAGGAGTTCGAAGCGCTCCGGATCGATGACGCGCAGTGTCGCGAAATGATCGGTCGACCCGAAAATACAGAACTGGCAGGACAGACGCCCGAAGCCCAGTTGATAGGGAATGGCGGGCACGACCCCGAACCGTTCGATGATCGCCCAGACCTGCTGCTCTGACCAGATGTGGACCGGACGCCAGTGATCGACATGCCGTCTGCGCCGGGTGCCGTTTCTTGTATCCGTGCGGTGCGGTCCGAACACGGCATAGCGGGCACGGCCAGGGCTTTCCTCCGCGCGCTCGCCAGTCACGAACAGGGTGCGGCTGTCGAGGAAACGGTCCTGATTGCGCAGCGCCGTGTCGCCGACATCGATCTTGAGCGCGGCGGAACACCATCGCACCGACAGACTGGCGCTGATTTGCGGAAAGCGCAGGCGCGTATGGCATGGCCCCTCCCCTCCCCGCCGGTCCAGTCCGTCCGGGGTCTCGAAGAGGATCGGGGCCGTGGGCGCGTCACGGCGCAGCATCTCGCGCAGGAATCCGCCCTCACGCCAGGAGAAGTAGCAGGGCACGCGGAAGCAAGACGCGACGGCACGCACATAGCCGGAGGTCGAGGGCCAGTCCATGAACGCCTCCGCTCCCCCGTCCACGTCGTGGTGCCAGAGTTCGATCCGCTCGGCCGGCACGCCTGCCTCCAGCAGGACGAGCAGGGAAGCGAGGCTGTCCTTGCCGCCGCTGAAGGCGACGATGATCCGATCGTAGGAGGCGAGGTCGAGCATCATTATGCAATCCCTCCTGCCGGGGAGCCTGAGCGGACCGACTGACAGTGCAGGCTTCCGGGAATGGGACTGGCGGAGAGATCGAGCGGTTTGGTGTGACGGCCGTCCCAGGTCAGGCCGTCACAGGGACGCAGAAGCCCGGACCGGACCGCGTCCTGATCGCGGCTGCCGCAGACATTTTCGTTGCCGCCGCCGCGACGTCGGCAGGGCTCGCCAGCCCGTGCGCCACAGGCGCGACAGGGCATCCGCAACGCCGGATCGCCATGGAACCAGATCTCGCCGCAGCGGCGACATGCCACGGGTGCCTGCGTGTCTACCCAGCGTGTCGGCGATCGTCCGGTCACGGCCGGAATGTAGGGGAAGGAATGGCTGCGCATGATGTCTGTCTCCATGTCTGGTTCTGATCATCATCGCGTCGGCATTCCCCCCTCCCCTGCTGCAACAGTGCCGCGCAGCGACAGGATCGGCCCGGCTCGCAGCCACGCGCAGGCGCAGCCGAGCATGGCGAGGACACGGGCCGACCCACCTGTTGCAGCAGGGGAGGGGGGATGGCAGGCATTCTCTCGTTGGCACTTTATGCCTAAGTCCGGTTTTCATTATTATCTGGTTTTTTATATAACCGGGTTATCATAATCATCCAGTCTTCCAACAACCAGTCTATAATTCCGTCTCTTTAATCCAATGTTTCCGCTGAGCCGAGGTCACTTCCGCATCTCAAAACCTCGGAAGTCGTTGTTTTTTAGGAATTTTTCGACCTAAACCTTGGCAAAGAGATAACTTACCGGATTTCTTATTCTACCGGGTTCTCATATTTATTCGGTTGCCATTTTTATCCGGTCTAGATTGAAACCGGGTTTTCTAATATATTCGGTTGCTAATGATATCAGGTTAAGATAGTTATCCGGTTTTTGGGTTTGAAGCTGTTGAGGACAAAAGAATGCCTGTCATCGCTATTGCTTCTCCTAAGGGAGGAGCAGGAAAATCCACAACATCAGTAATCCTCGGGACCCAGTTGGCGCATTATGGCGCTAAGGTTACTTTGCTAGACTGCGATCCTAACGAAGCGCTCACATTATGGGCAAATCGCTCTCCTATGCCCGAAAGAGTCGAACTCATAACGGATGTCTCAGAGAGCGAAATTATTCGGACCATCAAAGCTCACGATGCCGATGGGAAGATCGTTATTGTTGATCTTGAAGGCGTTGCGTCACGCCTTGTGTCTCGCGCTATTTCACAGGCAGATCTTGTACTAACACCAATGAGAGCGACAACACTTGATGCGACGATCGGTGCCAGAGCTCTCGCTCTCATTGCCGAAGAGGAGGAGTCACTAAGCCGCAAGATTCCACATGCGGTCGTATTCACGATGACACGAGCTATTCGATCGAAACAACATTCCGGGATCGAAGCGTCTTTAATTGAAGCCGGCGTCGATGTCATCAGTCCGCCGCTGATGGAGCGCGCAGCATTCTCCGCGCTCTTCGAATTCGGTGGAAATCTGCATACCATTCCTGCTCAAGGTAATATGGCGGCCGCGATAGAAAACGCTGACGGATTTTCACAGGCTGTCTATCAGCGGCTTACAGGAGACGTGTCGTGAGCGACAGGAAACCTTTTTCTATCGACGTCAGCAGATTGCGATCAAAGGAAAAAGAGGCATCGCCGATATCGGTCGAACGAGTCGACCGGGTGGCTGCGGATCATGGGTTTGTGGCACGCGAACCGTCCAAGCGTCGAGGACGCTTACCAAGCCCTAGAACAGGGCAGGTCCATGCAAAAGTTTTCCCTGATATCGCTGACGAGATAGCCAATGAAGCCAAACGCCGAGGCGTCACACAGGGTGTATTGATCGAGGAAGCGTGGAACTTTTACAAAACCACTCGAAGATGACCGGTAATTTTCAACGTAATATAACCTGGTATACGTGTTTACCCGGTTTCTATTGTTACCGGATTTATAATATTTCCGGGTAACGATCATGGAGAGATGAACGCCTCAAACAGAGGATCAGCGGCGCCTGACAGGTATGGACCCAATATTTTCTATTATCTAGCTCACCCGGTTTTTTCTGTTACCGGATATTATATTTTACCGGATATTATCCGCAACGAACATGTGATGTAGTGAAAGTAGCTTGTTCCGGTTTCAATCGAGTGGGCCACAAAAAACTGCGAGTTCCGCGCCTGAAAGGGCTTTGGAGACAAACATGAACACCGACACCTTTGATGACATGTCGGCCCTGATCCGGGAGGCAGAGAGCGAGCGGGAGCGCTTTCTTGAACGGTTCGCCGCTCTCTGCGAGGAATCACTTCCACGGCAGACGACAGTTATTCGCCAAAAGCAGGGCTGGTTCGGAAAGACGTCTCTGATCACCGCACTCGAGGTTCGTCTTGCCGATCATGTCTACCGGCTCGAACGCGGAGACGGCTCGGTCGCGGCCAGCGCAATGCACGAGGTCCGTGGCATCGTCCTGAGCAGGCATCCGTTGCCGGTTCGGGGCTGGATCGAGGCTGTCATGACAGAGATCGGCCGCCTTCACCACAGCACCGCCGGAGAAGGCGAAGCGGTCCTGCGGGCAACCGGATGGGGGCAGGGGAGGGGGGCATGAGCAGCGTCATTGTGCACCAGGGACCGCTCCGGCAATGGCTCGCCCCCCGGGAAGCCAGCCAGCGATCGCTCGGGGTCGTGACTGGTATCTCGTGGCGCAAAACCGGCTTCGACTGGGCAGGCGCACACGAGCAGGGCTGGCGGGAAGCAACAGCCAGACTGCGCGCCGCAGCCATGGAGCGTGGGGCCAGTGCGGTCATCAACCTGCGACATCGCCTCTGCGGCGGCGGCACGGCCTTGGGCTTCATGCTCTCAGGCGATGCGATCGGCGACAGCAGGGGTGATACCGACGGGATCATCCCATGTGTTCCGTTCGGGATATCCTCTCTTGCGGTCATGCGACGTCACGGCCTTCGACCGCTTGGCTTCGCTGTCGGGCTGTTTGAAAGCACCGATTATGAAATCGGCTATGACCCGGTCCTGAACGGCTGGTCCAGTGGCGAGCTGACTGCATTCAACGACTGGAAATGCCAAGCGAGGTCGGCGGCACTGACGCGACTGGCCACCAATCCGCATTGTGGGGCCTGGGCAGGCGCGCTCGATCATCGCGAGACGATTTCGCTCCGGGTCACACGGAAGAGCGAGCTGCTCTGGAGTGTGACCTTGCGCGCGGCCGTCAGTCGTCTCGGCTTCCAGCGCCATCCTGGTGTATTGGCGCCACATGATACGATCAGCCTCGGACTGGAGGACGCACTCGCGACAGATACGATCGATCGGCCCGTGTTCCACGGCATCTCCAACGAGACAGATTTTGAGGAAGAGGCCCCGGACGAAGACTCCGAAGAGCCAACCGGCCTGTTCGAGGCCGGCAGGATCTTCGAGCACAAACCGGATGAGGAAGTCGCAAACGCTTCTGCGAGTATCGATGACGAAACCGGGTTCACAGAATCGAGCGATTTCGGATCGTCCCCGGATGACGATGACGACTGGGCCTGACAGCAGGATGAGGGAGTAACGACAATGGGCATCTTCGACGGTTTTCCAGGACTGGGGCTTGGGGGCTCATCCGACTCTGGATCCTCGGTTCCGCCTTCCGGCACCGCAGCCACGGTTGCTCAGGGAACACGTCCGTTCGGGGGTGCGACGTCTGTAGCGACGTCGGATTTCAGCGTGCGCGAGTTGCTGATGGTCGAGCAGGCCGGTTTTCGCGCCGTGGGCCTATGCATGGGTAGCAGCAGCTGGAAGCTCGTCACCAACCTTAACTTCAGCAACACCGCCTACGAGCTGACCGATCTTACCCAGGCGATGTATGGCGCGCGGGAAAAGGCGATGGAGATCATGCGGGCCGAAGCCGAGGCTCTGGGAGCGGACGGCATCGTCGGCACCCGCCTCGAGATCGAGCAGATGTCCGATAGCAACCTGATGGAGTTCAAGGCCTTCGGGACGGGGATCGTGCATCGCGAAGGTCATACCGGCTATCGTCGCCCGGACGGACGTCCTTTTACCTCCGACCTGTCAGGCCAGGATTTTGTACTGGCACTGCGGGCCGGACGTCGGCCGCTGGATCTCGTGATCGGATGCTGCGTGCAGCATATTCCCCGGCGCGGTTTCATGCGGACCCTGTCCGAGGCCGGTGTCTGTGTCGAACTGGATCTGTTTACCCAGGCTTTCTACACCGCCCGTGACGCAGCCATGGCCAGAATGACCGCCCATGCCGAGGCTGTCGGCGCCAATGAAATCATCGGCACCCGGATCGAGGAAGAAAACAGCAGATGGGGCGAGCATATCGTCGAGTTCCTTGCCGTGGGCACGGCCATGCAGAACACCGGGACGATCGACCCTGATTTCCGGATCGATCCTGTCATGACGCTCGATCTGGACCGCTGACATGACGACTGACAAGGACATCCCCCTCGATCTCAGCGACCTGTATCAGGACGAACCTGCCACAGCCTCTCCGGCCTCCACGAGACCGGCTGACGACACCTCCGCCATGCGAACCCCGCCTGCGATCGTCGATCCGGTTCTGGCCGAACCACTGGCCGCACTGCCGCGCCTGGTCGATCTCGACCGTCTGCCGGCCGACATGGTCACGGAAGCGCATCGCCGCGCGGATGCGATCGATTTCGGCGACCTCAATACCCTGCTGGAGCACGGCAACGGTGCCCTGGGCCAACTGGCGCAGGTTTCCGACCGCATGTTGGCGGGACGTTCTCTCGGTCAGTCGGAGGCCGTCGGCGAAATCGCGGCCAGCGTGCTGGACGGTGTCAGGATTCTGAGGATCGCCGATCTGCAGAAAATCGCACGCGGCGAGCAACCTGGTTCATCAGGATTGCTGGCGCGTGTCGGCAGCCTGCTGGGCGGAGCGAAGGACGCGCTGGCGGGGTTTGCCGAAAACCGGAAGCAGTTCAACACCCTGATGGACGCACAGGAGGCAAAGGCCCGCCGGACCATCGCCGATCTCAAGCGCAACATCGACAGTTTCGAGGCGATGTATCAGGCGCTGCGTCACGCCGTGCGCGAACTCAATATCGATATCGGCGGGGGACAATGTGCATTGGAACGCGGCCAGGCCGAGGTGGAGGCGCTTCGTCAGCAGGCAATTGCGAGCAACGATCCGGTCCAGGCCGCCGAAGTGATGGAGTTGCGGGGACGGATCGCGAATTTCGCAGGCCATCTTGCAGAGCAGCGCGAAGGTCTGATGCGTGCGGCGCTGACCATCCCGATGCTGAAGGCCACCAGGGAAGCTGCGGAAGCACGCATCATGGCGCTGCATTCGGCGCTGACGAAGACGATCCCCAATCTCAAGGCGGCCTGTGCGGTGGCGGTCGGGCAGGCCGATAATCGAAGTGCGGCGGCAGCGCGCGAGGCGCTGAACGAAGCGGATCGCAGGATCCTCGATCTGGTGGCGGACGGGACACTGGATGCCGCGCGCAGCACGGCGGCGCAACGGGGTGTCGATCCGCGTCAGATCGAGGTTCTTTCCCTGGCCGCAGAGAAAATCACCCAGGCACTCGCGGAAATGACCGAGAATGACCGGCTCACGGTCGAGCGCACACGCGCCCAGGAAACCGAACTGGTGGCATTGCGAGACCGTGTCGCTGACAGCATGCGGCAGATTCAGGGGCAGAGTATGGGTTCGACGGTCTCATAGGAAAACAGCGAAACGAGCCTACAGGCCAAGATGCTGAGTTGTACCGACTGGCAGAACCCCGTATATTCGTACTAGAGATTTACAGACTATCAGAGGATTTTTCATGACGATACTCACCTGGACGAAACGTGTGAGTCCGTCGCGAAACGGGCTGGTTGTGACGGTTCCCCTGGCTGAAGTTCGGGCGCATCTTTTGACTGCATTGCAGGCCAGCCCGGCAGGCGGCTTCGTCAGTGACGTCACTTTGGCCGGTGGCGAGGAGGACCGCCTTCTTGTCACAATCACCATGGCCGTCTCCGTTGCCGGCATCAGTATCCCGGTCCCGATCAACGGCCGGATGAAGATTGTCTATAATTTAAAACACCGAACGCTCAACGTGGCGCATTTCACCTGTGGCGAAAACAGATATGCCGACTATGCCAATCGGATCGTCAATGTGCTGACAGGGCTGATCCCGGTCTATCGTCTGGGCAAGGATGATTTCGGGTCTCGCCTGGTCGGATCGACCCTGCAGGAGATCGCTTTCGACGAAGCAAACGTGCGGTTAACGTTTCGCGTCCGCAAGCGCACGATATCGCAAATCGCTTCCATGGTTGCGATCGGCTGCCTGTCGGTCGTCATGTCAGGTTACATCGTTTTCCAGATGATCCATGGCGGGACGATCCATCTGGGGAGCGGTGATATTACGGCCAGCGATCATACCCCGGCCCAGGAGGCAGGCCGTGTCGGCGCCGGTCTGGTGATGCAGACAATCGAGGATATCCTGTAGCGACCTGAGCCGGAAGAACCCGATCATCCTGTCTCGGCGTGTCCTGTTGCTATCCTTTCCGCCAGCCCAAAGCGGGATACCAGCCGATCAGAAGATGAACTGCACCGAGAGTGACGAGACTCGTCACTCGCCTAAATTTTCCAACCGAGATCGGACCAATTGCTTCCCCAGATCGGAAAGGCGGCAGTCGCCCGCATGTCGGACATGGCGCCACCTTGTCATCTTCTCCCCAAAACCGATATCACATCGATTGCGCGTCCCGGTCCGCGCCAAGTGCTATCGCTTTTTGAGCCTCGAGGGCCGCGCGACGTCGCTCCAGTTCGCGGGCGATATTGTTGTAGGCCGAGCTTCCGAGCGCAAGCCGCAGCGGCATCTCGACGCCGTCGACCGTCTCGATAACCGCATCCGTGCCTTTCCCGACATCCCCGCTCAGGACGAAACTGCCGCTGCTGATGGCATCGCGCACGTTTTGCGCAGGTGTGCCGTGATAGGCTTCAAGCGCGGGCGCCTGGTCCAGTGCATCGCGGAAGCCCGTCTGCGTCGGCCCCGGCTCGATCAGCAGAAACCCGATGCCGAAACCCGCGACCTCCTGTGCCACGGCCTCAACGAAGCCTTCGATGCCCCATTTCGTCGCGTGATAAAGGCTGAAACCGGGATAGGCGATCTGGCCACCCTCGGATGAGAACTGCACGATCCGGCCGCCGCCCTGGGCGCGCAAATGCGGCAGGGCCGCGCTGATCAACTGGATCGAGGCGGTCAGATTGATCGCGATCTGCCGGTCGATCTGTGCATCGCACAGTTCCTCCGCCGCGCCGAACAATCCGTAGGCCGCGTTGCTGACCACGACGTCGATACGCGCTTCAGAGGCAAAGGCGTGATCGACGGTCCGGCGCACGGTCTCTGAATTCCTCAGATCGAGCGCTAGCACCCGAAGCGTCTGCGGATATTGCGCCGTGAGGTCCGCCAGAGTTTCAGAGCGCCGTGTGGTCGCCAGCACGCGATCGCCCCGCTTCAGAAGCCTTTCGGTCAGCGTGGCACCAAAACCGCTCGATGTTCCCGTGATGAACCAGGTTTTTGCCATGATGATATCTCCTTGCACATCTTCATAGGCATTTGCCAGGCAAACGGGCGCTGTCACGTTAACTGAGCCGTGGTAGATGGCTGCGATGAGCGCGCTTTCTGTGAGCTACAAACGGCACCGTTTTCCTCGCGAGCTGATTGCGCACGCGGTGTGGCTGTATTTCCGGTTT
>Ga0157365_10000847_pt1 | contig 12957 bp, 11 predicted proteins | sample AttsexASBM3_FD_111478 | JGI IMG/M metagenome (GOLD analysis project Ga0157365, IMG submission 111478) | Fungus gardens microbial communities from leaf cutter ant in Ribeirão Preto, State of São Paulo, Brazil - Atta sexdens ASBM3 | ecosystem: Host-associated > Fungi > Mycelium > Unclassified ... | reverse complement strand
CGTCTTGCGGGATAAAGCGGCCATGCGTGCTCGGGCTTGAGGTGTCCACATCCCAAGGGTGAATCACCTTTCAGACCCAATGCAAAGCCCCATACCCCCAATTTCCAAAAGGGCTCTTAGGTCGGCGCCAAGCCCCAAGTCATGGTCTGCATAATTTTTCACAAAAAAGAGAGTCGTTAAGAAGCCAAATCCGGTTTCGCGCGTTGTGCCGACCGTTATTCGGTCTCTGGCACTGTTGGTCAGGGCGAAGCGTGAGAACGGAACACAATGGGCTTTCTTTTTATTGCGGCCATTGCCTCGCTCGGGGGGCTTCTGTTTGGATATGACACGGGCGTCATTGCTGGGGCACTGATGTTCATCAAGAAGACTTTCCACCTGGGCCCTGTCATGGAGGGTCTGGTGGTCAGCACCGCGTTGGCGGGGGCGGCCGTGGGGTCTTTGGTGGGCGGTTATCTGGCGGACCGCTATGGGCGGCGCAAGACGATCATTCTGTGTGCAGCGGTGTTCGTGCTGGCGTCGGCCGGGTGTGCGCTGGCACCTGATGTGGTGGTGCTGATGGCATCGCGGGCGCTGGTCGGCATTGCGATCGGCACGGCGGCGATGGTGACGCCGATCTATCTGTCCGAAATTTCTCCGCCGGAGAAACGGGGTTTCATCATCGGCCTGAATTCCATGTGCATCGTTACGGGCATGTTGCTGTCCTATGTGCTGGATCTCGGGCTGATCAACGTGGCCAACAACTGGCGCTGGATGCTGGGCTTTGGCGCGCTGCCGGGGGCGATGCTGGCGATCGGGATGACGCGCCTGCCGGCCAGCCCGCGCTGGCTTGCATCGCAGGGCAAGGACAGCGAGGCCATGGTGGCGCTGCGCCTGATCCGCGACAACGGGACCGATCTGCGGCGCGAGATGCGTGCGCTGCGGGCTGAGGCCGCGCAGATGGAAGACAGCGAGACAGTTCCGTGGTCGCGTCTTTTCACGGCACCCTATCGGTCGTTCATGTGGGTGGGGCTTGGGCTTGCGATTTTCCAGCAGGTTTCGGGCTGCAATGCCGTGCTGTATTTCGCGCCACTGATTTTCGAGCACGGAAAATCGGCGGTTAACCCTGCTGAATCGCTGATCGACACATCGCTGATCGGGCTGTGCTGTCTGATCGGGACCGTGATCTCGATGTGGCTGATCGATCGCACGGGGCGGCGTCCGTTGTTGCTGGGCGGCATTGCGGTCATGACGCTGTCGCTGGGTGGGCTGAGCTTTCTGTTCTGGCATCAGGAACAGCAGACATGGCCGATCGAGACGCTGCTGTGCACCTATATCATGGCGTTCCAGATGAGCCTTGGTGCCGTCACCTGGGTGCTGCTGGGCGAAATTTTCCCGCAGGAAATCCGGGGGCGCGCGATGGCGGCCAGCACCTTTGTGCTGTGGGTTGCGACGCTGGTTGTGTCCACGGCGTTTCCCAGCCTGTTGTCATTGGCGGGCAGTGCCGTGACGTTCGGTCTGTTTGCGGTCATGTGCGTCCTGGCCATGGTGTTTGTGCTGCGCGATATCCCCGAGACCCGTGGAAAATCGTTCGAGCAGATTGCCGATATCATCCGCAAGGGACATGGTCGGGACACGCACGGTGATGCGACGGTGGCTCCGGCCGCCGTGCCGACGGGCACCGCTGTCTGACCTGAAACCAGTGCCCCCCGCCTGTGGGCAGGGGGGCGCCGGCATGGATCACGAAGCCCAGTTCCAGTTCAGGATTTCGGGCATGTCCTGACCGTGTTCCCGGACATAAGCGGTGTGTTCGAACAGTTTGTCGCGCACCAACTGGCGCAGATGTGCGGTTTCGTCCGGCGGGCCGGGCAGGCGGTTCAGCACATTGGCGAACAGGTGGAAGCGGTCCAGCCGGTTCAGCACCGCCATGTCGAACGGGGTTGTGGTGGTGCCTTCCTCCCGGAAGCCGTGGACGTGGAAATTGCGGGCGTTTGCACGCTTGTAGATCAGCTTGTGAATCAGCTGTGGATAGCCGTGATAGGCGAAGATGACCGGCCGGTCGGTGGTGAACAGCGCATCGAAATCGTCTTCCGGCAGGCCGTGCGGGTGCTGGTCGGGTGATTGCAGGGTCAGCAGATCGACAACATTGACGAAGCGCACGCGAATGTCGGGCAGGTGTTCGCGCATCAGCTTGACGGTGGCCAGGGCTTCCATCGTCGGCACATCGCCCGCCGATGCAATGACCAGATCGGGCTTGTGGCCTGCATCGTTGCTGGCCCATTCCCAGATTCCGATGCCCTGCGCGCAATGTTTGCGTGCAGATTCCAGATCCAGCCACTGCGCTTCGGGCTGTTTGCCTGCCACGATGACATTGATGCGGTTCCAGCTTTGCAGGCAATGCTCGGCCACGCACAGCAGCGTGTTGGCATCGGGCGGCAGATAGACGCGCGCGATGTCGGCTTTCTTGTTCAGGATATGGTCGATAAAGCCGGGGTCCTGATGGCTGAAGCCGTTATGGTCCTGCCGCCAGACATGCGATGTCAGCAGATAGTTCAGGGACGAGATGGGCCGGCGCCACGGCACCTCGGCGCTGCTTTTCAGCCATTTCGCGTGCTGGTTGACCATGGAGTCCACGATGTGGATGAACGCTTCATAGCACGACATCAGCCCGTGGCGGCCCGTCAGCAGATAGCCCTCAAGCCAGCCCTGGCATGTGTGTTCGCTCAGGATTTCCATCACATGGCCGCGGCGCGCCAGATGGTCGTCATAGTCGAAAGTGATGGCGTTCCAGGCGCGCGGGGTTTCGTCCAGAACGGCGTTGAGACGGTTGGAGTTGTTCTCGTCCGGGGAAATGACGCGGAAGTTCTGGTTGTCGCGGTTGGCCTTCATCACGTCGCGCAGCCATGTGCCCAGCACGCGGGTTGCCTCGCCCTCGGTCGTGCCGGGCTTGTCTAAGGCGATGGCGTGGTGGTCGATCGGCGGCAGGTGCAGGGGCTTGCGCACGGTGCCGCCGTTGCTGTGCGGGTTGGCGCTCATGCGTTTGTCGCCCTGCGGGGCGAGGGCCGCGATGTCGGGCATCAGCGCGCCGCGGTCATCGAACAGTTCTTCGGGGCGATAGCTGCGCAGCCATGTTTCCAGCAATTCCAGATGACCCGCCTGTGCGAGGTCGGAGAACGGAACCTGGTGCGAACGCCAGAAGCCTTCGGCCCGCTGGCCGTCCACTTCCTTGGGGCCGGTCCACCCCTTGGGGCTGATCAGCACGATCATGGGCCAGACGGGTCGGGTGGTGTCTTCGCCGTTGCGTGCGCGGGTCTGGATGGTTGTGATGCGTTCAAACGCGTGGGTCATGGCTGCGGCCATGAGCTGGTGCATCGCATCGGGCTCGGCGCCTTCGACGAACAGCGGGTCATAGCCATAGCCGCGCAGCAGGGCTTCGAGTTCCGGCCGCGGGATGCGGGCCAGAACGGTCGGGTTCGCGATCTTGTAACCATTGAGGTGCAGGATCGGCAGCACCGCGCCGTCATGGGCGGGATCGATGAATTTGTTGCCGTGCCATGACGTGGCCAGCGGTCCTGTCTCGGCCTCGCCATCGCCGACGACGCAGGCTGCGATCAGGTCCGGGTTGTCCATCACCGCGCCAAAGGCATGCGACAGGGAATAGCCCAGTTCCCCGCCTTCATGGATGGAGCCGGGCGTGGTGGCGGCTGCGTGGCTGGGGATGCCGCCGGGGAACGAGAACTGCTTGAACAGGCGTTTCAGCCCGGTTTCGTCCTGCCCGACTTCGGGGAAATATTCGGTGTATGTCCCCTCCATATAGGTGCTGGCGACGACACCGGGCGCCCCGTGGCCGGGCCCCGCGATGAACAGGACCGAGCGGCCCTGTTCACGGATGATGCGGTTGATGTGCAGATAGATGAAGTTCAGGCCCGGGGTCGTGCCCCAGTGGCCCAGCAGCCGGGGCTTGGTGTGTGACAGTTCCAGCCGTTCGCGCAGCAGCGGGTTGTCCATCAGATAGATCTGCCCGACCGAGAGATAGTTCGCGGCGCGCCACCAGCGGTTGAAAGTGGCGATGTCGGCGGGAGAGAGGGGGGTGCTCTGGGGTGTCATGGCGGACTCCGTTGGGTCAGGCATGGGACAGAAGATGAAGGGCATCGCGCACGATCACGGATTCCTCGTTCGCGGGTTCGATGCGCACGGTGACGCGGCTGTCCGGGGTGCTGATGACTGGCCGGGCATGGGTGTTGGCTTCGGGGTCGAGGACGATGCCCAGCCAGCGCAACTGTTCGCACAGGGATGCGCGGACAAAGGGTGCGTGTTCGCCGATGCCGCCGGTGAACACGATGCCGTCCACGCCGCCCAGGCTTGCGATCATGGCGCCGGCTTCGCGCGTCAGGCGATGCAGGAACACGGCGATGGCGTCGGCGGCGCGGGGTGTGTCAGCCCGTGCCTCGACCAGCGCGCGCATGTCGGCGCTGAACCCCGAGACCCCCAGCAGCCCGGACTGGTGATAGAGGGTCTGTTCGATGCGGTCGTGGTCGTATCCCAGGGTTTTCATCATGAACAGGATGACGCCGGGGTCCAGCGCGCCGCACCGCGTGCCCATCACCAGACCATCGAGCGTGGAAAACCCCATTGTGGTGTCCTGGCTGCGGCCACCCAGCATCGCGCACAGCGAGGCCCCGCTGCCCAGATGCGCCACCAGTGTGCGCGCCTCGGCCAGATGCGGGTCGATCGTGCGCAGGCGCGTGGCGATGTGGTCGTAGGACAGGCCGTGAAACCCATAGCGGCGGACACCATGCGCGGTCACGTCGTCCGGCAGCGCGAGGTGGCTGGCCTGCGCGGGGATGGTGGCATGGAACGCGGTGTCGAAACTGGCGGTTTGCGGCAGGTTCGGGCGGTGCGCCAACAGCGACTGCACGGGGCGAAGGCAGGCGGGCTGGTGCAGCGGGTCCAGCGGCGTCAGGGCCTGGATCCGGTGCAGGGTGTCGCCCGTGATGTGGACGGGGGCTGTGAAATCCGCGCCGCCATGCACGATGCGGTGCCCCGCCGCACGCAGGGTGGTGTGGGTTTCCGCCCAGTTCAGAACGGTTTCAAGCAGTGCGTGTGCGGGGTCTTCGCCGGGGTGGTCGAACTGCTGGCGCGCGATGGTCTCGCCTGCCGGGTTCGTGATGGACAGGGTGGGCTGGCCGGTGGTTTCCATCGCGCCGCGGGCCAGAAGGGCCGGGCTGTCACCGGCGGAGAACAGGGCAAATTTGACACTGGAAGACCCGCTGTTCAGGGCGAGTATGGCATCCTGCATGAGGCAAAATCTCCCTGTGATGTGCCGCGTCCTTGCCTTGTTGTGCCATCATCGGCGGGTGGGCGCCTTGATCAGGATCAAGGTGCAGGCCGTGGCCGCAGGGTAACATGCGCGATCAGGCGCGCGGCACAGGCATAAGGCAGGCGGCCGCGCGCAGCTTTTTCGCGGCCCGTGGGCGAAAAAGCGCACCGATGGCCGGAGTTGCGATCGGCAGGGCGTGTTTTGCGGGGAAGCAGGGTTGCGCGCGGGGTGAACCCGGCGGGCAGGCGCGATGCCCGCCGGGGGTGGGTGGTTTTAAGGGGCGGTTATTCCGGGCGGACCAGCAGGTGCTGCTTGCGCCCCGCTGACAGGCGCAGGGCCCCGTCGATCAGGTCGGCTGCGGTGACGGACTGGCCTTCGTCAGTGATCTGGCGGTCATTGAGGCGCGCGCCGCCGCCGCGGATCAGACGGCGGGCTTCGCCATTGCTGGCGGCCAGGCCCATCTCGGCGAACAGGCGGAAGACGGGGATGCCCTCGGCCAGTGTGGCGGCTGCGATGGTGCGCGTCGGCAGGGCGGCGTCGGTCAGGGCGCCCTGTTCGAAGGTACGGCGGGCGGCTTCGGCGGCTTCCTCGGCGGCGGTGCGGCCGTGGCACAGGGCCGTGGCTTCGGTCGCAAGGATCTTTTTCGCCTCGTTGATCTCGGCCCCCTGCAACGCGCCAAGGCGTTCGCATTCCTCGACTGCCAGGTCGGTGAACAGCTTGAGGAACCGCCCGACATCGGCGTCTTCGGTGTTGCGCCAGAACTGCCAGTATTCGAACACCGGCAGTTTCTCGGCCGACATCCACACGGCGCCCGACGCGGACTTGCCCATCTTGGCGCCCGATGCGGTGGTGACCAGCGGTGCGGTCAGGCCAAACACCTGTTTCTGGTCGGTGCGGCGCACCAGATCGATGCCCGAGACGATGTTGCCCCACTGGTCCGAGCCGCCCATCTGGAGGGTCACGCCATAGCAGCGGTTGAGTTCCCGGAAGTCATAGGACTGAAGGATGGAATAGTTGAATTCCAGAAAGGTCAGCCCCTGTTCGCGGTCCAGCCGCGACCGCACGGAATCGAACGACAGCATGCGGTTGACCGAGAAATGCACGCCCACTTCGCGCAGCATGTCGATGTAGGACAGTTTCTCAAGCCAGTCGGCGTTGTTGGCCAGAACGGCATCGGACGGGCCATCGCCGAACTGCATCATCTGGCGCAGGCTGCCTTCGATGCCGCGCAGGTTGGTAGCGATCTTGTCGTCCGTCATCAGCGAGCGCGCTTCTTCGCGGAAGGACGGATCGCCGATCTTGGCGGTGCCACCGCCCAGAAGCGCGACCGGGCGGTGGCCGTGTTTCTGCATCAGGCGCAGCAGCATGATCTGCGAGGCCGATCCAACATGCAGGCTGTCGGCGGTCGGATCAAAGCCGATATAGCCCGAGATCGGCCCCGCAAGACACGCTTCATCGAGGGCTTCGATGTCGGTGCATTGGAAAATGAAGCCGCGAGCCTGGGCTTCGCGCAGAAAGTCGCTCTTGGGCATGACTGCCAAACCTTGTTGTGCCTGTTGGCGATGCGTCTAGCACGACCGGAGGGGTGGTGAAACCGCTGTGGCGCAAGGGGTGTGCGGGATATCGAAAGCAAATGGAAATGATGAATTTCCATCATTTCCATTTCTGCGGATCGATCGGCTGCCTATGGTCTGGTCAACGGCAACGGACGGCAAGATGCCCTGTGCCAGATGCCGAACCTGAACGACATAGACACAAGGATTGCCACCATGAACACCGTCATCTCCCGCGACGCCATGCTGCTTGCTGCCCGTTCGCTTCTTGCTGTCCTGTTCCTCGTCATGGGGTGGGGCAAGCTTTCGGATTACAGCGGGGCGGTTGCCTATATGGCCCAGACGCATGCCCCGTTTCCGGCGCTTGCGGCGGTGGTGGCGATTGCCGTTGAACTGGGTTCGGGCATCGCGCTTCTGCTGGGCGTTTTCGTCTCGCCGATTGCGGCGGCCCTTGCGCTCTATACGGTTGTGACCGGCTTCATCGGCCACCATTTCTGGACGATGGACGGCATGCTCCGCTATGACATGAGCATCCATTTCTATAAGAATATCAGCATTGCAGGTGGCCTGCTGGCGCTCTCGGCTGCTGGTGCCGGGCGCTATGCCGTGACGGTTGTGCGGCGTGGCCGCGCTGCCCTGGCCGTCTGAAGCGGCCTCTCAGGTCACGCATAAAAAACACGGAACTTCGTAAGGGGGCCGGGTTTTAAGTGTGCAGTGCGGGGTTGGGATCAGTCGGCAGCGAGGGCCAGCGAACGGCGGGACATCGTCGTGGTCACGTGGTCTTCCAGGGCTTCGGACACCTGGTCGGCGTGGCTGGCGAAGACGTGGTCGGCACCGTCGAAAATGCGGTAATCGACGCTGACGCCCTTCTGGGTGTTCAGCTTGTCCACCAGCTTGTGGATCGAGGGCTCGGGCACCAGTTCGTCGGCGCCGCCGGCGATCATCAGCCCGCCGCAGGGGCAGGGCGCCAGGAAGCCGAAATCATAGTGGTTGGCCGGGGGGGCGACGCTGATCCAGCCGGTGATTTCCGGGCGGCGCATCAGAAGCTGCATGCCCACGAACGCACCGAAAGAATAGCCGGCGATCCACAGCGTGCCGGAATTCGGGTTGACCGACTGCATCCAGTCCAGCGCCGCGGCTGCATCGGAGATTTCGCCGATCCCGCCGTCATACCGGCCCTGGCTGCGTCCGACCCCGCGCGAGTTATAGCGCATGACCGAAAAGCCCATCTTTTCGAACGAACGATACATCGCATAGGTGATGCGGTTGTTCATCGTGCCGCCATGCAGCGGATGGGGATGGAGCACCAGCGCGAGCGGGGCATTCGGCTCGGCTGAATGGTGATAGCGACCTTCAAGCCGGCCGTCCGGGCCGGCAAACATAACCTCAGGCATTGGTTTCCCGCGATATTCCTGGCCGTCCAGTGGCATGACGGCCGCGAGTTTCAACGCAGTATCGGCGTGTGGCGATGCCCCGCCAGACGTCGGTAGCAAAAGACTGGGAGCTGGTCCGCAGAAGGGCCGGATGCGGCAGTGACGGCAAAAGCTGGCACTGGCCCGCACGGGCCGAAGGGAGATGACGAGACCGGGCCGGTTTCGTCAGGGTCGGGTGTCAGCGGTGGCGCAGACCGGCACGAGTCAGGGGCGATATGACCTGCCCTGGGGGCAGATGGGCCTTGATTGACTTCGAGACGGACGCATCCATACCCTGATACTCCCTGTTGCGGATGGTCACCGGGCAGGGTGTGGCAGGCAGATGCCACGTTGCGATCCGGCGACACGGACCCTACCTGTGGTGGTGGCTCCCGTGCCCGCGATATATAGCGACGCGAGGATGTGAATTGCCACAGGAATCGTCATCTGCGTGTGACGGGTGGCACTGTGTGCCTCTTGCCGCGCCATTTTGCCCGGTCGGGGCGCTTTCATCGGGTGCAGGTGCATGAACGCGAGGCCTTTCATCTATCTCGACGCGAACGCGACGGAGCCGATGCGCCCCGAGGCCCGCGCGGCCATCACGCAGGCGTGGGATCTGGCGGGCAACCCGTCTTCGGTGCACGGGGCGGGGCGTGCGGCGCGGGCGGCGCTGGATGGCGCGCGACGCGAGATCGCGGGCCTGTTCGGGGCCGAAGCTGCAAACATCGTGTTTACATCGGGCGGGACCGAGGCCTGCGCGCTGGCAGTGCATGCGCTGTCGCGGCGCGATGTGGGTGATGCGGTGCCGGGTGTGGTGCTGGCGGGTGCCAGCGAACATGATGCCATTCTGCGCGCCGAACCCGCACCGCATCCTGTCGCGGTGACGGCCGACGGGTGCCTCGATTCGCAGGCGCTGGAGCGGGCGCTGGTGGCGCTGCGACCGACGCTGGTGTGTGCCATGCTGGCCAATAACGAGACGGGGGTGATCAATCCGATTCCCGCGATCGCGGCGCTGTGTCATGCGCATGGCGCATATCTGCATGTCGATGCCGTGCAGGCTGCGGGGCGGCTGTTCCCCGAGATCGGCGCGCTGGGCGCGGACAGCATGGCCATCTCGGCGCATAAATTTGGCGGTCCGAAGGGAATCGGCGCGCTGGTTCTGGCCGGGCGCGCAACCCGGGCGCTGGCGCCACTGATTGCCGGGGGCGGGCAGGAACAGGGGCGGCGCGGCGGCACGCAGGCCGTGGAGCTGATTGTGGGCATGGCTGCGGCGGCCCGTGCGGCGCGCGCGCAGGACTGGGGCCGGATTGCTGCCCTGCGCGACCGGTTCGAGGCACAGGCCGTGGCGGCGGGGGCTGTGGTGTGCGGCGGCGGTGCGGTGCGCCTGCCCAACACCACCTGTCTGGCGTTGCCGGGGGCTGCGGCCCAGACACAGTTGATTGCGCTGGATCTGGCGGGTGTCGGGGTGTCGGCGGGGTCGGCCTGTTCGTCGGGCAAGGTCGCGCGGTCGCATGTGCTGGCGGCGATGGGCCTGGGCGAGCTTGCGGGGCAGGCGGTGCGGGTTTCGCTGCCGTGGTCGGTGACCGAGGCGGAGATGGATCTGGCGGCTGCGGCTTATGGCGCGATGGCGCATCGTCTGGGCAGGAAGGTGGCGTGATGGAACGGATCTATCTGGATTATCAGGCCACGACGCCGTGCGACCCGCGCGTGGTGGAGGCGATGGCCCCGTTCTGGCAGGACTGGTTCGGCAATGCCCATTCCGATCACCACGCCGGTGGCATCGCGGCCGGGGCGGTGGAGCGTGCGCGGGCCGAGGTTGCGGCGCTGATCGGTGCGCAGGCGCAGGAGATCGTGTTTACCTCGGGGGCCACCGAGTCGAACAATCTAGCGATCAAGGGGGCTGTGCGGCACGCGCGGCGGATGGGCGACGCGCGCACGCGGGTGATCACGGTCGCGACCGAGCATAAATGCGTGCTGGAATCGGTGCGCGATCTGGCGGCGGAGGGGTTCGATCCGGTGATCGTGCCGGTGCTGGCTGACGGGATGATCGACCTTGCGGCGTTGCGCGCGGCGCTTGCGGTGCCAACCCTGCTGCTGAGTGTGATGACGGCGAACAACGAGACCGGGGTTGTGCAGGATGTGCGCGTGCTGGCCCGCATGGCGCGTGACGCGGGTGCGTTGTTCCACACGGATTATGCACAGGCGGCGGGGCGTGTGCCGCTGGATGTGGTGGCCGATGGTGTGGATCTGGTGTCGCTCTCGGGGCACAAGATGTATGGGCCAAAGGGAATTGGCGCGCTGTATGTTCGCCGCCGACCGCGCGTGCGCCTGGTGCCGCTGCTGTCGGGCGGCGGGCAGGAGCGGGGGCTGCGGTCGGGCACGCTGGCGGTGCCGCTGATTGTGGGCATGGGGGCTGCGTGCCGCCTGATGCGCGACGAGGGGGCGGCGGAGGCCGTGCGCCTGACGGAGATGCGCGACGGGTTTCTGGCGCGGATTCGTGCGGAAATCCCCGGGGTGGCGGTCAATGGCAGCATGGCGTCCCGGCTGGGGGCGAACCTTAATCTGCGGTTTGCCGATGTGTCGGCGCTGGACGTGATCGCCCATGCGCCCGAGCTTGCCCTGTCCACCGGTTCGGCGTGTTCGCAGGCGGCCCTTGTGCCGTCTTATGTGCTGAGTGCGATGGGCCTTGATGCGGCCGGGGCCGCGAGAAGCTTGCGTCTGGCGGCGGGACGCTTTACTTCGGCGCGCGATATGGCGTGTGCGGCAGGGATACTGGCGCGCGCCGTGCGCGACGTGCGTGAAAGGGGCCTGGTGCAGGAACCCGAGCGGCACCTTAAATAGGCTTTTTCAACCAGTCAGGGTCAGTTCATGCCTCACATGATTTTTGTCGAACGCGATGGCAGCCGTCGCGAAGTGGATGCGCCGGTCGGGCTTTCGGTCCTCGAGATCGCGCACAAGCACGACATCGACCTTGAAGGTGCGTGCGAGGGATCGCTGGCGTGTGCGACGTGCCATGTGGTGGTGGATGCCGACTGGGCCGAAAAGCTGTCCGGCCCCACGGATGACGAGGAAGATATGCTTGATCTGGCGTTTGGGCTGGAAAAGACGTCGCGCCTTGGGTGCCAGATCGTGATGACGGACGCGCTCGACGGTCTTGTCGTGCGCCTGCCGCGCACGGCCTGAAGGAGCGCGCGCCGGTCATGCGGATCATGGTGGCCATGTCGGGCGGGGTCGATAGCTCGGTCGTTGCCGCGCGCCTGGTCGCCGAAGGGCACGAGGTGATCGGCGCGACGTTGCAGCTTTACGACCAGCGCGGCCCGGAGAAAAAGGGCGCGTGCTGTGCGGGGCGCGACATTGCTGACGCGCGCATGGTGGCCGAGCATCTGGGCATCCCGCATTACGTGATCGATGCCGAGACGCGCTTCCGCGACAGTGTGATCGAGCAGTTTGCCCAGAGCTATGCCGCGGGCGAGACCCCGGTGCCGTGTGTGGCGTGCAATCAGGGCGTGAAGTTCACGGACCTGCTGGGCATGGCGCGCGATCTTGGGGCCGATGCGATGGCAACCGGTCACTATGTCCGCAGGATCGAAGGCCCGGCGGGTGCCGAACTGCACCGTCCCGTTGATGAAAACCGCGACCAGTCGTGGTTCCTGTTCGCCACCACCCGCGAACAGCTTGATTTCCTGCGCTTCCCGCTGGGTGACATGCCCGACAAGGACGCCGTGCGCGCCGAGGCCGAGCGATGCGGCCTTCAGGTGGCCACCAAGCCGGACAGCCAGGACCTGTGTTTCGTCACCAACGGGTCGTATGCCGATCTGGTTGAGACGTTGCGCCCTGACATGGCTGGCGGCGGCACGATTGTGGACCGCGATGGCCGCGAGGTCGGGGCCCATGCGGGTGTCACGCGCTTTACCATCGGCCAGACCAAACGCCTGGGCGATGCGGCCATGATCGGTGGCGAACGCCAGATGGTCGTGGCGATCGAGCCCGCGGCCCGCCGCGTGGTCGTGGCCCCGCGCAGCAGTGCCGCGGTGCGGGAATTCGCGTTGCGTGACATGAACTGGCTGATTGATGCCCCGGCCGAAGGCGTGCGCTGCGCCGTGCAGATCCGTGCGCGCGAAGCCGTGCGCCCGGCGCTGGTGCGTCCCGATGCGCAGGGCGGCGCCGTGGTGGTTCTGGAAGACGCCGCGATGCCCGCACCCGGCCAGGCCTGTGTGCTGTATGACGGCACGCGGGTTCTGGGCGGTGGATTTATCCGCAGGCCGCAGCCTTCAGCCTGAAGGCGCGGCGTTCAGCGCAGCAGGCACACGGCCGTCACCAGCACCGGCAGGCCCAGCGCGGCCGCGCCCAGAATATCCGCCCATCCGTTGTCCACCAGCAATGCGCCCGACAGGCCCGCGACCGTGCAGGCGGCAAGGGCCAATGGTGCGGCCCAGACCCTGATCATCCGTGCAGGCCCTCCTGTGATGCGCGCGCGGTGTGGGCCGGTCGGGTGGCCCTGCGGGTTCTGGGTGATGAAACCAGCAGGACAAGCCCGCCGCCCAGAACGAAAATCGTCAAAAGATCGAGCACAGCCCACAGAATTTTCAGCACCGACCCGCCATAGTCGCCAAAGTGCAGCGGGCGCGATACCTCAACGGCGCGCAGGTACCACGGCATGGCTGGCGTCGGGTGGACGGCGCCTGTCCGGGCATCG
>Ga0157365_10000846_pt1 | contig 12960 bp, 19 predicted proteins | sample AttsexASBM3_FD_111478 | JGI IMG/M metagenome (GOLD analysis project Ga0157365, IMG submission 111478) | Fungus gardens microbial communities from leaf cutter ant in Ribeirão Preto, State of São Paulo, Brazil - Atta sexdens ASBM3 | ecosystem: Host-associated > Fungi > Mycelium > Unclassified ... | reverse complement strand
GTCGGTAGCGAGCATACCACGACCTTACTACACTCCCTACCCAGAAACCTGTCGTTTCATCTGGACCCCCCGGATATAGCGCAGTATCCGGACACACAGTCACAGTCTTTGGTGCCACGGGTTTCCTTGGGAGATATCTAGTTTCTAAACTTGGTGCGGGCAAAATCGTCAATGAAGGCTCAGTCTCCTTACACTAGTATTTTTCGGTGCTTGCTTCCGCAGGTAAACTTGGGACACGAGTAATCGTTCCATACCGCGACGAAGATAAAGCCCGAATTTTTAAGTTAATGGGTGATTTGGGGCAGATCGTCCGAATGGTATGCTTTGTGAACGCTCAAAATATTCATGTGGAACTTACTCTCGTGCCTTAGGAATGGGATATTCGTGATGAAAAGCAGATTGCAGAGTGTGTGAGGCATTCTGATGCCGTTTTTAACCTCGTTGGACGGGATTATGAAACCAAGTAAGTGGTATCATTTGACAAATATCTAAATTTGTCAAAATCATCATATAGAAATTTCAAGTTTGGTGATGTGAATGTGGACGGTGCCGAGCGCATTGCCAAGATTTGCGTGGAAGAAGGCGTCCCACGCCTCATTCACGTATCGCACCTGAATGCTTCCCCTGCCTCACAATCGCAATTTTATCGAACGAAAGCAGAAGGAGAAGAACGGGTCAAAACCACATTCCCCAATGCAACTATCTTTAGGCCTGGTGCCATGTATGGTTATGAGGACAAGCTATTGAACAACATTGCAAGTGAGTGTCGTTTTACAGTCATGTTATCAGCACTCATCAAGTCTCCTTCCAGCCTGGCCTATCTGGTGGAAGCTGAACCAGGCAGATACCAAAATACGCCCTGTACATGTGAGCACTGATCTATCCATGTCAGCGAATAATTGACGAGGTATTGTATCGTAGGTCTTGGATGTCGCTCAGGCTCTTGCTAATCAAGTTGCGCATACCATTCCCAGAAGCACACTGTCTCTTCCAGGGCCTTCCACTTTGACTTACGAATATCTACTTGATCTCGTTTCATCGGTGACCATTCGTCCACCTTCAAAAGCTCCAATGTTACCGAAACCTGTTGCCCTCACACTTGCTAGATTGGCACAAAGTGTCTGGTGGCCAGCATTGAGCCCTGACGAAGTTGTGAGGCGCCACATTGATGATGCCGATGTCTCTGGCGACTGGGAAGCCGTTGGGGTAGATCCTACCGAGATTGAATCCCATGCCATCACATATTTGAGGCACCACCGGACTGCGTAAGTTATTCGAAGTTTGACCTGAGAGCCTATACCGATGTTTTGGATTTCTTCAGGGAAAACTACGTGCGGCCAACAGTGATTCCGCCAAGACCATCTCCCAAGGTTGTTGTAAGCAAGAGAATTAGGTTCCAAGTACCCCTTTCAGCTAATCTACTTCATGCAGGCAGAGGAGTACTAGTCCAAGACAACGGCTCGGCATGTATTTCTCATCTTAGTAATAGACAAGGCTGAACGTATACTTTGACTGGGGCAGCTGATGGGAGGCGCTCATCAAAGCTCACAAGGTCAGTGAGAACGTACCATTAGCCACAAAGTAAGATATCGTATAGCATATAAACACAGGGAGGCAACAACATAACTAAATGAAGGGAAGAGTCTAGAAACCGGGAGGCACGAGAGCTTTTGGTTGTTGCTGGTTGGGTGGATACATAGGTGCAAGCATCTAAGAGCAAAAGCTATCAGCAAGAAGGAAGAGAATGCATGCAACACTCAATGGCATGTGCTACCAAAAAGACAACACACCTGCTGCGCTCCCTGCTGCTGCTCCAGCATTTCCTTTTCCTGAGCTACAATTTTGGCCTCATCCTCGAGGCTGAGAGCAAGTGGTAATGCCACGAGTAAAGCTGATGTGGTTACAACCCATATGATATTCCCAGTGATTTTTCTGCCTTTCCTGAGGAAAGAAGCGGTTTTTGAGATTCTGGACGAGATGGAGTGGCGGGTGGCGGGTGGGATAACGTCGGCAAGGGCAGCTACACGCTCCAAGAAAGACTCTTCGACAGAAACATCGGAAGCAATGGAAGAGAGGGAATCTGTTGAGTTGGTGCGGGAAGCGGAGAGTGAGCCATATGGAGAGTTGGCAGTTTCCTTTTCCTCGACAATTTCGACTTTGACCATTACTAGTGAAGTTTGAATGCAGGAGCGTCACACGTCGTGACTTGACATGTGATGACAATCACACGTGACATGACCGAAAACGTATTCTCGGCTCCGAAGCGACAAACAGTTTAGGCTCGGTGACGGGAGGCTGGGATGCAATGGCGAACTCGACGGGCACGGGACGACGGAAGAAGTGACAAAAAAACGTGTGGGTGACAGGGTTTGCCATTCTGGACAGAGAAGCAATTGTTACCTGTCCATATATACCATTCCGCTATCAGTTTCATTTCCTCTTGCCCCTTCTTTCCTCTGGCGCCTATCCACGATGCAGAGCGATAATCCAAGGGACAATCCCCCCTCCCTTTCTGGACACCCACAGAGTCTGTGTTTCCCTTCGTCCTTTGCCGGACAGTTCCTGAAATCTTCTTTTCTCTAGACCTCAGTTTACCAAATCAGTCCATGCAGAACCATATCCACGAACTTGCAAAATCCCTACCTGTTCCTCAACCCGCACCTCGAAAGCAGAACACTGCTTGTGATGCTTGCAGGTTGGCTGATCAGTGTATACTCTGTCCTGCCTTTCTTATCCGTTGTCAGATCCAGGAAGGTCAAGTGTAATAGGATTCCTGGCCAAGACAAGGTACCCCACATTTCATACGTCTCACAACCATCAGCTTACCATTTCTGGGCGTCATGTAGTGCCAGGTCAGTCCTTATCCCCGCCATGTTCAATATCCTGACCTGTGCAACAGCACTGCACGTCCAAGAATTATCCATGCACGTCCGTGCCACCTGAGTCACTATAACATATATAATTTTGACTTTCCACTCTCCTTGCAGGCATTTCGTGCAACAAGCTACTAGCGAGAAGAAACGTATGACTGTCAACCGGCGAAGAAATCTCAGCTCTGCAAATTCCAGGTGGGTTCCTTGTCAGCAGCTATGAGTCCTGCCCCTTTCATCTTCCTGGATCGATGACCTTGTCGGTTCATTCTTACAGTGCACCATACCCTGCTTCTATCAAACAGTATGCCTACTGACTCCAATCACTTAAACGGGCGCATCTCACATTCATTTAATCTTTAGATTATCCCCATCGTCTGAACAAGCATCTCTAACCTCCTTCCTGGCCAGTAGCTCTCAATCGCAGTCACTTTTCGTAAGATACGGTCTTCATCCGGGAATAACTGCCGATACTCCCACCTGCGAGGTCCTGAGATTCATCTTCGCACCCCCAGAGAACATCAAGTAGGTTCAGTGAATATCGATTCACTCCTTCACTCGTTTTCTATTTTTAACAGCGAACCGACGCCGTACATGTCGCCTACTCTCATTCAACCGCGGTATGAATTGTGGGGTGAATTGGCTCACAAGCTGGACGATGATAAATTCAGGTCTGAGTGAGTCTTGTTCCGCTTATCGTTGCGTTAGATGTCATTGAGTCAGCCTGCCTCGTTATCATACATCTCAATGACTTTCTTCCAATTCCTTCTCTTAATTAATGCTGATTAAGCCCTCAAATTCAATACTAATGATGATGACTCAGATTTGCTCTCGATCTCGTTGAAGTGTTCTTCCAAATTGTTCATACTCGGCTCCCCCTACTTAATCCCGCCCAGTTCCGAAGTCGACTTCAATTATACCCTACGAATTCTAATTCCACCAATAACGAGAAACCCTTACATCCTGCATTGGTTGTCACTGTTCTCGCCTGGGGGTCCAAGTTCTCTGAGCATCCATTACTATTGGCAGATAGGAGAAGACATGGTGGGCAGAGCCTTTTAGCAAAAGCGCTTATAGATCGTGCACGTGATCTTGCTGAAGCTCTCAAGGTTCACCGTGTGGCCTCTACAGAACATGTGGTCATTGGCCTTCTCATTGAGCCGCTTCAAAGTCGTCAGTATATCGTCTCGTATCTCTACAACATCCACTCATAATAATGGGCAGAAAATCCGGATGATCCGACCGGTATGCTCTTTTGTTAGACACCGATACAGTTTAGCCTCTTCATCTTACATCGTTTCTAGGTTACCATGGATTCTGGCTTACAAGTGCGACACGGCATTTGCTAGAACTTGGCGTAAGTCCCATTGTTGACGGAATTTCATGTTCTTAGTCTCTATATGACATTAGATCAACCATAAAGCTGTCATGGGAAACATCCAGGATCCAGAAAGTCGCGGAACAATGATCTTTGCATGGTGGATGGCATGTATCTCTGACGCATACGCTTCTGCGTATTATCGCCGAAAGCCAGTCCTTGATGACTATGACTATGATATTGACTTCTACACTGTGGATCCGGTCAACCCTGACCTTGTCGATACCCATACTGCTATGCCTTCTCCTCGGGAGCAGTTAGAGGTGCGTCTTTATTTATATTTTATTTGATACAAGAAGCTCATGCCTTGATTCCAGTTTCTCGTAAGCTATCTGACCAGGGACATTGGACGTCCACTGATTATGCATCGCAGGGTTATTACCGGGCTGCGCACTCACTGGCACGCACCGCACGTCATATGTCAAAAAAACTGTGGCGTCCGGTAACAGAGTCGGATGGTATCCGATATGAGAGTGTTTGTGTTTTTGTACAAGAACTCTTATCCTGGAAAGAAGACTTTCTCAATTTAGTTGGAGTCCCAAGCAATTTCGAAGGAGAATGGGATTTCGTATCAGTAGGTCACTCTTGAGCAGTTTGGACTCAGACTCATCTCACTTGCTTAGGCGGTTTCTTCATGCGCAAGCGACGCAACATATCACGTTATGTGGATCATTCTCTTCAATGCACTCGATGATTATGGTATCAAAGAGCTTAATGCAGCAATGACTCCGCCCAATCTCACTGAGGTTGAATCGATCAGACGTAAGGTTGTAGATGAAGCACTTCACGGAGCCTTACGCATAGCCGGCCTGGTAATGATCCTCCTCAAAAATCATGTAGAAAGACTGATCACTTGTTCGATAGGCTGGTGTTCTAACATCCAATGGATATTTGGTAAATTTTCATCTTTACCATGTATGATATAGATATAGATTCTGACTTCTTTCAGCGGCTGGATCCTGCAGTCATGCACGTGAGCTGCATTCAGGCAGGCACATTACTTGCGAGATTTGGTCGGCCCGAAGTTAAGAATTGTATCGCGGGACTGGAACAATATAGTTATTCGTATGAGGAAGCAGGAGATCAAGCTACGGAGATGCGTCGGGTCTATAACTCAACGCGTTCAGGGCAAAGTGAACTCGGCCATATGGCATCGGTCGCACAACGTCTAACAGCTACCCCACCCCCTCAACATAGTAATCACTACGAAGACAAGACGAACGGTAGTTCACCTCATCACCACTCACCGCACCACCATCACTCTCGCATTCATCACCCTCCCCCGTGATATTAGTATTACTTGCTTCTCTCAATCTTCCAAAACCTTACACGAGGTGTGAGTCTTTTCTGAAGAAACCATCCCCTTTTGCACATGCGGTACCTGGAAAATTTGATCTGATCGTTCATGTTGCTATCCAATTCCTGGCCAAATCACCTGGAAACAAATTTGATTGATTATTTGTCGCTGGTTGCTAGATTCACGACTACTATTCCCTTCATGGACAATTTGTTGCCTCGGTTTTCGACCTCTTCTCACGACTCTGGTCTGGCTGTCAACTCCCTGTCTGTCAACTCCCTGTCTAATCGACCCGCGCAAAAGATGTATGACATTTGTGTATTTTCGACAATGCTCTGGCATGTATTTAATTCAGTTGCTATCGTCCGCCTTGTTTGTGCTTTGCTTTTTTTGTATATTGTTCGTCATTGCGGCATGACTGAAGGCTTCATGTATTGCATTACTTCAATTATGTACAATTGACATCATGATCTTTACACCTGTCAAAATGAAATATCATCTATCTCAATGAGAGGTCTGTCATTAATATATATGCCTACAATGATATACATTAAAATCACTTCGAACTCTCATGTGTGATCCTCTGAGTCTATTCAATCCTGACCTTATTCTGAAATTATCCTGAAGTTTACGGAAATAAAGCCACTCAGGAAATTATTATAGAGATATTGACCCGATTGCCATCAATCGTAAAAATGTTGACGCCGAGTGTTCCTATGCGCTATGGCATAGTTGAAACCGTTTCAATGACAGGGCCGCGATGAAATACCCTCCACAAACTTAATTACGTCTCTCTCGTTCAGCAATTGGGAGCCGTGGCTGATCATTGGGTAAGATCCATTCAATCGTCCAAAATCCCTGTTTGGATGTCTTCTAATGTGCGATTGAGAAATACGGAAACATATCCCAACTTGTCTAAATGTGGAGCAGAGATTTCTCCACCGTCGATCTCCATTAGGCAAGTCAAATCATTTCTAGAAGCCATTTTTGGTAGGACCAGATACAACAACGTTCTCAACATCAATGTAACACTTGTAACACTTGTTGGTTGCTCTGGGCTCAGTGGCGCACGCGGAAAGAATGAACTGTCGATTGCAAAAATTCCAATAACTCCACACACACAGACATGAGATAGAAACAATTCAAAGGTGCGTAATGCAGAGCTCTGAGGTACAGGCGATAATGCGTATATGTACAGTAGCTTAGTCCAGGACATCGAGACGCGTAGTATAGAAAATCAAGGTTTGGTCATGAAATGCATGTCAGTGGAGAAGGATAGGAAAGCTGACAGTCATGATGGGTCGTCATAACAACTTTCATTGTAAAAATCGATTCACAAAAGAAGTTAAGACCGGGGGGTGGCTGATGTTTTGAAAAAGACTTTGAGGAACACTTCGTGAAGAGCTCGACGGTCATCTGCGGTATATCCAACGGGTTCCAGATCCTGTACGTTGGAGTCGAGGTAATGCACCAAGGTACAATAGGCCCTCTCCGCTTGCTCTTTGCTCGGGACGCCACGCGGCAGTTCTTCCACCATTTCAAAATCATCAGGGTGATCCTCGATCTCCATGACTGGTTCCATTTCCGGTTGGATGTAGTGTTCTTCTGAAACTGTAGCAAGCTGCACAGTTCCGGGCTCCTGGGGAGCCATTGGTACACCTACGATCTCGGGCTCGCTTGCCTTCAACCGACCATGCCAAGTACCACCCTTTATATCAAGGCGACGCTTGAAGTTCTCGATCCAACCTGCACTGGCTTTAAAATTTTCATCTTTCTCCTTGCCTTTCCCCGAACCGATAGATCCATACGTATTTTTGAGATCCTCGGCAATCTCTAAAGCTTTCTGTTGTATTTTGGCGTCAGTGATAGTCTCGCCCCTTTCGCTGATGTATAAGAGCCACGCTTTCATCTCCTCTTCGAGTTTAGGGTGCTTTGGTGGCCTGAACTCGACATGAATCGAGCTATGATAAGAGAGTGATAACTTGCAGAACTCACCGATGTCGCGGCACCTCGACAATACCATCCTCGATATTGAGCCAAATATATTTGCCTTTTAAGATTTTGCTAACAGTGCTCCGATCAAGTTTGAAGTGCCGACCGATGTCTTCTTGCTTCAGATGAGGATTGTCTTGTTGATAGATACAAATGGCTTTCCTCGTGATGTTATCAAGCTTGGCTTTCTTCGTTTTTGGCCGGACTGGGGGGGTGCTATCACCATCAATGGAATCGCGAGGAACATTTGGTGAATCCTTAGGACCAATATTAGGTGGAGAAGATATGTGACTGAGAGCAGGGGACGGGGGCCGATGATCGTATGAATAGTAGGTCGATCCAGCCTTTGAATGATCAGGATACTGATCATTAAAGGAAGAGCGGTATGTCAGCAGGGAAGTGGGAGCTGAAGTAGTGCTCGGCGTCCGATATGGTTGATCTTGCATCACAGGCGCGACGTTAAGATACTGATCATCACGAGAGCCGATGGGTGATTGAGGTCGAGACGTTGAGGCTACATATGTGGTGCAAGTGTGCTACCGGGGAATGTCAGATAAAAAGATTTGAATGGTGCCAGATACTTACAGGGCTGTTTGCAGAGCTGCTCCTTTGATAGAAGTTCTGTATTCCATCCCGACACCGCTGACCTCTGCATTCGAGACGTGACAACCCGCCCTGGATGGGCCTTCCATCGTAACCAACATGGGAATCAGTATAAGAAGAAGAGTAACTATCATGAGATTGATCTTGCGTATTCGGTAGCATTTGATCTTGGGTACTATTGGGATCTTGTTGAACTGTACGAGAGGGAGAAGACATGGAAGGTGCAGGCGACGGGTAGCTCTCTTGGGGCCGAGAACCGATACAAGACGGTGAAAACAAAGACGAAGGATCCGTAGGTGGCTCAAAAGAAGATGCTGAACAAATATAGCTAGTAGTCCAGGAAGAATCGCTCATGTTAGCATTCAACTGGCCAGGAAGATGTGGTCCTCGACTTGGTCGTCTAGAACATGCCGGAGGGTAGGATAGCGGTAAAAATGGGTGACTGAGAAAAAGTTTGGGATGCATTTAGATTGTATCAGTCAGTATATGGCAAATTCTGTCAGAATCTGTCGGACTTACCAGGGTTTTACGTGGGTCGTCCAAGCTTATAAAGGATGAAAGAGAAAAAACAAGTTCAAGCAGTCGACCAGTCGACCTCATGTGCAAAGGAATTCATCTGGAGCCTTTCCCTTTCCGGACGAGAAATGCTGAGTGCTATTTTTATTCACGTTTTCTCCGACTGCTCTTCACAGTTGCAAGCAACAAAAGTCTTCCTTCCTACTGGATCCTATTCAACTAAATGTGCATGATTGTGATACCTGTTCACTTGTCCACATCAGCGGCACTATTTGTAATGCTAGGATAGTACGACGCTTTGGCATGGAGGCGAACTTTTTCGCAGTTGGATCCTTCCACAAATTCCTTCCAATCCTTTTTTTCAGTATCTATGATGACTATACGCCCCCTCGGTACCAGGGATTTATGTAAATAAAGTGATCATGTTTATCACGAAACCGGTGGCGACATACAACTTGCAGTTACTCGAAGTTAATTTTACTGCTTTTGTGCGATCATCCAGCTCAAATGAAACCAATGAACTGTCTGACAGTGCATAGGCTGGATACGGAAGACCAAAACATTGGAAATGTCAGGAGTTGAGTCAGCAGTAAGCGTGGAAAAGGAATACACAACGAGGTCTACAGTTTCTTTGACAGTTTCTATATCGGGGCAGAACTTTTTACCAACCCTTTCTCATGACGTTGTACCGAGATCAGAACACGCAACTGCCTTCATGGGTTTCTCTCGTTGATCTGCTTTCGCGGGAAGGTCTCCACAGAAGTTCCAAGTCCATTCTGATCTTCCATAGCCATCACAGGTGTATCTGATCTCGCATCTTCTGCCTGACATTATGATCCACTCGGGGAAGAGCCCTTTTAGGTTCATCGTTTATCGTTCAAAATGTTATTGTGATACCATATGGTGCAACAACTTGACCTCGAAGTCATCGGAACCCCACGGTAGCAATATACTTCCAGTACTTCCATCAGACTTCTATGAAACCATTCAATAGGGGATAGTTCCTCAATCGTAAATATGTTGGATCCCTCGTGTTAGCCATCTCATGTGATATCGTTACATAACATACTAATTTGTGCCAAGTTGATGTCACACGACATAATTGGAAGTATGGAGAACCTTTTTGTGTTGATTACCATTTATGCTCGAATAAAAAATGTATATCAAAACTTCCATTTTGATAATGATTGGGTAACAAATACTTGTCAGCACAGTGATGAACTCGATCTCTAAAAAAAGATTTTCTACCTTAAATTAGCGAACCGAAGACTATCAACAATGAGACCGGTGTCTGGAGTGATTCGTCTAGTGTGATGAGATCATATATCTAACAATGCATTCTTTGAGGATTGAGAACATTGGTTCATGAATCCAATTCGCGCAGTATGTCACAAACTCAGGATAGTACTTTATGTGGTTAGTACATCCCCTGAAGTTTATGTGAAGGAAAACACTAGTGAATGTATTGCATGGGCAGTGATAGGAACTGGTTCAGCAGGGATTACACCATCCAAGATGTGTATTTTAGAAAATCTGTAGAGTCCAGGTAATGAGTAAGGAGTAATGATACTCGAAACTACAGTATATTCACTACCGCAAGTAAAAGAGGACATTTCCAGTAGCCTTTACCAAGCGAACTGATGCCAGCAACTGAAGGCGGACATGACTCAATTCCTTAGGGCGGAATTTGATCGCTAAAAGAGACTAGTAACAATAATGTCGTTCAAGACTTGTTCGAGAAGAGATCAGCCATGTTTATGAAAGGCCCAGGTGCAGTGTTGCGTCATTGAACCTTTTCGCAAAGTTGCTGCACTGAAGGAAGAATGTAATATGAATTGACCACTAAGGTGTCGAGTTTACTGGCGGAGTTTGAAATAGTCAATCATGGATTGAGCTGTGTCGGTCAAAGATGGTTGATCATAGGCTTCTCCCTTTGATTCTCCTTTTGAATGAGTACCCTCCCCTTGTTGTGTTGCATAGCATTATGAATAGCATTATGATTATTAACTGGGGCGCTCCGGAACTTCGGTAATTCACGGAACCTTGACTCATTTGCTCGGAATCTCTCGGAATCCGCATTTAACTTCTGGCTCGGAGAATTTTCTATTAGTCTGAATATAAAAGCTCAACCACCTCAAATGATGGGTTATATACACAATGCTTCAGACTACATTCAGTGCTCTAATCGTGCGCCATGCAACATTGTCATTCCGCCCTCATGATGTGGCGATGACTTTGATGCGACTCCATGCGTATACACCCTTGGTTAGAAGGACATTCATGTCTTCAGAGACTCGGAAGGTATCCCTGACAGATCCAAGTTCCCACAAACAAGTAACAGGATCACATTACCGTCCGTTTGCTCTCGCTCTTACAGGTGTCTAATCTCATAAGGATTCTAGAGGATAGAGTCACTCCGATCTCATCGAGTGGGAAGCCTTCACAGCTTACTAAACCTAAACAAAGTGACGCCAGCATCGTGCCTATCATGGTGCACGGTGACTGGGTTCTTTTTCACCCTGTCTACTCTCCCGAAGAGTTGAAGGCTGTACAGGTGTGGTAATGGCTCATTTGGGCCACCCTCTTCCGAATACCTTTTATTGACAAATCTTGGGCTTTGCAGGTATTACAGAGGAAAAGGCGAACACTATCAGACAAAATTGCTTATGGTCTAGTCAGACTGGCTAGGACCATGTTTGACTGGGTTTCAGGATACAGGCATGTCGACGGTCCTCCTGATCCCCAAATGTCCATCGCTGAACTCCGCAAAGCGGGGTATTTATTAGACAATAAGGCCTGGCTGAATGTGAGTTATAAATTTTCATTATATGGCTGTGAAGAATTATGACTCTTTTCGTCTCAGAGGATTCTGTTCCTAGAAAGCATTGCCGGAGTACCAGGCATGGTTGCTGCAACGTTAAGACATTTAACGAGTCTTCGTCTCATGGTAGGTAATGCTATCAGGATCGGCATGAGAAAAATGTCCAACTGATATGATTTTTAGCGGCGGGATGGTGGATGGTCTGTCATTTGACATTAGTTCTGAAGTCATCTATTAATGAATGTCTTCAGGATCCACACTTGTTTGGAAGAAGCTGAGAATGAAAGGATGCACCTTATGTAGGTCTTCCCAGTGTGAATCATATTGTGATCGCTGAACCCGGATAACAGGACTTTTATGCATCTACGCAGGCCATCAATTTTTCTCAGAGGACTCATTCTTGGGGCCCAAGGGGTTTTCTATAATCTTTTCTGTAAGCTTATAAGTTCCTGTGACACCACAACTGATGGCATCACTCTTGTAGTTCTATCGTATCTGGTGTCACCTCGTATATGCCACCGCTTTGTAGGTCACCTCGAGGAAGAGGCTGTCTTGACTTAGTATGAGATTAGCTCTTGCTCTGATGTTTGTTATTCATTGATCGTCAGTACCCGCTGTATTGGGGATCTAGAAGCGGGCCGTATACCGGAATGGTAGGCTTTCGTTGTTCCCCTACGCATAAACTCGGGAAAATTCTCAATCACGTCTGTAGGACCGATATGCCTGCTCCTCAAATTGCTATCGATTACTGGCGCCTTCCACAGGATGCCAAACTCCTCGACGTTATCTACGCGGTGAGATCCGATGAAACAACCCACCGTTTTGTCAATCACAGCTTGGCCAACCTCGACCCGAATACCGACGTTAATCCTTTCGCACTCCGCGAACCAGATATGCATGTCAAAGGTGGAAAGATTGAGTAAGTGTTTTGTATGTCGTGAATGACTTGTTCTGAACACCACTATCAGATTTGAACGGGACGAGTCGGAGCGCTATGTCAGGGACTCGCACGAGATCATGCAAAAACAGCTGAATTGGCGTGATGGCAGCAAGGATAATTGATGACATTCTGAAACGTAACTAGGCGTGTTCAGGGGCAAATGTTCGACTCGCACCAACCCCAAGAACTCGTGTAACTGATATGTAAATGTGTAGTTCCCTTTGTAAACCCCCCACTCTTGAGTCCCCACTGACGTCCACCAAGTTTGCCATTTAATCTGGTTTGAGTTTCACTGGTGGTTTTCTGAGTCGTTCTAATTATGGACCCTGCCACATCTTCTCCCCAAAGCCAGCGCAACCCAGATGGCACATCCGTTACAATTCACCTCTATAGACGGATATTCATTGGTCCCATGCCAGAAAAGCTGATATCCCAGACAGAGGCTCACGCTCACAGACATCATCATAGGGGCATATTTCTGGGAAGAGTGCAGACGCAAGAAAGTGAATCGAATAATGTTTCCCAAATCATAAGAGACCATGC
>Ga0157365_10000845_pt1 | contig 12968 bp, 7 predicted proteins | sample AttsexASBM3_FD_111478 | JGI IMG/M metagenome (GOLD analysis project Ga0157365, IMG submission 111478) | Fungus gardens microbial communities from leaf cutter ant in Ribeirão Preto, State of São Paulo, Brazil - Atta sexdens ASBM3 | ecosystem: Host-associated > Fungi > Mycelium > Unclassified ... | reverse complement strand
GGACATCCGAGGACTTTTCGGCGCGAACGTGAGGCGCCTGCGACGCGCCGCCGGTCTCAGCCAGGAGGCCCTGGCGGAACGGATGGGCGTGGACCGCGCCTATATCAGCTGGATCGAGACCGGACGCCAGAATGTAACGCTTCTCTCGCTATGGCATGCGTCACAGGCACTGGGTGTGCGACCCGCCGCGCTGCTGGACGAAAGCCACGCTGCCGCTACAGAAGCGGCACCGGCTGATGGAAAGCCATAACCGGCCTGGCGAGGAAGAAAGCCCCTCCAGCGAACCGGAGGGGCCGGGGTGGTCAGTCCCCGTTGCGCGGGCGCTGGCGGCTCCAGACCAGGTTGTAGGCACCACCTTCCTCTTCGAAGAGACTGGCGAAGATCGGACCAGAAAGAGTCGGATCGTCCAGCTTCACGCTGAGATATTCACGCCAGTCCGTAGTGTGCTTGATCCAGGCTGCCCCGGCTTCCAGTTTTCCGATCTGCACCCGGAAGTTGGGAACATTGTCGCTGGCCCGGTTGGCTTCGGGCAAGAAGCGGACGCCCCGGATTTTTTGTGTCAGGGTAACGATTTCACCTTCGTAACCCTCGCCGACCTTCTTGAATGAACCGATGATCATTGTCCTGTCTCCTGGCTGGTATCGGGCCTCGACCATCGTGGCCTCGATGGCCATCGTCAGCCCGGAGACGACCGGCGGCGCACCTGCGTGCAGGCCGGAGCAACGCGGAGGACGGCGGCACGGAACTTTGTTGCTGCGCGAGGAATGACGGCGCAGCCGGCAGGGGAAGAAAGTTGCGGGACGCCGTTGCGCCAGAGCCGGGCGAGGCGAAGCCGGTCTTCGGGCAGATCGACCATATCGAGAGGCCATGGTGTGCGGCACCGTCAGCGTTACCGGGGACAGGTCAGTCCGTCGTGTTTCATGACTGGGGCGTGGGTCTGATGAGAACCTCTCCCTGCGTGGCGGGACAATCCGGGGCCGTTACCAGTTCACGTATCGAACAGCGGGCCTGTGACAGAGATCACATCCATGCCGATGCTGGAAAACCACGACGGACGCGGCAGGCATACACTTCACCACATGAACGGACGTATCCCAGCGTGAGGCGGGACGATCCGACCTCCGATCCACTGGTCCGTGCCCTGCCCTTTCGATGCGGGATGTGCGTCAACACACCCCATGACGCTGCCCTGCGCAATGTCATAAGGACTGACCACCCCTACCCCTTCGGTTCGCCGTAGGAGCGATCTTTCAGGTGGGCTGGATGGCACACAGCCGCGTCCATGCGGCCCCGCCGACGCACAGCGCCCCGAATGTCGCGAAGATATATGCCGGAATGGCACACATATCGCCCAGACCGCTGAACCCCAGCGTCATACCAAATCCCGCCAGAGCGGCCGGCAGGGCAAGCAGAAGCGAGACCGCGCCGCGGATTGCGGGATCGCGCGTAAACGCGAGGATCACCTGACCAAGCACCAGAACCATGATCCCGGCGGCGATACCAGCAAGGATGGCATGAGTGCCGGACATCATGGCATGGTCATAAAATGTGATGCAGACCATCGCCCCCACGAACAGGGGGGCGGCATAGACCGCACAGAGAAACAGCAGCCAGCACAGGAAACCGATACTGGCGACGCCAAGGACAATTCCGAGACCGAGCAGCATGGAGCGCATCCTTCCCATGGAATTGAATACCCCACACATGCCGGGACGCTTCCGATATATCCAGCGAATAGAACGCCGTTTTCTAATATCCCCTTGACGATCGGGACAGCGCGCGGAGCGCGCCTGACTCTGATCTGGACGCCCCTGTCGGCGTCTTCAGCTCGCGCCGGGGACTGGCGCGTTGTCCCGGCAGCGTTGCAGGCGGGTCAAAGGGGACCGATCCAGCACCTTGCCCCCCTGAAACTTTGCGAGCCGGCGTGCCGGCGAGCGCCGCATGCGCGGGCAACAGGCCGCGCGTTCCCACCGCCGATCGGCCAAGATCGGCGTGGCTCTGGGGCAGTCGGGAGAGTGGGAGGAAAGGGGTGGCTTACGCCGCCACCCTTCCAGCCCCGTGCCAGGCCAGCCGGCGGGTTGCCGTCGCGGCATGATCCGCGTCCAGTTCCATCCCCAGCCAGTCGCGGCCAAGATGTTGTGCCGCTACCAGAGACGAACCTGATCCACAAAAGGGATCGAGAGTGAGCCCGCCCGCTGGGCAGAAGGCTTCCACCAGCGGAAGCAAGGCCGCCACGGGCTTCTGGGTCGGGTGCAATTTATTACCGGAATACGGCATGTCGATCACGTCCGGGATGGGCTTAGCCGGCGGCGTCACATTCCCCTTGGCCAGCAGGTAAGCGCTTTCGTGTTTATACTGGAGAAAACGGGAAGATGACGAATAGGACTTGCGAAAGACGATATGCCCGACCATGCGGAACCCGGCCGCTTTCCAGGCATCGGCGAACAGGTCAATGCGGTTCCAGCCATAGAACGAAACGGCAAACCCGCCCCATTTCAGGACACGGTGCATCTGGTTGAAGGCCGGCCGAAGCCAGCGCGCATTGTTGTCGTTGCGAACCTTCCGCCCATCTCTGCCCTGATAGTTCACCAGGTAAGGCGGGTCTGTCAGGATGAAATCCACCGCATTGCGGGGCAGCGCCCGCATGAGCTGCACGCTGTCGCCATTGAGGATCGTGTTGCGGAAATCGGTCGCCGTGTTGGTGTTTCCGGTCATGGTCTTTGCCCTTTATTCCGCGAGGAACAGCCCCCGCTGTTCCTCTGCCTCGCGGCGAGCAGCGGGGTAGCAACGACAAGGACGGCCGGGTCGGAGGGGGATCGCCCGATCTGCACGGAGCGCAGCGCAGGAAGATCGGGGATACCGGCCCGGACGGCGCCCACGGCGCGCATCCTTGCCGGCGCGAGGGCGGAGCCATTAGCCCTTTTTCTCCCTTGATCGATTTCGGATGCAATCCAGGTCACCTGACCAGACATCCCTCGACAGCTATATGTGACTTGTTTCATTGCGTTACGGGGGTGAAGATACATTCATGTCCGTCACACCAGACACCGTACGCCGTGTCCTGCGCTCCTGGATCGCGCTGGAAGTCCTGACCCCGCAAGCCACGCGGGAGTCCGGCTGGAACGACGTGGCTGCGGATCGGGAAGGCCGCATCAGGAACCGGAGAACCGACGCGATCGACGGTCCGGACCTCTGGCACCCGCCTCGACCGGAAGACTCCACGCCTTGGCCTATCCTGCCCGATCCCCCTCCGAAGCCGCCAATCGCCTCCGTCGAGAGTGATCCGAAGAAGCCGCCGGAATCACAAACCTCGAAAAAGGAGCGTGTTAAACGGCGCTGGTACAACGTCATTATTGGTGCCATGCCTACGCGCGCATCCTTCGAGCGCTTGAACACCGCCATTGGCGAAAACGACCCTGACGAGGAAGACAAGACCGACCGATCCACCAAGAAGGGCAACGTGATCGCCGCCAGCGTTGTGCTCGACGAATGGGGTATCATGGTGCCCGACACGCTGGCCATCGCCAGTTTTGCCTGGGGTGTTGGCCATATTCTCAGCGGCGGCAGTCCTTCCGGCCTGGCGGAATGGGATCGTGAGGCAGAGGATCTGCAGTCTCGTTTTGCCGACCTCCTCACCCCACCAGGGTCCGGCGGGAACCCACGCTCCCTGACCTGGACGGATCTACATGGCGTCGCCGATGAACTCGCGGAGGCGTTATCTGTGCCGAAGGATCTCTGGATCCCCATGCCGTGCGTGATCGAGAGCGAGAAAGTCAACGCGCCGAATGGTGACCTGCTCTCCAGCTTCTACCTCCCCGACCTCGGTCGCGCCCTGCGAGACGCAGATACTCTCCCGCCTGCCCTCGCCGCCTATCTCGGCCTGAACCCACCTGCCACGCCTTGGGACGCGCTCACCGATCGCGCGCGACTGGCGGCCCTCCTTTCCCCCGAACTCTTTCCCCTCGGCCGCTGGCCCGGCCCCGGCCTACATCCGCTTACCCTCCTGCAACAGGCGGCGGGCAACGCCGTCACCCGCGACCTCGCAACGGAAGGTCTTGCGGCCATCAACGGACCTCCCGGCACAGGGCAAACAACCCTGCTACGCGATCTGGTCGCACAAGTGATGGTCGCGCGCGCCGAGAAGCTGGCTGATATCGAGACGCCGTCGGAGGGTGTCGGCGATCTCGACCTGATGGATTTCGCCATCGTCGTCGCCAGCAGCAACAACGCTGCCGTCGAGAATATCAGCCTCGAACTACCCGTCCGCGAGAAAGCGCTCGACGAATCTATCTGGCGGGACGAAGGCCTCGATCATTTCGGGGCTACCGCCACCCATCTGCTTGGACTGAAGCAAGACACCGAACCCGCGAAACGGGCCTGGGGCCTGATCGCGGCCCGGCTGGGCCGGGCAAAAAACCGAAATCAATTCTTCGACCGTGTCTGGTGGAACGAGGAATGGGGCCTGAACGACTGGCTCAATCGCGCGGCCTGGCCGAATGCACAGCATCTCAGGGAGCGCAAGCCTGGCAAGCTGGCGGAACTCGATCCGCCACCAAGAAATCCCGAAGCCATGGCACAATGGCGGGAAGCCAGGGACGCGTTCCGTCAAGCTCGCGACCGTAGCCGAAGGCTGCGGGACGAACTGGTCGCGCTGTCGCGGGCGGGAGATGCCTTGCGCGAAGCAGAGACGGAACTACCACGGGCTAGCGAGATGCGCGAGCAGTTCCAGCAAGATCACGAGGCCGCATCGCGCGCAGCAATGGTTGCAAAAAGCCGGGTAGATGAGGCCGATCGGCTTGAAGGGCTCGAGGCTACAAAACTCACCGCCCTGACCTCCGTTCGGCCCTCCTTTCTGTCGAAAATGCTGCGCACCCAGGCGTGGCAGGCGCATGAAAACGGGATCCGCGAGCAAGTTGTTCGGCTGGAAGAAGCACAACGAACGACACGTGATGCCAAGGCACGGCTCGATATTGCGACCGCCGAAGAAAAGCAGTTGGGTAAAAGATATACCGAAGCGGAAGGTCGTCTGGAAACACTGCTGGCCGAGGCGGCGCGGGTCGGGCAGCAACTGGAAGACGGCCGACGAGAACTCGGCGATTGTTTCCCTGGTCCTGGATTCTGGTCACAACCAGACGATCTGTTCCAGAAAAGCAGCCCATGGAATGGCGGGCGATTTCGTCAGGCACGCGACGAACTGTTCGTCGCGTCAATTCGCCTGCATCATGCCTTTGTAGCTGCTGGTGCCCAACCTCTCAAGCGAGCGCTGAACACGGTCGTCAACGGCTCGGCAAATGCGAGCGCGCAGGACTGGGGTTACTTCTTCCTGCTGGTGCCCGTTGTCTCCACGACCTTCGCGTCGATCGGTCGGATGTTCCAGACCTTCCGAGAAGCGTCGATCGGCTGGCTGCTGATCGACGAGGCGGGCCAGGCTGCCCCGCAACAGGCGGTCGGAGCCCTCTGGCGCGCCCGACGCGCCGTGGTGATCGGCGATCCGCTTCAAATCGAACCGGTGGTAACCACACCGGAATATACGACGGCCCTGATTTTCCAGGGCAACGATCTGCTCGCGGAGCCCTGGGCGGCGCCGGAGGTCTCGGCGCAGGTTCTCGCCGACCGCGCAAGCATAGTCCAAGGGCGTTTCCCAATTGAAAATCCAGTCTCTGGAGGTCCGATGACCCGGGATACTGGCATGCCCCTGCTTGTGCATCGCCGTTGCGAGAAGCCGATGTTCGATCTCGCCAATCGGATCGCCTATGCCGGACGCATGGTCCATGCCACGGGAGCAGGACGATCGACCATTCGCGAACGGCTGGGTCCAAGCGCATGGATCGATGTGGATGCCCCCTCCAGCGGCAAGTGGGTCGAGGCAGAAGGACAGCTTATCGCCACCGCGATCACCGAACTCTGCCGTATCCAGCCCAAGGGGCCGGATCTCTACGTCATTTCCCCGTTCCGTGTGCCGGCGATGCGTCTGCGGCAATTGCTAACCCGAACGCCAGGCGTCTTACCCGCGTTGAACCAGACTGATCGGGAGGACTGGATTGAGCGTCACGTCGGGACGGTCCATACCTTCCAGGGCAAGGAGGCCGAGGCCGTCATCCTCATGCTGGGGGCTGGACGCGGCGCGCGGCCTGGATCACGGACATGGGCCGGCGGAACGCCGAATCTGCTCAATGTCGCAGCGACACGAGCGAAACGTGTGCTCTACATCGTCGGGAATCACGAAGAATGGCAAGGCGCCGGGGTCTTCGCGCGTGCCGCCGAGTCATTTCCTTATATATCCCCCGATGAATGGATGGGGCAAAAATCGCTGGAGGCCGTTTCATGAAACACTGTCACCATGGGATAGAGAAAGCGGATGTTCGCATGATCGGTATTGGTAACAACTAAGTGCCTCATCTCTCACTTTCATCTTTGATCCACTGCGGCCTGAAAACAGATGCGAGTGTATCTTGTCGATCAGGCTTGCTTGGTCCTTGGAGGGCCGCAACTCGTCGGCTGGCATCTTGTTTCCCCCACAACGCGAATACGAAGATGTGTCGTTGCTGCGGGGAGGCAGCCCGACATGTATGACCCGACAATGCACGTGCGCTCCATCGCGCGGCAATTCCAGCCCAGTGATTTCATCACGGACCCGACGCTGCTCAATGAGCCCGATCGAAAGGCCGTCATCGCCAATGCGGTGGAGATCGGCGCCAATGGTTTTGCCGCGGTTGCCTTTCTAAAATCCACCCTTCGAGGAAAGGATATCCATCAGGTTACCGATATGGCCCAGCTTCTCGTACTGCGCCACGTCTCTAAGAACATTCGCCGTATCACCGGTGCCAAGCAGGACAACCGACAATTCATTATCGAGTGTGTCCGTACAATGCTTCGCGAAGGGAGTTCTTACAGAGTCTACAAGTTCGACATCAAATCGTTCTATGAAAGCGCGAATATCGATATGATCCTAGAACGTCTCAAAAATGATGAGGGATTTTCCGGGCAATCCGCTGTCGCGCTCTGTACCTTCTTCACGATCGCCAAGGCGGCGGGTGTCAGCGGCTTACCGCGTGGCCTCGGACTCAGCGCCACACTGGCTGAATATCTGCTTCGGCCATTTGACGAGCGTATGGCGGACATGCCGCATGTCTGGTTCTACGCACGTTTCGTCGACGATATATTTATCGTCACCAGTGGCCGCGAGGATCACGGCGAATTTGTTCGGCTCGCCGAAGCATCGCTTCCCGACGGTCTTGTGTTCAACCAAAAAAGCGAAGTTTTCGATTTTGACAAATATGCGAAGCACCAGACAGGTTGCGCACACGCCGTAGACTTTCTCGGATATCGTTTCCATGTGAGCCGTCCCTTGCGGTCCGGCGACAAGGGTGTGATGCGGACCGTAACCCTCGATATCGCGCCTGCGAAGGTGCGGAAGCTCAAGACGCGCATCGCGAAGTCACTGCTGCGATTTTCGGTCGACGGCAATTACGTTGACCTGCGCGCCCGCTTCCGGCTCATCACCGGAAACTTCAACTTCGTTGATCGGGCGACCGGCATCCGGCGGGTATCAGGAATATATTTCAACTATCCACACGTCGACCTCGCATCGTCCGAGGCAATCCCCGACCTCGACAAATTCCTACGGAATATGGTAATGGCGCCGCATCCTAGAAATAAGCTACGTCCCAAACTTGCGATGGCGCAGCGCAAGGAGCTAGTGCGTCTGACCTTTCGGGACGGCCACGAGAAAAAGCGCTTCTATTCCTTCGGTCCCGCGCGGCTGGTCGAGCTTGGATCGGTGTGGCAGCATGCGTAAGCGCGTCATCGCTAAGGGTAATATCCACAGATCGGATCATCTCCGAGCTCTAGTGACCGACACGATGCCGGGCGATATTCCCATCATTATTTCAAACGACGGCTTTTACCGAAACGTAAAAGCGGGCCCACATCCCAATAACGAGCACCGCGATTTCGTTAAACGACTGCTTGAATCGCCTAAACCCTATACGAAACCATATCGCTATTATATTACTAAGGGCGGCCGATCGTCGCGAAAGCTCAGTCTCATTCATCCCGGTGGCCAGCTTGCGATCGCGAAATTCTATCAAGAAGATGGCCATCTCATCTGTTACCATTCCAGAAAGTCCAAAGCCTCGATCCGGTCTCCCAATAAAGTCGGCAGCTTGTTCTTCGTAAGGGGGGCGTACAGCGAACGAAACAAGTTCAAGAAGTCCGGAATTGATACGGTCGACATAGAAACTTCGGTGTCTAATCCGGCGTCCTATTTTTCTTATCGCGGGGTGACGCGAGCGTTCAAATTTTTTAACTCACCGCAGTACATCAGTCTTGAGAAAAAATATTCGGTGATGTGCCTAGCCGATATATCGAAGTGCTTCCATAGCATCTATACTCATACTCTTTATTGGGCGACGACCGACATCGAAACAGCGAAGGACAATACAAATCACTATACATTCAGTAATCGGTTCGATCGGTTGATGCAGTCGGTCAATTTTAACGAGACTAATGGAATTTGTGTCGGCGCCGAAGTGAGCCGTGTCTTCGCTGAGCTAATTCTGAGCGAAGTCGATAAGCGCATAATCGCGCGATTGACGGACAAGCAGCTCAGATGGAATATCGATTACGAGTTTCGTCGATACGTTGATGATTTTTTCATTTTTAGCAAGTCGGAAAACATCAATTCGCAGATACTCATGGCGATCGAAATCGAATTGTCGAATTTCAATCTGCACCTAAACAATGAAAAGACCTCACTGATCCGGCGTCCCTTCGTTACCGAGAAATCATATCTGGTGCATGAAGCAGACAAAGCACTTAATTCCTTCTTTGCGCGGTTCATCGTCAGCAGTCTGGCGGGTGACGAAGGCTACGGCTACAGTTACCCAGAACGCCTCTGGCGATCCGAGAGCGTCTTCCGCATTTTTCTCGACGACATCAAGACGAGTTGCTTCGACAAGGGGTGCGGATATGACGCCATTGGTAGCTACGTCATTGGGGCGCTGTCAGCTCGTGTAACGGCGCTGATTTCGAGTTTCGACAGGGCTGTTCAACGAGAGGACGCGAAGCCCGAGGATTTTGTAAATGCGATCGGTTTGCTGCTTGAGGCAATCTATTTTTTCTACAATGTCGATCCTACAATTTCATCTTCCCTGCGCGTTGCGCAGTCTGCGATCCAGTCGTTCGACTTTTTCAAGAATAAGATACCTGACCGAACGCCGTTCCTGTGCGAGAAGATTGCACTCTGGACCTATCATTTTATCAAGACGTGTAAGGATGCCGGAAAATTTCGTTCGGTCGAGGTCGTACCCCTCGAAGCCATTAATTTGCTGCTTGTTCTGGGTGAGGTAGGGATCAACGAAGCCTTGGTCCGTAAAGCGATTATCGACTTCTGTGAGCCCGTCGATCAGCTCGGATATTTCGAGATCGTTTCCTATCTCTTCTGCGTAAAGAACGACCCTTATTTCAACGATTTGAGGCATGCGCTTTTCAAACGTGCAGAGGCGCTATTGCTTGGCGGCGAAGATATGCGGGTCGACGCCCAATTGGCCTTTCTGGCACTTGATTTGCTTGGCTGTCCCTACATTGATAGGTCCAGTCGAGCTAAGCTCTTCAACAAGTTGAGAAAGCAGATCGGTCTTGCGCCCGTAGCCGTAGCGGCAGCCCAGACGGCCGTCGAGACTTTCGAACACAACGGCTGGTTTGTACAATGGGATACCACCAATCTGCTGCACATGATCCGGAAGAAGGAGTTGAGTTCGGTCTACTAGAATGATATTATTTCTATGAGTCCATCCGGGCGCTCTATGCTTCCAATTCGGGTCATTCATTGTGAATGGCCCGTGTTGGCAGCTTATACTGCTAGTTGTGCCATCCGGTATGAATTCCGGCCGTTTGATCGCAGCGACCCAGAGCCGCAAGGCACACACCTAATGCGGCCGGATGGACTCACCCCTACCTATCACCATCTATGTGAGCCACCGAACTCTGCAAAAGCAAAAGGGCCTGCGGTAGCCTATGTTTGTTTTCCGTAGGCTTCTTACCAAGATCTGCCCAGCTGCAATCGGTCAAAAGCCGATTTTTTTTGTGTCTGCTTTGGGCAATGCAGAGAGGCCTGTAGGTCTGACATAACGGCGATTGTGTTGAAGGAGCCCCACCCGAACTTCTACTCGGCATTTCAGATCGATATTATAACGTAAGAAACATTGTAATCATATAAAATATTCGTTTCGAATTTCGCACGAAACTGCAATCCGACACTCCAAACTGACTTTTTCAACACAATTAGGTGGCCGCCGACATAAGGCTACTGCCGCCACAAGATGCCAGCCGCCAGCCACTCCCTCAGCTTCGACCACCGTCGCCTTCCACCCTGATTGCGTACGGCGATGGCCAACGCCTTCTTCTGCCCCACAAGCACAACGAGCTTCCGCCCCCTTGTGACGCCGGTATAGAGCAGGTTCCGCGCCAGCATGGCGTAATGCTGGGTCACCAGGGGGATCACCACGGCCGGATATTCCGATCCCTGGCTCTTGTGGATGGTCGTGGCGTAGGCGAGCACCAGCTCGTCCAGTTCTCCAAAACCGTAAACGACCTCCCGACCATCGAATAAGACCGTCAGTTCGCCCTCTTCGATATCGATCCCGTCGATGACGCCGAGATCCCCGTTGAAGACGTCTCGGTCATAATCGTTGGCGATCTGCATCACCTTGTCGCCGGGGCAGTAGGTCCAGCCGAACCGCTCGACCTTCACCTCCGCCGGTGGGTTCAGCGCCTGCTGCAATTCGACGTTCAGCGACCGCGCGCCGAGACCGCCCCGGTTCATCGGACACAGCACCTGCACGTCGCGAACCGGGTCCAGCCCGAACCGCGCCGGAATGCGGTCCTTCACCACGGCCAGCAGCTTGCGCAACCCGATCTCCGGATCGGCGGCCTCGACGAAGTAGAAGTCCGATCCCTCCTCCGCGCTCAACTCCGGCATTTTGCCCTCATTGATCCGGTGTGCGTTGGTGATGATCCGGCTCTGCGCCGCCTGGCGGAACACTTCCGTCAGCCGCACCACGGGCACGGCGCCGGAGCCGATAATATCGGCCAACACTTGCCCCGGCCCGACCGATGGCAACTGGTCCACGTCGCCGACGATCAGCAACGCGGCGGTGTCGGGCAAGGCGCGCAGCAGGGAGCGCATGAGCAGCACGTCCACCATGCTCGCCTCATCCACGACCAGAAGGTCGCAGGTCAGCGGGTTGGTGTCGTCCCGTTTGAAGCTCCCGGTAGCCGGATCGGTCTCCAGCAGGCGATGGATGGTCTTGCCTTCCAGCCCCGTGCTTTCCGACAGGCGTTTTGCCGCGCGGCCGGTCGGGGCGCACAACTGCACGTCCGTCCCCTTGGCCGTCACGATCTTGAGGATAGCATTGACCAACGTGGTCTTGCCCACACCGGGGCCGCCGGTGATCACCAGCACCTTGCTGCGCAAGGCAAGGCGGACCGCCTCCTGTTGACTGGGCGCAAGGGCAAGCCCGGTTTTCTTTTCCACCCAGCCGATGGCTTTCTCGGCCTCGATCTCCGGCCAGGGCGGACGGCCGACAGCGCAGGCGTGCAGCCGCTCGGCGATGCTCTGCTCGGCGCGGTAAAGGCTCGCGAGGAAGATGCAACGTGTCTCCCCCACGCTGTCACCCACGACATCGCCAGACTCCAGTTCCAGAGCCAGCGCCGTCTCGATCAGCGGTGCCGCGACCTCCAGCAGTTCAGCCGTGCTGGTCAGCAACTCCCCGACCGGCAGGCCGCAATGCCCCTCGTCCATCGCCTCGCCGAGGGCATAGGAGATCCCCGCCCGCACCCGGATCATGGCATCCGGCGCGATGCCCATCTTGCGGGCGATCTGATCGGCCGTCTTGAACCCGATACCGCGAATATCCTTGGCCAGGCGATACGGGTTTTCAGTGATCAGCCTGACCGCATCCTGACCATAGGTCTTGAAGATCCGCACCGCGCGAGACGTGCCAACGCCGTTGCTGTGCAGGAACAGCATTATCTCGCGGATCACTTTCTGATCCGCCCATCCCGCCACAATACGGGCGGCGCGCTTCGGACCAATGCCGGTGACCTCGCGCAGCCGTCCCGGTTCCTGCTCTATCAGATCGAACACCGCCTCACCGAACGCCTTGACCAGTTTCTTGGCGTAAACCGGGCCAATGCCCCGGATCATGCCGGAGCCAAGATAACGCTGGATGCCCTCGACCGTGGTCGGCGGGCTGGCCTTGAGGAGCTCGGCCTTGAACTGGAGGCCGTGGGTATGATCGTTGAACCAGCGTCCCGACATCTGCACGAACTCGCCTGCCGAGATCATGGCGGCATGGCCGACGACGGTGACGAGGTCACGCTGTCCCCGCACCTTTACGCGCAAGACACAGAAACCGTTCTCGGCGTTGTGGAACGTGACCCGTTCCACCAGTCCCGCCAGCGTCTCCATGGGCGAGGAGTCGGAGGCGCGCCCGTTCATCCGCGCTGTCGGAAGAGCGGCATTCCCACATCGTTCATGATCCACCCTCCCCTTTCGTGACGCCGCCTTACATCAGTATTTGTACGACGCGCCTGTATCCGGGACTACCCATAACTACGATTCCGCACGCTGGAGCACGCCCATGCACGATCCTCCATGATTCGGATTTCCTTTGAAATAACAGTCATCTGTCCAGATTGTGTGTCTGTTTTCCTTGCCTCACGCGCGGAAGAGAGCGACGATGACGGACAGACCCAGCCAGTCCATTGCCCCGGCGTATCGGCCGCCCGAGCCCGAACTGCGGCTCGTCCTGCGGCCCAATGCTCCCGACCCTCGTCTTGTGGTGTAAATGCTGGATGAAAAGTCCGCGAAAGTGCTGGATGAAAAATCCCCAGTTTCTGGTTTCTGGGGATCAGCCAGGGCCTTGATCGTCGGGCCCTCTTCTGGGTGGCCGTCCGCGGCGTTT
>Ga0157365_10000844_pt1 | contig 12978 bp, 10 predicted proteins | sample AttsexASBM3_FD_111478 | JGI IMG/M metagenome (GOLD analysis project Ga0157365, IMG submission 111478) | Fungus gardens microbial communities from leaf cutter ant in Ribeirão Preto, State of São Paulo, Brazil - Atta sexdens ASBM3 | ecosystem: Host-associated > Fungi > Mycelium > Unclassified ... | reverse complement strand
TCTACCAGATGGGCCAAGATGACCTTACCTTACGTTCTCGTTCTCGTTGCCGACCCTGCACAGGGCACCCTGTCCAAAGATGCCATCGACATTGCGCGGAACATGGTCAAGGGCAAGAACCCCGTCGTTCTTTCTGCCGGCGAGGCCGTCGAGATCCCCTGCCCTACCCCCGCACCGGGTGCGCCCACTATCGCGACCATACGCGCCACGCTTGCCCGCCATAAGGTCGATACCCTGCTGGTCAAGACACGTGGCCGTCGCAAGGCCGTGCTCGTGGCCGATATGGACAGCACCATTCTCGATGGCGAAACCCTCGATGAAGTGGCTATCGCACTCGGCATCGGCGATGAGGTTGTCAAACTGACCGAGGCCTCGATGAACGGCCGTCTCGACTTCGAAGAGTCCCTGCGCGCGCGCGTGGCCCTGCTCGAAGGCAAATCGGCTGCCTGTCTTGAAGACGTCTGGCAGAACACGAAACTCAACGCCGGTGCACGCACACTGGTCCAGACCATGCACGCCCATAATGCCCGCACCGCGCTCGTCTCGGGTGGGTTTACCTATTTCACCAGCCGCGCGGCCGAAGCCTGCGGCTTCGATGAACATTATGGCAATGAATTCGACATTGTAGATGGCGTATTTACCGGCAAACTTGTGGGTCCGGTTCTGGGGCCGAACAGCAAGGAAGAGCATCTGACCCGCCTTCTCGAAGAGCGCGGCGTAAAGGCTTCGGCGGCCCTTACCACGGGTGACGGCACCAATGATCTGCCCATGCTGGCGTTGGCCGGTCTGGGCATTGCCTATAAGGGCAAGCCGAAAGTACGCCAGATGATCGACATGCAGGTCAATCACTCGACCCTGCGTGCGCATCTCTTCGCTCAGGGTTATCCGGCAAGCGTTTTCGTCGATTAAGGGCTCATGAGGCGCTGCCCCATCTCCCGGAAAGGGGCAGCGCCCCTTTCATCCCGTTTTATTCAGGGGGTGAAGATCGCTTCGATGCTCAGACCGAAGATTTTCGCGATGGCGAAAGCCAAAGGTAAACTCGGGTCGTAGCGCTCGTTCTCAATGGCGTTGATCGTCTGGCGCGAAACACCGAGCGCCTCGGCCAGGGCATTCTGACTCATGCCCTGCCCCTGACGCAGGTCGCGCATACGGTTTTTCAACGGTATTTCCGGCTGGCAAAAATGACGCTGATGAACCACAGACTCCCCATGATCGGCCAGACAGCAAAAGCACGCAGAGGGGGAAGTCCGGCAACCTCACCGAATCCCCAGCCGAAAGTTATCAGCGCCGTCCCCAGAAACGCGATCGCGATCGCGTCGAACTGAATCCGTCTCTGTAGTTCATCCATACGATGAAGCCCGCGCAATACGGTCCATGCCATGGCGACGGCACCGATCATCGGCACCATACTCAAAGCAAACAGCCAGAGCCCGGCGGGACGATACATGGAGAGTATGATGTTCGCCGCGAAAAGCAGGACTATATAGAGCGCAAGGGCTGCGCCCAGCTCGTAAGCTGCACGACCAGATCTGAACATATCACCCCCATGTAAAGCTTGCTTTACATATCTATACCAGAAATTGTTGGCCACAATGATGAATTTCACTGTGATGTCCCATTCGGGCAATGCTGTAAAAAGCAGTCATCACAATATTGGCAGCAGTAATGGGAGAATCTAAGTGCTTCGGCTCATAACATGCGTATCACTCTCTGCTGCCATCGGCTTCCTGGTCGCACCTCATTCTGCCTCGGGAGCGACCCTCGATAATAGCGCAATCAACCTGAGAGAATTTGGTGCCAGAGGCGACAATCTTTCAGACGATACGAACGCCTATAACTCTGCTGTGGACAGGATAAATGAGCGTCTCTCTGACGGTGCCTCAGTCAGGTTCCTGATACCCCCAGGAAAATACATCCTTCGCAACGCCAGACCTATCGCCCTTCCGCAATCGAGCAGTCTCGAAATCGAGGCAGAAGCGGGTGCCTCCCTGGTCGAGGCCGAGGATCGAACACCGGTGATCATACGCGAGGTGGCGAGAGCACATGGTGGCATATCGCGGGTCATCGTACACGGACTGACGGTGACAAGGCGCAATGACACACCGGAAAGCCATATCACCGGCGACGGTATCGATATTCTGGGTCTTCCCCAAAATCAGGGCGGCGGCAAGATGCGCATTACTGCAAGCGACCTGCGATGCGATGGTCGTTTCATGGCATGCCTGAAACTGGAAAATCCGGTTAATGCGACGATACGAGGCTTTCGTTCAGCCATGCCGGGCGCCTTCAATGCAGATCCGACCCAAGGCACGGGCATATGGCTCTACACGACGCCAGATCCAGCCAGGATCAATGCCAGCATAGACAACCACATAACGGACAGCGTGATGACGGGTGGTTTTGCCGGCATCCGGATCGATAATCATAGCGAGGGCCTGCAGATCAATGCTGCCACCATCGTCGGCGCTTCTTATGGTCTGTATGCTCCTGCCGATCTCAGATCGAATGGTGCGTCATGGATCAGCGTCTCAGGCAGCCATTTCAACACGAGCGTCGCCGGCATCTATGCAGAAAATGCCTCTAATCTGAATTTCACGGGGAATCTGTTTTTCGCGCTGCCTCCAGCCGCCTATGGCCCTAATGCACAGCTTCCGCGAGACTTCGGCGCTTTCTCAGCCGCGAGCCCCGGATGGGCGGGCATCTGGGCATTGAATGCAAGCAGCAGCGCATTCAACGGCAACTCATTCTACGGATTTCTCAGACCCGGCCAAAACTCCACCGGAATTCGGTTTTCGAAAATGGACGACGACAAGGGCCGAGACGTGAACGCGGCAGAAACAACCGCAATTACGGGCAACGTCATGGAAGCCATGAATAATGGCCCCTTACAGATAGACCGGTCATCCCTCAATGTCGCCATAACGGGGAACATTTCCATCGTTACCAGAAGCAGCTTCTCGGATAATGCCAATGGCCCATCCATCACACTCGCGAACAATATGTATAATGATCATATCGACGATATGAATACGCCTGTCCGTACACTGCTGCGGACCCAAAACACACCAGACCTCGCGAGCGATGGGAACATCAACCTGACTGGAAAGGACGCATTGGTTTTCGGCGTCGGAGCACATACGCGCACCAGTTCCATCGGGGCGACTGGCTCCGCTCTCAGGGTTTCCACGAACTCAATGCAGGTCACTGGTGGAATACAGCTCATTGAGGGGGCGCGGTTTCAGGGATCGATCGCTACGCCCGCAAGCAGCTCGTCACCCTGCAAGCCAGGCGAATTCGAGGACGACCAGAATTATCATTATGTTTGCGTAGCACCCGACAAATGGCGGCGTAGCGCACTCTCGGATTTCTGAATAGCGCATCCGGCAGTCATCCTGCGGGGCATTGTGAGCCATCGCACGGACCGGGGGAGTTTTGTTTCGGCAGGCCAGTCATTATGACCTCCCGGTCACCTCCCATCCCCTTCCGGGCTCGTCCTAAGCCTGTCCTGCTGTCTTCCCCCTCTCATTCTCATACATGAGAGGGGCCTGCGGGTAATCTTGCATGCTTCTCAGGGCACAGCTGTTCCTGACGATCCCAAGATCCGCACCGGGCCCGTCAGCCTCCAGATACTGCCCGCGATTACTGACAGTCAGAAGAAATCGCATCGCCTTGCAGGCTGCGATCGGCAAAGGCCTGTGCCTCGCTTTCGGCTGCATTCAGCAAGGGAGAATGCTCGACGCGATAGTGATGCACGCTCACGACCGTTCCGGCAGAGCATAGCGCCTGCTTCAGCTTCTCCTGCTGGGCGGGGGGCACCTGCGTATCGTTGGACGCAATGCCGAGCATGACCGGTGAAGACAGCTTGAGCGAAGGATAACGCGCCCATTGCAGCGCAGGCGCAAGAGCGTTTTCAGCATCGGGCTGGAAGGTGTTGTCGGGCGTCAGTCCAGCATGTTCGACCGCCCCGAAGAAATCGCCACGGCAAAGCTCCGAAGCCTTGCGATAAAGCGGCAAGGCACGGGGCTTGAATGCGGAGGATGGGTCGAAAGACGGATCTGCCTTACCCAGCGATGCCCCGAGCAGAAGCCCGTACACCACCCCGGGGGCGAACCGGCGCGCGCCATGGGATTGCGTCAGGATATGGCCCGAATCCCCGTCGAAATAGGGCGCACCGAGTGCGATCGTGCCTTTGATCTGCAGGCTCGGCGCGTAGGATCGGGCAAGGGCGGAAGCGGCAAGCACCGCCTGTGCCCCCTGATCGTGACCGAGCAGGACCACATGACCGCTGAGCGAGGAGAAACGGCGGCGCGCAGCGCGTACCGAGTCCAGCACTGCCATGCCTTCCGATTTCGCATTCAGATAAAGTGCGGCACCCGGCTCGCCGAGACCGGGGTAATCGGTTGCCACTACGGCATACCCACGACGCAGCCAGCTCCCATAGAAACTGGCCTGCGGGCCGCCAATCCCCATAATGGACGGCGCGCAGGTCAGACCGATACCGCTCGTGCCATGAGCCCAGGCCATGACAGGCCAGCCGCCCGCAGGCGGCGTACCGCGTGGCACCATGACCTCGGCCGAGACTGCCACCAGATGGGTCGGGTCATGGGCATCCGTGCTGCGATAGGCCATGCGATAGGCCGTGCCGGGAATGGGGGCGTTTTTCTGTTCGAGCTTGATGGCCTGCCCGGCTGCCACGGGTGCGTAGCGGGATTCGGCATCCTCATCGGCATCCATGGCGCAGGCAGTGAGCGTCAGGGCGGAAATGGCCATCATGGCAAGAGCAGAACGCATCAGACCTCGTCGATCGTAAAAGTGGAAAATCCGTCCGGACCGATGAAAATGTGTCCGGCATGGAGTGAAACCTGAACGGCGGAAACAGGGGAGCGAAGACAGGGGAAACGCCCGCCGATCCTGCCGGTTCAGGTCCCGAAAGCATGAACCTGACCTGCAGGTTCGGCAAAATCATGACAGGTTTTGCCGGAGCTTTCTGCGTCGGGCCAGATGTTTTCTCATATGTGCGGAATTATCGGACACGATCGAACGGCTAACGGAAATTTTCCGGTCGACAGCCATCGACACAGCCCGAACCCGCCTCCCAGGCCCCTGCCCGTGTCCCTGTTCAGACCGCGTGTCAGACCAGACAAGGGGCTATCGCCCATACCCCCAGCTATGGGGGCATTATCCTGTCTGCCGGATTTTGCCCTTCGCTCATTCTCAAGGAAGCTGCGGACAACAGAACCGAGCCCGAAAGTTCACCGGAACGTGACCGCTCGAAGCGCTAAATGGAATAATTTTTCTTTTCTGATATACAAAAGAGAATATTAATTTCCATACAGGCGATGGCGGAGTCCTGCCGCAAGAGTTGAAATCCTCAAGCGGGGACGGATGCTATAAGGCGGACAAAGCGCAACGGTCCAGTGGGGCCATTGCAAGGCCGCAGACGAGAGGAAGACGTTTATGAGCAGTCTGATCCAGCATTACATCAACGGATCGCGCACCGACGGTCATGGAAGCGGCCGCGGTGACGTGTGCAACCCGGCAACGGGCAAAGTGACGGCCCAGCTGACTCTGGGTGACACACGGGACGTCGATGATGCCGTAACTGCTGCCAGAGCCGCCTTCCCTGCCTGGTCACAGACGACCCCTCTGGCGCGTGCACGCGTCCTGTTCCGCTTTCGCGATCTGATCGAGAAACACGCGCGCGATCTGGCTGCAGTCATTACTTCTGAGCATGGAAAGGTCCTTTCCGATGCGCTGGGCGAAGTCACGCGCGGTATGGAAGTGGTGGAATTCGCCACCGGCGCGCCCGAGCTGCTCAAGGGCGAATTTACCGAACAGGTCGGGCGCGGCATCGACGCCTGGTCGATGCGCCAGCCTCTTGGCGTGGTGGCCGGTATCACACCGTTCAACTTTCCGGTCATGGTGCCGCTCTGGATGGCCCCCATGGCACTGGCCTGCGGCAACTGCTTCATTCTCAAGCCTTCGGAACGCGACCCTTCGGCCTCGCTGATCCTAGCCGATCTGCTCAAGCAGGCGGGTCTGCCCGATGGCGTGTTCCAGGTCGTGCATGGCGACAAGACCGTGGTGGACGCCCTGCTCAAGCACGCCGACGTGCAGGCCATCAGCTTTGTGGGCTCCACCCCGATCGCGCGTTATATCCACGAGACCGGCATCGCTCACGGCAAGCGCGTTCAGGCTCTGGGCGGCGCCAAGAACCATGCCGTGATCATGCCCGATTGCGATCTCGACAAGACCGTCGATGCCCTGATGGGCGCGGCCTACGGGTCGGCCGGTGAGCGTTGCATGGCCATCTCCGTGGCTGTCGCTGTCGGCCCCGTGGCCGATGCGCTGATCGAAAAACTGATCCCCAAGGTCAAGGCGCTCAAAATCGGCAACGGCACCGATGATGCGACAGAAATGGGGCCGCTGGTCACGAAGGTTCACCGCGACAAGGTGGCCTCGTATGTCTCGCTCGGCGCCGAGGAAGGGGCGAAGCTTCTTGTCGACGGACGCGATTTCAGATCGACCCAGAATCCTGATGGCTTCTTCCTTGGCGGATCGCTGTTCGATCATGTGACGTCTGACATGCGCATCTACCGTGAAGAGATCTTCGGCCCCGTTCTGGCCGTGGTACGCGTGCCCGATTTCGAGACCGCGCTGAAACTGGTCAACGAGCATGAATTCGGCAATGGCACGGCGATTTTCACGCGCGATGGCGATAGCGCACGTGCGTTCACCCATCGTGTGCAGGCGGGCATGGTAGGCGTGAACGTGCCGATTCCGGTGCCCATGGCGTTCCACTCCTTCGGCGGCTGGAAAGCCTCGCTGTTCGGCGATCATCATATGCACGGTGCCGAAGGCGTGCGCTTCTTTACCAAATACAAGGCCGTCACCTCGCGCTGGCCGACGGGCATCCGTCAGGGCGCGGATTTCGTCATGCCGACGCTCGGCTGATCCGCCGAGGCAGTCTGTCAAATCGGCCAGTCTGTCATATCGGCACGACCGGGATGACAGACTGAAAACCCGCCGCAAAACGGCCCCAAACGGGCGCAAGGGTAGACCCCTCGCGCCCGTTTTGCGTTCCGGCGCTTTGCGCTGGCCGGAACTCGGGCTATGTCCCATGACAAGAACTGGAACACGCGCCAAACCGGAGGAATTCCCATGAGCGACACCATGCCAGACCGTCTGAGCGCCACACCGGGCAGCCCGTTCTATAACGAGGCCCTGCTGGAAAAAGGCATCGGCATCCGCTTCAATGGCGAGGAGCGCACCAATGTGCAGGAATACTGCATCAGCGAAGGCTGGGTGCGTCTGGCCGTCGGCAAGACGCTCGACCGCAAGGGCAACCCCATGACCATCAAGGTCTCCGGCAAGGTCGAAGCCTGGGTCAAGGGTCCTGAGGAAGACAGCAAGGAATAAGCCCATGACGCCCACACGGATCATCATCGATACCGACCCCGGTCAGGACGACGCCGTCGCCATTCTTCTGGCGCTGGCTTCACCCGAGGATATCAGGGTCGAGGCGATCCTCACTGTGGGCGGCAATAGCGGCATCGCCAATACCACGCGCAATGCCGCTGCCATTCTGGAACTGGCAGGACGCGCGGATATCCCGCTGCATAGCGGATGCGACCTGCCGATGAAGCGCCCGCCCGTACGGGCCGATCATGTTCATGGCGAGAGCGGACTGGACGGTGCGGATCTCCCCGCCCCGACAAAACAGGCCGACTCCCCTCATGCCGTGGAATTCCTGATCGAGACGCTGCGCCATGAGCCCGAAGGCAGCCTGACCATCGTGACGCTCGGCCCGATGACCAATCTGGCCACGGCCCTGCAGAAGGCTCCCGATATCGCACCGCGCATCAATCGCGTCGTGTCCATGCTGGGTGCCTGTTTCGAAGGGGGAAATATTACCCCCAACGCCGAATTCAATGCCTATGTCGATCCCGAGGCCGGTGCCATCGTGCTCGCCTCCGGCGTGCCGGTTGTCATGCTGCCGCTCGATGTTACGCATCAGGTGCTCACCACCCCCTCACGTCTTGGGCGCATTCGTGCCATCGGCAATGCTGCCGGACGTTGCGTAGGCGGCATGCTGGGCTTTTCGGAGCGTTTCGACCTCGAAAAATACGGCTGGCCCGGCGCCCCCTTGCATGACCCCTGCACCATCATGTGGCTGCTGCGCCCCGATCTGTTCCAGGGGCGTCTGGTCAATGTCGAGATCGAGACACAAAGCCCGCTCTCTGCCGGTCAGACCGTGGTCGATTACTGGAGCGTAACGGGACGCCCCGCCAATGCACTTTATATGCGCGATGTGGATTCAGACGGGTTTTATCAGGTGCTGACAGAACGTCTGTCACGTCTGCCGTAAACCGGCCATCCGCCACAGGAAAACCCCAGAATGCCTTGGCACTCTGGGGTTTTTCATATCGGGCTGGAAATCGTTCCGGCCAGGATTTCCTTACCTGACGCCTTTACCAGGCAAATCCGATCGTACCCTGCGCATTGCGACGTTCGCCATAATAGCAGAATTCCTGCCCGTAAGAGGCATAGGCAAGGCAGTTGGTCACGTAATTCCTGTCAAACAGGTTGCGCACACTGGCGCCAACCGTCCAGCCCTTGAGCGATTTCGAGACATTGACCAGATCGTAGCGCAGCGATGCATCGAACAGCGCATATTGCGGCACTTTCACACTGCCATAGCTGGCCTCGCCACCATAGGCCGATGCGGAATAACGCATACCCGCGCCCAGACCCAGCGATTTGAGACGCCCTTTGGGAATCGTATAAAACCCGAACAGGGATGCATTGCCACGACCGGACTGGATGAGAGGCTTGCCGGTCGAGTCATCCTTGACGCGCTGCACACTGACAGCCGCATCGACCGTCCAGTTATGCCAGTTATCGATATGGGCCTCGAATTCGAACCCATCGGAATGGACCAGACCGTTCTGCACGCTGTAAACCGTGTTGGGCACCGAAACGAGCACATTGGTCTGCTCGATGTGAAACCCGGCGGCGGTCAGCAGGATGGGGGTACCGGGCAGCTGATATTTCAGACCGCCCTCAAGCTGCTTGCCAATGCTTGGGCTGGCCTGACCCTGCGTCTTGCCACCGTCATTGGAGACCACACCCGTCTGGGGCTGGAATGAGGTGGCGTAGCTGATATAGGGCGCGAGGCCGAATTTGAAATGATACAGCCCTGCTGCACGCCAGGTAATCTGGCTCGGGCTCTGCTTGGAATTCGACGCCGAGTAATACTCGATCTGGCGCGAGCGGAACCAGTCATTGCGTATGCTGCCGGTCAGCACCAGCCCGCCCCAGTGAATCTCATCCTGCCCATAAGCACCGATCTGATGTGAATCGACCTTGTAGCGCGCATAGGTTTCGAGCGGTGCAATGCCCATGTCGTAATTCGGCGCAAACACATCCAGATCGGGGGCAGCGCTCTGCCCTGCGGTCTCATTGGCCCATTGTTGCTGATAATCGAAACCCGTCATGAGCAGATGGGTGAAGGGGCCGGTTCGCAGCTTGCCATGAAAATTGCTGTCGAAAGCAAGGTTGCGTGTGTGTTCCGTGGTTCCGAAACCATAACGCGGCAGAAGGCTGTCGCTGTCCCAGTAGCCCGCATTATAGACGCTGCGATACTGTGTCTTGATATCGTCGTAACGCCCGCGGGTCGAAAAATTCCAGTCCTCGTTGAAACGATGGTTATAGATATAGGTGAAGGCGCCGTGCTTGCGGTTGAATTTCTCGAACCGCGCATCGCCATCATAGAAATTGCGTGGCAGATATCCGCCAAACGGGGCCGGCTTGAGTGAGCCCTGCAAAGGCACGCCGCCATAGGTGCCGGCTTCGGGATCGTACTGGTAATTACCCAGCAGGGTGAGTGTGTCAGGGCCATTGCCGCCGAAACTGACAGACGGGCTTATGGAAAAACGGCGGCTTCCCGTGCGTGTCAGCTGCGTATGCTGGCCGTTGACCGTGCCATACAGGCGATAGCGTATCTGGCCGTCTTTCGTCGCGAAACCGCCCACATCCGCATCGACACGATAAAGGTCGAACATACCGCCCGTGCTGTTGATCGCGCCATAAAATGCCTTGTCCGTAGGCAGCTTGCTCTGCAGGGCAACAAGACCGCCGGGGCTCGATTGTCCGTAAAGTGCTGAAGCCGGACCTTTGAGGATTTCAAGGCGTTCGAGGCGCGATGTGTCGATCTGCGCGATGGCATAACCGGTCGGACTGTCCTGCAGGCGTAACCCGTCGAGAAATTCGGGGATGGTAAAGCCACGCAGCTGGAACAGATCGTAGCGTGTTCCGACACCGCCACGCAGATCGGGCGTGATACCGGCGGCATAACGTACAGCCTGATTGAGTGTCAGCACGCCGCGTATATCCATTTCATTACGCGTTATCACCGTCACGGATTGTGCTGTCTCGATCAGCGGTGTGTTCGATTTGGTGGCGGAAGACGCCATTGTGGCCGCTTTCTGGCCGCGCACGACAAGATGCTCTGTCTTCGGGGAAGGCTCTTTCACGGGTGCCGCATCCCCTCTCGACCCGGTCCCTCTCGTCACGATTTTCGGTGCAGCCGCGGTCTGTGCGTGGCGCGTGTCTCCCACTTGCCCCGGCGCTTCCTGTTTGTCCTGGGCGTAAGCGCTTCCCGCCATCAGCGCCGTTAGGGAAACACAAACCACCAGACCCGTTCGGGTAAAATCCGCGCGCATGAAAAATGTCCTGTCGTAAGAAACGGCAGAGACATATCGATACTGCGAGTCATTCGCAATTTAAGTTAACACTTTGGTCAGGTTCTCTCGCAGGACTGTGGCCAAAATATCACCCCTTCGTGATGGGAGATCATACGAGAATTTCCCTTACTTTCGCCGCCATCGCCCGGCCTAGAACACGGTTATTCTCGATTGTGAAATGCACGCCATCCGATCCATCCGTCGTCATGTGCTTCCCGGCATCGAGAAAACTGGCCCTGCGGGCGCAAGCAAGAGCCTCATATTGCGCAGGCAAGGCCCTGGCTTTTTCATCGGCTCCGTCGAATTGCGCTGCCAGCCACCCGGATATCGACCCCAGAGGGGGCGGAGCGACAATCAGCGTGGCCGGTGAGGGATAGGCTGTCCCGACCCCGCCTGCGCTCTTCGCCACCTGCGCTTCGAGCTTCGCCATACCCAGGGCGATTTCATGGGGCGTTCGTTTATAGGCACTCTTGGTATCGTTGGTGCCAAGCATGATGATAACCAGATCGAGGGGCATATGGCTCGCCAGAGCTGCGGGCAGATAGGCAGACCCGTCCAGCCTCGGGTCGTTCGGATCGACGATGGAAGTCGTGCGTGCGCTCAACCCTTCCTCGATTACGCGCCATCCCTCGCCAAGGGTTTCGGCCATGACACCGGTCCATCGCTCGTGAAAATCGTAGCGCGTCGTGGGCGTTCCTTCCGCGACAGGTTTCCAGCCCCAGGTCAGGGAATCGCCGAAACACAGGATATGTCTGATGGTCATGTCTCAACTCCAGTCGAGTCCGGGCACCTTGTCAGGACAGAAATCATGAGCCTGAAAAAGACCCATGAAAAGGAGAGACTTTCATCGTGGCTCAGGTGCTTCACCCTCGTCGGCATCAGGGGTTTTCAGGCCCATTCAGAAATGCCGGATCTGCCCTTGCTCCTTATTTCGATATGGAATCTTTCTATATTTATCAGTTCTATATAATGTAAATAGATAATTTCTCCTCCCACACAAAGCATTCATTCTACAAAGACGCGCCACATATTATAATATAATACGCCGAGGATGAGCGAATGCCTGTTCTACATCGCATCGTTGCATGCGGCCGGACTCTGTTATCTGAAAACCACAATGGACAACAAAATATGTTGCCTTCTTGATACAATTATCAATCCAAAATAAAAAAGACGGATTGAACCGACCCGCCCCCGTGGCCCTGGAATAGGAATCGCTCATGGACCTGCTCAGCCGTGTTTCGAGCCGTTTTCGTCAGGTGATTGCAACTGGTGCTTTCACGGTCGTCGCAACTGCGGCGATGCAGAATGAGGCCCATGCGCAGATCGCCATTTTCAAATCGGCCCAGAGCCCATGGCTGCAGGATATCGCACTGACCGGACTGCTCGAAGGCGGCATCACGGCCAACCCGGCCCGTCCCGATAACGGGGTCGATTTCGGCAACTTCTTCGGCAACAGGGCCAATCAGCCCCAGCTGAACCAAGTCGATCTCACGCTCACCAAAGCCATCGACCCCACAAAAGACGCCTATCAGGTCGGTTTTGTCCTGCAGGGTCTCTACGGCTCGGACGGTCGCTATTATCATCTGCTCGGCGTCTCGGATGTGTGGATGAAAGACCGCTATCAAATCATTCCGGCGCAGGCCCATGTCGATGTGCACCTCCCCTGGGTGACCAAGGGCGGTCTCGATATGCAGGCCGGTATTCTTCAGGCTCCGATGGGGGTCGAGGTGCTCGATCCGACCGTGCGTCCGTTCTATACGCTGGCTTATACATCGCAGTATTCCGTGCCGTTCGAACATCTCGGCGCCATGTTCCACTGGCATATCAACAAGACATTCGATTTCAATTTCGGCGTCGATACGGGCAACCAGACCACGTTCGGCAAAAGCGACAACAACAACGCCGCTGCCGGGTATTTCGGCTTCAATGTCAACGGGCTTGCCGATGGCAAGCTCAATATCGTCGAGCTATCGCGTGTCGGACCCGAGAATGCGGTTTCGGTTCTCGGCCCACGCGCCAATACGGCGCAGCGCTGGTGGAACGATATCTCGGCCTATTATACGGTCAATGACAAGCTCAGCCTGACGGGCGAATTCAACTTCCTTCATGATGACGGGCTACGGGCCGAAACATGGAGTGTCGTGACCTTTGCCGCCTATAAAATCACGCCCAGCCTGACATTCAACTATCGTGGCGAGCTCTATCGCGACAATACAGGTCTGTTCGTGGC
>Ga0157365_10000843_pt1 | contig 12995 bp, 12 predicted proteins | sample AttsexASBM3_FD_111478 | JGI IMG/M metagenome (GOLD analysis project Ga0157365, IMG submission 111478) | Fungus gardens microbial communities from leaf cutter ant in Ribeirão Preto, State of São Paulo, Brazil - Atta sexdens ASBM3 | ecosystem: Host-associated > Fungi > Mycelium > Unclassified ... | reverse complement strand
CTATTGAGATATCTCTCAGGCTGTGTCCTTCATCAGACAATCCGCGAAACTCACCGGGCAAGAGACATAACCAAGATGGTTTCCCGGTAAGACCTGCAACCCGCACGGAAGATGTTCCGCCAGATAGCGGGCGGTCTGAACGTAGTAGGCATCTCCGCTATCCGCGCCGATCAGCATGGTGATGGGAGCTTCTATGTGTCGCAAGAGGTCGAGATTTGGTTTGAAGCTGTTGATGTGGCGGAACTCGTACTTGAAGAACCGATCGTTCGTCTCAGGCGTCTGATCGCCCGGCATGGCGACATTCTCAAAACCGACCATCGTGGATGCAAAAAGACGCATTGCCGCGCTAACCCCCTTTTCATCGAAAGTCTGTTTGACCTGGTCGTTGAAGTCGCGCCATTTGGTCGCCGCCGGCTCGGGTAGAATTTCGGTTACCGGCGGCTCATGAATCAGCAGATGCGCGAGAAGGTCGGAATGGTCCTGCGCAAATTCGAGCGCGATGACCGCGCCGGCGCTGGTGCCGAAAACGATTGCAGGGCCAGCGTCTATCGCGCGGATCACGGCAGCCACGTCACGTGCCGCCTGCGCGAGATCGAGTTCCGCATTCGGGTCGCCTGTGCTGCGGCCAGCTGCGCGGCGATCGATCGTCGCGACGGTAAACGTTTCGCTCAGCGCCTCCGCTACAGGTCCGAAACGCGCGCTGTCGCCATTTCCGCCCGGGACGAGGATCAGCAGCGGTCCGACGCCCAGGACGTTATAGGCGATCTGTGCGCCTTCGGTTTCGACAAAACGGGTCATGATCTTTCTGTCTCCTTAAGCCAAAGGGCAGCCTCTTTTTTGATGTCCGCCTCGTGTTTGGAACCGCGTGTTGGAAACGGGCCGTTTATGGGGAAGCCGGCGCCTTCGAGCATATATGCGAGGGGCGCATATTCAGGTGGATGACGGTCAAGCCTGGTCAGGTCGATCTCAAGCAGCCCACGCGGAAAGTCGAGCGTGGAGATGTCATAGCTGCAATGGCGCTGTGCGATCTGCCAGCATTCACCACTCTGTTCGACGCGGTCGAGAAAGCGTGCCTGCGTCGTAGCGCCAAGGCCGATTTTCGAGTTCTGCACAACGATGACTGTAGGCGTTTCCACCAAGGCACGTGCGGCCTGAAACTGTATCTGAGGTGCGCCGATCAGATGACGGCTTACCAGATCGGACGCGCCCATATTCCGGGAGCCTTCGACGAATTTGGCAACCGTGCCACGAAACCATGTGATTTCAATCATGGCATTGTCCTGAAACAGGGCGGCCAGTTTATCCCATTGTGCAAGATCACGGGAAAGCCAGCCCGCCATCAGGGTAGCGATTTCCATTCTGTCTGTCAGTCTGTCGATCATTTTCGAGACTCCCTTGGCGATAAAGTATTCGCGCGGCAGCCCGCGTTGAAATATATATATATGTGATCGATTAATCAGATTGAGATATCAATTTGGACCTGCGTCACCTTCGTTACTTTGTCACGGTCGCCGAGGAGGAGCATTTCGGTCGTGCGGCGGCACGCTTACATGTGGTGCAACCTGCGTTGTCGATGCAGATCAAAGCACTTGAGATGAAGCTCGGAGGGCCGCTTTTCATCCGAACCACGCGACGCGTGGCGTTGACTGAGGCAGGTCAGGTCCTTTTGCCTGAGGCCAGACGTATACTGGCAAATGTCGACTATGCCGCCGAGTTGGCCCAGAGTTCTCTCCGGGGCGATATTGGTCGTGTTCGCATTGGTTTCGTTGGCAACGCCGTCCTCAGTGGCGTAGTGACTGAGACCCTCCGACGTTTCCATGCACGACATCCGGACGCGGAGATTACCTTGACCGAAGCTGCGCCCCCGCGCCTGCGGACAGCGCTGGTCGGGTCGGAAATCGACATCGCCTATGTGGCTCACGGCATGGCTTGTTATGAGGGGCTGGCGGAAATTGCGGTGCTGTCGGGTCCGATCGTCGCAATCATGGCCGAGGATCATCCGTTGGCTACGCATGTCACTGTCACCGCCGCGGCATTGATGACAGAGCGGCTACTTCTCTATGGAGCGGAGGGCGATGGACGGTTACACAGCCTTGCCGAGCGCGGTTACGCGCCTTCTCGTGTGCTGCATCTGACGTCGACCCTCGCCGTTCTAGCAAGCGCGGCGGCGGGTCTGGGAATAGCCCTGGGTCCGGCCGAACTGAAGCGTCTGGGTGTGGCGGGTCTCGTTTATCGTGAGATCATGGATTTACAGGAGGACGTGACCCTCTCCCTGCTGCATCGAACGGACGAAACGAACGGTGCGGTGCTGGCCTTTATCGCATCCGCCCAAAGTGCTTCGTGACCATTAGCGCAAAGGGGAGGGATACGCAGACAAAATAAATTGCGGACTTGCAACGACCTTCTGTTGTGTAAGGTGAAATAACAGAGACTTCTGAGTCCGAAAGAGAATGGTTTTCTTGCGCTGAAAGAATGCATGCTCGGAATGAAAATGAGACTTCACTTTTTTGGAACGCCTCAACGAGAAAGCACTAATTAGAATAACTTTTGAAAAATGAGGGTGTCAACAATGACAGTGATCAGGAGGCGGATAGCCTCCGTGAACCGACTCAGAACAGGATAGTGGCGCGCATCCCCAGTACGAAAGCGTTTGGATAGGTCGAGGTGCCGCCCGGGCGAACAATGTACTGGACATTCGGCATGAGCTTCGTGCCCGGTAGCACTGTAGCAGCATAGTCAAATTCGAGATCAACCTCGTTGGTCTGTTCAGCCGCAGATTGGATGCCACGGGACCGCGCCAACATTTGTGTGTATCGGAGCCGGGGATTGATCTCGCCGTATAAAGCGAGAAAACTGAACTGGTCCATCTTGCGACCGGGGATCATCCCGACCGAGGATATCCCGGCAAAGCCAAAACGCGTGATTTCGGACGTCGCCAGATCGGACCAGACATAGCCACCAAGCAGGATCAGCCCCGACGTATCGCCGGTTCCGAACCTTTTGACCATCTGGTCGGCTGTTGCATAAATCTGGGTCTGATTATGATGACGGTGGGACGCTGTCCGCGGAACAACGCCAGACAGCACCTCGTCTTGATAGCTAAGATCCGTATGCTGCGCGGTATCGAACATTCCCCCGATTTTGTAATGCCCGGGCAGTCCATAGGGCGCGACGCCCGGTGTGAAACCTACTTCAAACGGCAACAGGACTCCCGTAGCCTGTCCGGTACCCCATCCCCACCCCGACGAGCCGACCAAGGAGGAATTGTTCTCCTGATACGCACCGCCCTGCAGATAGACAGAACGCCACGGGCGCAGCCTGACGCGTCCGCCCCAACTGCTGTATGGGAAAATCTGATAGCCGCCTGTCGCGGTTCGACTGTTGAGAAACAAGGATTCCGGGTTGGGGCAAAGTCCTAGGTTTTGAAAGTTACAATAAAGAGTAGAAGCTGCAAAATCGGTGCCCGGTAACATTCTGCCCACCATAATATTTACGCGACCTCTGAAGAGATTTTGTTCCATAGTGAGATAGACGAGGCGTGCAACTTTGCCGCTTCCGCCCCAGATTTCCTGCACGTCGAACAGGTTTCCCATTGCACTTGAAAGGTTGTTTCCCTCTCGGTTGACGACTTCGATATGCGTCGTCAGCCCGGCCACATGTGCGATCTGGTACCAGTCTAGATCGGCAGCGAGCGTGATCTGATGCGCGTAAGCCCCGGTCTGGAGCTTGCCGCCGATTGGATTGCCCGCCGCTTCCATCAGATAATTGACGAACGGATGAATGCCGTTACGCTCAAGCAGTGGTAGAAAGCCGCCCCAGTTTCCCAGGAGATGCGCTGTCTGATATGCGCTCGATCCAGGCATGACAAACGTGGAGGGCTGTAACGGGCGCGTTAGCCAGGCTGCCTGCTCGGGTGACTGGATGGATTCATCCTGTTCTCCGTGTTTGGCGGTCGATTTGAATAATGCCATGACGGCGTCGTTCCTGGTCTTTTGCGTCTGGGGTGCTCTTGGTGGGCCCACCTTGGACGGTCCCGGCATCTGCGTGTGACATCGTTCAGCGTGAGCCTGTGTCACGGCTTTCATTTCGTAAACTGGCGCAAGAAAACCCGCGATAAGGCATGTTGTCAGCCAGGTTCCGCTTGGGAACATTCGGCGGCTGCGGGAAGATTGGATAAAGCGCATCCCAGAACCTCGATCGACACCGGGCGGAGAGCATTGTCAGGCCTTCCGGCGGCAATTGTCCGGCTCGTCCTGATGAAGAGGAACAAACCGGACGTGACATCAAACGCAGTGCAGATGGCTCTATTTCGGCAAGGCGAACGCGACGATCTCGTCACCATTGCGGGTCTTCAGACCGCCATGGCCGCCAACCGCGATCACGACGTACTGGCGCCCATCGCCGCCCATATAGGTCATAGGTGTTGCATTCGCGCCCGCGTCCATCTCGGTTTCGAACAGTGTCTTGCCGGTCCTGGCGTCCAACGCCCGGAACGCCTGATCGGCCGTCGCGCCCATGAACAGCAGGTTGGTGCCCGTGATCAGGCTGCCACCCATGCTGAACATGCCCGTGGGTAGGCCGAACGGCATCCGCAGCGCGCTGGATGGACCGACATTCTTCGTCGTGCCGAGCGCGCGCTGCCAGATCACCTTGCGGGTCTGCAGATCGATTGCCTGCGTCAGCCCCCACGGCGGCGCAAGGCAGGGCATACCAAGAATGCCGAGCCATGGCTTGACCACGATGCCGTAGGGCAGGCCGTGCTGCGGATTGTTCGTGAACACCGGTTCCGGATACGGATGGCCCCAGCCGGCCCACGGCTTGTAGAGACCTTCGCTCAGTCCTTGCTTCTGGGTAACCATGTTCATCAGGAAGGGGATGTAAGTAGTATTCACGTAGAGCACGCGACGGGTCGGATCGATCGTGGCGCCATACCAGTCGGCGACGCCGTCAAAGGCGGGATTGCCGATCGTGCCCTGCATGCTGGGCGGCGTGTACAGACCCTGGAACCGCTCCTTGTGATAGACGATCCGGCAGGCGAGCTGATCGAAGGGCGTCGCACCCCACATGTCGTCTTCCGTCGGGTTCGGACGACGCAGGTTCGGCATGTCGACCGACAGCGGCTGCGTCGGCGCGTAATGCTCGCCCGGGATATCGCCCTGCGGCACGTTCACTTCGTCCACGCGATAGAACGGTTTGCCGGTGCGGCGGTCGAGGACGAACAATTCGCCCTGCTTGTTGGTCTGCACGAGGGCCGGGACCATATTGCCCTGCGCATCCGGCAGATCGACCAGCGACGGACCGATCGGCAGGTCGAAATCCCACAGATCATGATGCGTCGTTTGGAAGTGCCATTTTTCCAGACCCGTCTCCATGTCGAGCGCCACGACGGAGCTGTCGTACTGTTCGTCCGTCGGGCGGCGCTTTCCACCGAAATAATCCGGCGTCGGCGTGCCCAGCGGCACGTAGACCATGTTCAGTTCGGGATCGGCCGTATAGACGCCCCAGCCGTTCGGCGTGCCGCGCGTGAACGTCTCTCCCGGATCGAGCGGCTTGTTCGTCGGCGTTCGATCCATGTCCCACGCCCAGGCGAGCTGGCCGGTGATGGCGTCGAAGCCGCGAATGACGCCCGAGGGTTCGCCGACGCTCTGATTGTCGTAAACCCAGCCGCTGGTCATGATGCGGTTGTGCATCACCATGGGCGGCGAGGTGATGAAGTGGAATCCAGGCGGTACATCACCCATGCCGTCGCGCAGATCGACAACGCCGTTTTGGCCGAAGCTCTGGCAGAGCTGGCCGGTATCGGCATCCAGTTCGAACAGGGTCGGCGGCGATCCGGAATCGGTCGAGACGATCCGGTGCGCGCAGGGCGCGCCTTCGGGGGCCTCGAAATAGGAGACGCCGCGACATGCCTGATAGACGTTCGCCCCGAAATCGCCGCCCGGGGAGTAGCGCCAGACCTGCTTGCCGGTCGTGGCATCCAGCGCAATCACGTCGCGATGCGGCGTGCAGAAATACAGCCGGTCACCGACCTTGATCGGGGTCGCCTCGAAGCTGAACTCGCGCCCGCGCGAATTTTCGCCCGGACGGGGTAGGTCGCCGGTGTGGAACGTCCAGGCACGCGTCAGATGGCCGACATTGGCGGCCGTGATCTGGCTCGGCGTCGCATAGCGGTCGCCGGCCGGCGTGCCGCCGTAGAAGCGCCATTCATTGGCTCCGGGCGTAGCGTTGCCGTTCGCCTCGACGCCGGGGATGGTGCCGTTGGCCGGACGCTCGGGAAACGGATTTGGATGAATGAACCACGAGCTCGTAACCGTCCAACCGCACGCGAACACGAACATGAACAGGGCGGCGCACATACCCATCCCGCCGAGGCTCACCCCATTGAGTCGCCTCCGGCCCGTGGCATCATGCAACCTGCCCGCAATCCACGGGCTGAAGATCCATATCCCGAACACGGCCGGCGCTGCGAGCGGCGGGATCATGCGCCAGCCGTCGAAACCGACTGAAGCCAACACCCAGAGCAGGGTGCCGATCAGAAAAAGCCCATAAAGATAGACGCCTACTCGATGGCACCTCGCTAGGTATACGCCGCTTGCCACCACCGCAGCGCCTGCTACGAAAAAGTAGAGCGATCCGCCAAGAAATGCGAGCCAAAGGCCAGGCAGAAACAAGCCGAGACCCAAGAGGATTGTGAGAACGCCAGTTGCTATTGTGGATACAGGTTTGACGAGCATAATACGCATGATTTTTAGCTTCGCTATATCTTGATGGATGTGAGACCGGTGTTCGACGGCAAAAATGCGGGTGGCGATTTCTCCTTATGGAGGCCTTCGGAACATTCATTAGGCGGAAGCTGGTACGCTAGATAAGAAATCAGCGAGCCAATGTCTTTTCTCAGTCGTGCTTTCGCCGGACTAGCTTCGGTTTGACGATGCCATGCCAGAAAATATTCGATTTTGTTCCATTTTTCAGGCACGGCCAGCGGTACAAAACCGGGCGGGATCATGTATCTGAATGACCGTATGAAACCAGGGACGAAAAGAACAAGATCGCTGTTCTTGAGTATATTGAGAGCCTGTGCATAGGTTTGAGCAATCGTCGCAACGCCGCCGGACATTCCAAGATGCCCAAGCAGGACGTCGACCCGCTTTTCTCCGCGCCGAAGACGCGAAATTCCTAAAAATCTGTATGGGATAAGATTTTGAGGTGTCAACTTTTGGCCGACAAGAGGGTGATCCTTACGTACAAGACCGATAACTTCCGTCGCAAAAAGACACCGCCACCTTATCTCTCTGTCGAAGGTCCGCAGTGCACCGATGTGGATATCGATTTCGCCAGCCAAAAGCCCGGAAAGCTCGCTGAGATTCCATTCTGAAGAAACACTCATTAAGCAATTGGGACTATTTTTTTGCACCATGGTCAGGATTTTGCCGCCAAAGGCTGACATTATAGCGTCATCGGCACGTACTTTTAACGATGCCAATATTCCTCCAGAAAACACTGTATCACTTTGACGCAAGCAAGGTGATTTTTTAATCATCTATAGATGAAATGTTTTGCGAGATCATGATGACCGAAATGACGACGTTTCATCCCGGTCTGGTTCTCTGCTAAGAGTTCAGAAAATACCGCGGCATATTCTGATAGCTTGTCGATTTTCGTGAGTCTTGGGGAAACGTGCCACATGTCGGATCCGCCTTTATCATGACGCGCCGCATCCCGAGGATAAGTCTACGTCGAATGAACGCTGCCTCAGTGTGAAATAAAGACGAAGAAATATGCAAGGTATATTCCCGGATCTGCTCTATCATGATGAGCAATCCACGATTGTCATTTTTGCTATCGCCGATGCTCATTGAGATACGATACGCTAAGTATATATGCGTGATTTCTTTTGGAGAATTGCCAGCACCTCAATGCCGTGAGGCAGGTCGGTGTCTCTAGATAAACAGCTGGCATGCCTTCTTGTCTATTTGAAATGATAGTCTATTAAGCTGGTTGAAATCGATAATATTCGATGAAATTTTCGCAGTTGCTTCTAGAATCGAAATATAAAATGGTCAGGACCTGTAAAAATGAGCAGATCAACATATCTAATCAAGGCCGACTTAGGGCGAAACAAAAGCGTTATTTTCAAACGCAGTCAGATCCTAAAAGGTGCAAAGGCGGCATTTGTAGAATGTGGCTGTCACTGGCCCTCAATGTCTCATATTGCCAGTCGGGCTAAAGTATCAAAAGGAACATTATACGTTTACTTTCAAAGTCGCGTTGACCTGTTTCAGGATTTGATGAGCGAGTTGAGCCAAACAAATATCGAAGATGTCTTTAGCCATTCGGTCACGTCGAGGCGAGATCTTTCTGTTGTTCTGGAGACGGCGGCCCAAAGTATAATCCGCTCAGCGATTGCGCCTTGGACGATAGGTATCTCTCAAGCTCTTCTGGCGGAGGGTATCATGTCTCCAGGATTGAAGGTTAAACTGCGGGATTATTGGTTGGGAGCGAGCGTAGATGATTTATCGCTCTGGTTACGTGAAATATGTGACAGAGAATTCCTGGAAATCGAGGATTGTGAGCTGGCGGCGGAACAGTTCTTGGCTCTTTGCAGAGTCCGCATCGTCAACAATAAATTATTTCAAATTTCGGACGATTGCAGCGATCAGGCGATCGAGCGGATGGCAAGATCTGCAAGAGAAACCTTCCTGAAAATATATAATTAGTGTCGGAAAATGACCGCATTAGTTTACTGGGCGATAACCTTCTGAACTGTCTCTCGTAACCAGCGATGCACAGGGTCTTTGCCGAGCCTGGGATGCCAGGCCTGAAAGATATCGAATGGCGCCGTTGGCGTGGGATCCGAGAGGAAGCCGACCTTGTGCTTGCCGATATATGGTCCCGACATAAGAAAATCCGGGAGCCCAAGGATCAGGTCGGTTTTTCTCAACATCGCAAGAGCGATCGCGTAGGTCGGCACGACAAGTTCGATGCGGCGTTTTGATGAGCCGTAACTAGCCAATACATCGTCGATGGGCTGTCGCATGTTGCTGTCACGCGAAACCATGATATGGCCGTATTTGAATATCCGCGAAATTTCCAAAGGCCCCGAAAGGAGAGGGTGGTCGTCTCTCACAGCACCTTTCGTAAACCCGGAGCGAACAGTCTGCCGCATGATTTCCGGACCGATTGTCCCAAAGACACCGACATACAGATCGACTTCACCGCGTCGAAGACGCTCATTTTCCTGTAAAGGCACTTCATCCAGAAAGTGAATTGTCGCGCCAGGGCATTGTTTCCAGATCGCGTCCGCCAATGACGTTCCATAGGCTTCGATGACGGCTTCCGCCAGAACAAGCGTGAAGCGCGGTGTCATGGCACTCAGATCCGGCATTGGTGCCGCGTCGTAGAGACCGCGTGCGCTTTCAAGCACACCGTGCACGCGCGGGAGCAGATCGAGCGCATACTGCGTCGGAGCAAGCCCGCGGCCAGACGCGACGAGAATGGCGTCGCCAAAATCGTCCCGTATACGCGCAAGCGCGCGGCTGATCGTGGCCGGACTTGTGTTGAGGCGCCGTGCGGCCCGGACAACGCTTTGTTCCTCAAGCAGGATTTCCAGTGTGAGGAGCTGATTGAAGTCGAGAGAGCGCGGCATGTTGCATCCATATGCGAGGACAGCGACCATTTTGCTGGATGCAATCCTCGCATTGCAAGATTGATTCTTCTGATAATCGAGATGTTCGGTCAAAAATGATGCCAATCCCATAACGGGACGGAAAAACATTGTCGAAGAGTCAGCTTCACCCATGACCACTACAATGGACCGACTACGCCCTCTGCTGGGCTTCGCAGGTGTGATCATGCTGGCGATGGCGAACGAGCTCAATGAGACGGTCTCCGATGCCGCGCTCGCGGATGTCTCGGGCGGCCTGGGCTTCAGTCACGATCCTGGAACGTGGTACCAGAGCATTTACACGGCCGCGGAGATTTGCGGCATGGCGTTTGCGCCGTGGTGTGAGGAAACATTCTCGATTTATCGGTTTGCGATGTTTGTTGCAGCGTTGGGGATCGCGCCGACTGTCTGCATTCCGTTCACGCATAACCTCAGTCTGCTCTATATCGAACGCTGGCTTCAGGGACTGGATACCGGCTTCACGGTTCCCTGCGTCATGACCATCGCGTTGCGCGTATTACCTCCGCCAATTCGGTTATGGGGCCTTGCCTGCTATGCCATGACCGCGACTTTTTACCCAAATCTGAACTTCGCGTTTGCTGGTTTGTGGACAGATCTGGTCGGCTGGCAGTTCGTTTTTTTTCAGTGTGTTCCGTTCGACGTAATCGCTGCATTGCTGATGTGGTATGGGATGCCGCGGGATCCCCTCGAGCTCGATCGGTTCAACAACTTTAACTGGGCTGGCGTTCTTCTCGTCCTGGTTGGCGTTTCGTCGGGTGCGACGGTTTTCGAGCAGGGTGATCGGCTCGACTGGTTCAACAGCCCACTTATCTGTGTCCTCTCGGTTCTCGCTGTCGGCGCACTTCCGCTGTTTATCATCAACGAGATCCGCCATACGTCACCATTGCTTGATTTTCGTTTAATGCGGCGCCGGAATTTTGCGTACGGAGTTGTGACCCTCAATCTGTTCGTTATCCTGACGGAATGCTCGACGACAGTGCCGATCCTCTACCTCGACGAGGTTATGGGGTTCCGAACTGAGCAATCGCAGCTTGTCGTGACAGAAATCGCCTGTCTGCAATTCATCTTCCTACCGGCGATGGCCCTGATCCTCAATCGTCCCTGGGTCGACGCACGCTATCTCATCGGTCTTGGGCTCGGTGCGATCATGGCGGCCTGCATTGGTGAATCCAATCTTACCGTCGAGTGGTATCGGGATCAGTTTTATGCGTGGCAAGCCCTGCAAGGAATGGGCGAAGCCATGATTGTCGTATCGCTCGTGATGATGGCGACGAACGACCTGACCCCGGCCGATGGACCGTTCGCATCCGGTTTGATCAACGCGCCCCGCGCCACAGGCGCTGCGATCGGGGGGTGGCTGGTTGATCTGGTCCATCGTTGGCGGGGGAGTCTGCACTCCAACCGACTGGCCGATCAACTGGGTCGTGAGCGTTTCCGTACCTATCAGGCGAACGGGGTATCCTGGCACCATCCGTCTCCGCTTCTTCCGAATGGTGCTCCGCGCGCTCCAGGCGGTGTGACCGCTTTCCACGAAGAGTTTTCGAAACAGGTCGCTGTACTCACCATAAGTGACACATTTCTCGTTTTTGCGGGTGTCGCCGGCCTGATGTTCGTGATCCTGCTGATCCTTCCCGTTCGAACCTATCCACCGCGAATTGCCATACCGCGTCAGCGCCTGCCACGAGCGTTGAAATCTGGTGGTTGAGATTTCATCTGGCGAAAGAGGATGATTTGGAATGACCCGGAAAATCAAGAAAATCCAAGGAGGCCGCGACAATATATGGCGCGCGGCAGTCATCGTGATTTCTGCGGAGTTCTTTGCCTTCGCCATAATCGCCCTCATTATTATTTCTGGATAAAGCATAATGTCTAATGAAGATCATGGCCAAGAAGGTCAGAAGGTCCCGCGTTGGCCATTCGTCGTGGCATCCGTCACCGTTATCGGCTTCGTTGTGATCGTGCTGGCGATTATTTACCTGCCAAGCCGACATGTATGGACGGACGATGCGTATGTGACCGCGCATTATACGACGGTTGCACCACGCATTTCAGGGCAGGTATCGGCTGTGATGGTGGACGACAACCAGCCGGTGCACGCGGGTCAGGTTCTGGCGGAGTTGGACGATCGCGACTACCGCACGGCGCTCGCCTCGGCGCAAGCGACATTGGCCCGTGACAAGGCCGTAGCACTCGACGCCGCTGCCGCCGTCACCCGCCAGCCCGCCCTGATCGACGAGGCACAGGCCAACGCCGCCCAGATCGAGGCCCGCCTCGCCTTCGCGCGGCAGAACGCCCGCCGCTACACCAACCTTGCCCAGACCGGCGCGGGCACCACGCAGGAACATCAGCAGTCGGACGCAAACCTGCGTCAGCTGACGGCCGATCTTCAGGGCGCGCATGCCCAGATCACGGCGGCCGAGGACCAGCTCGCGATCCTGCGCGCCAGGCACCAGTCGGCACTCGAGACCATTCACCTGGACGAGGCGCGGGTGCACCAGGCCGAGCTCGATCTCTCGTACACGAAGATCCGCGCGCTGATCGACGGCATGGTGGGCGAGAAATCGGTGCAGGTCGGCAATTACGTCGCGCCGGGTGCGGCGCTGATGGCGCTGGTGCCGCTGAACCAGATCTGGATCATGGCGAATTATCGCGAACTCGCGCTGCGCCACATGCAGCCAGGCCAGCATGTGAAGATTCATGTCGATGCGTATGACGTCGCGCTGGACGGGAGCGTCGATTCCGTGCCGCCGGGATCGGGTGCGGCGTTCGAGCCGATCGCGCCCGAGAACGCGACCGGAAACTTCACCAAGATCGTCCAGCGCCTGCCGGTCAAGATCGTCCTCGCCCCCAACCAGCCGCTCGCCAAGCTGCTGCGTCTGGGCATGTCGGTCGAGACCACGGTTGATACCGGCCTTGCCGATGTCGCGGCCCACCAGAACACAGCGCCCGGCACGGTGACCGCGAAATGATCAGCCATCATCGCCTCCCCACAGCCCTTTGCGCCACGGTGTTCGCCCTGACGGGCTGCGCCGTGGGGCCTAATTTTCATGCGCCGCAGATTACCAGCCCGCGCCAGTGGGGCTTTGAGCCGCAGGCGCACAGCCGTCTGGTCTCGGGCCCGATCGACACGCAATGGTGGCACAGTTTCCGCGATCCCGTGCTCGATAGCCTCGTCGACCAGCTGGCGGCGCAGAACCTCGACCTGCAGACCGCGGGGCAGCGCATCGACCAGGCCCGCGCCCAGATGCATGTCGCAGCCTCCGCCGGACTGCCGCAGGCGTCCTGGGCCGGGAGCTACGATTATCGCCAT
>Ga0157365_10000842_pt1 | contig 13010 bp, 9 predicted proteins | sample AttsexASBM3_FD_111478 | JGI IMG/M metagenome (GOLD analysis project Ga0157365, IMG submission 111478) | Fungus gardens microbial communities from leaf cutter ant in Ribeirão Preto, State of São Paulo, Brazil - Atta sexdens ASBM3 | ecosystem: Host-associated > Fungi > Mycelium > Unclassified ... | reverse complement strand
TGCAAACAGAACTGCATGTGCCGAGGCCTAGCCTAATGTAAAAGAAGCGCCCCATCTGAACAGGGCGCTCCTTTCAATTTCGTCGGATCAGCGTGGTACCAAGATCGTACGGGATCACTCCCATTCAATTGTTTAAAACCCAGCTAGAACATTGATCTAGTTGGGTTTTTTCTTGCCCGAGGTGCGAAAAGCCGACCAGCGGGCCGTCAAAACGGTACGGCATTGATTTTAAAGGCAAAATCACCCCGGAAAAATTTTCCGGGGCTTCGCCATCTATCGACGGCAATCGACCCTCTGAGCCGAATTTTCCGGTCTGCATTAATCTCGCCGCCGCCCCGGGAAAGTACCGTCATCAACAGCTTTAGCAGATTGACAGCCAAAAATCGACACTGCCGGGAACGACACCTCAGGCCTCCGAGAGGACCTCTTGCGTGTGAGAAAAACATGCCTTATTTTCTGACACATGAAGACGATTGCCGCCTCTGTTCCCGACCGGGTGATGAAGCGTGTCCGCACCAGCGGACGCGGCAGCGTCTTCACGCCCAGCGACTTCCTCGCCGTTGCCACGCGCTCGGCCGTCGACCAGGCGCTGTCCCGGCTAGTGAAGGGCGGCCAGCTTCGGAGGCTCGCGCGTGGGCTATATGACTTTCCCAAGCTGCATCCGAAGCTCGGGCCCCTCTCGCCCGCTCCCGACGATGTCGCCCAGGCTCTGGCTCGCGAGACCGGCTCGCAAGTGCAGATCGCCGGCGCGCGGGCGGCGAACGCACTCGGCCTTTCGACGCAGGTCCCGGCCCAAAGCACCTATCTCACCGATGGCCCGTCGCGGCGCGTCGTGCTTGGAAAGCGCGTCATCGATCTTCGCCACGCCTCGCCCAAGCATCTGATCGCCCCGGGCAGCCCCGCCGGCACGGTCGTTCAGGCCCTTCGCCATGTCGGCCCTGTGCGCGCGACGGACGTCGCGCAGGTCGCCGCGCAGCGGCTCTCGGCCAACGACAAGAAGACGCTAGCTTCGACCGCTGTGCAGGCGCCCGCCTGGATGCGGCCGACGCTCATCTCGATCGCCAACGCAGCGGCGGCCGATATCGATGGATGACGTCGCCCGTCTCCCCATCGACGAACGCGCAGCTCTCTTCGGAGAGACCGGTGCCGGCCGAGGCGTCGCCGACACGATCATCGAAAAAGACTTCTGGGTCTGCTGGAGCCTGAGGCGCCTTTTCGGTCTACCGAAGGGCACCACGGCAACCCTCGTCTTCAAGGGCGGCACGTCGCTCTCCAAGGCGTTCGGCGCGATCCGCCGGTTCTCCGAGGACATCGACCTATCGTTCGACCGGGCCGAACTCGGATACACCGGCGAGCGCGACCCCGAGAAGGAAGGGATCAGCAGGAAGCAAGCGGCCCGGCTTATCGACAGCCTCGTCAGCGACGTCGAGCAGCATATCGCCGAGAAACTTCTCCCGGCGCTTCGCGCCGCGATCGTCGAACAACTCGGCGAACCGGCCAACGGCGAGTGGTCGCTGGACATAGATGCCAGCGACGCCCAAACGGTCAACTTCCACTATCCAACGGCGCTGCCCGCTGTCGAATACAAGGGCATGGCCTACATCACGCCGCGCGTGAAGCTCGAACTCGGCGCACGCGGCGATCCCTGGCCGACCGAACAGAAGATCATCCGCCCCTACGCGGCCGACGACTATCCGGACTTCTTCACCGATCCCGACACCAGCGTAACCGTGCTGTCAGCGCGGCGCACCTTCTGGGAGAAGGCGACTGCGCTACACGCAGAGGCGCATCGCCCTGCGGAGTCACCGACGCCGCAGTATTTCTCTCGGCACTATTACGACCTCGCCATGCTCCTCGACACGGACGAGGGCCAAGCTGCCGTCGCCGATCTCGATCTGCTGACGCAAGTGGCACGGCACAAAGTCACCTTCTTCCGTTCGAGCTGGGCCAGCTACGAAACTGCTCGACCAGGGGCGCTGCGGCTTATGCCGGAGAAAGCGCGGATCAAGGACCTGCGCACCGACTACCGGGCGATGGCGCCGATGATGTTCGACGAAACCACACCGCCATTCGACGACATACTTGCGACGATTGCAGCGCTTCAAGAAGCCATCAATCGATAGGGACCGCGGAGAAAGCCCCGCGTATGGCGCCGCAATCACACCGCCCTGCCAAAGGCTCTGCTACCAGCTGATTGTAAGCGTATGAGGTGCCTCCCCGGTCGGTGCCTTCGAGAGCGCTGAGCATCTCGCCTGATGGCTCAGCCGGCACAGCAAACCGGGCCACCCGGGTATTCAAATATAGAATTTGAAAGGCTGCTTCTCGGCCCCTGCGGCGCTTCCCATGGTAAGCACTTCTCCGACCTTGTCCGCGAAACGAATGGTGACCGGCAGCCCGTCGCTGAAGTTGCAGGCATTGTAATTAATTTTCGTGAGACCGAGGATATCGGCCAGCACGGTCTCGATGGCAGGATATTCGCCGCTCGCGCGCAGCACGGTTACGAACAAGGGGTTCGGCGTCTCCGGGCCGATATAGGTGTCGATGCGTGGCGCATATCCCGCGGTCCACAGATAAGCATCCTTGTCGCCGAGTTGGATCGCCGTGCCGCGCAGACATGGATAATCTCCGTCGCGAAAGAGCTTGGTCTCGCCATGTGTCGATTGGATCCGCACGCCAACGATATTTGTCCCATCGGGCGCGGCCTTGCTGAACGCCTCCCATTCTGCGTCGTTGAACTTGGTCCGGCCGTGGATGAACAGCTCTTTAGGATAGACGCCGAAGCGCTGCTTGTAGGTATCGAGAACCGTCTTGATCAGCTTCCCCGCAGCCAGATCGCTGAGGTGAAATTCCCTGTTTTCGGTCTGCCAAGGTCCATTCGCCCCGCGAAATACGACGCCGTCGCCTTCGCTGAGAAACATCTGCGCCGCGCAGCAGGCGTGATTGTCGGGATGATTGGGAAGGAGCTTGAATACCAGACCGACATAGCAGACGCCCGGCCGCATGCCGGCGATCTTCCACGGGGGCTCGGCCTGCGTCTTGTAGAACAGGCCCGTCGCCAGGTTCCAGGCGACGGTGGCCGAATCCTGAGTACCGCGCTTCGGATATCCCGCCTTGTTCACGAACTCCTCGGGGGCAAGGGTCGTCTCGCGGATGAGCTGGGACGTCATGCCCAGCTTCAGAAGCTTCGCCTTGATCTGACGATGGAAGTCGGGAATATCATCGAACACCGACTCGAGCGTGTCATCTATGACCCCGGCGAGCAGCGGAAGGTCAGCACGCCCCTTCTGGCGCTTGGGCAAGTCCCCCTCGATGAGCGCGACCTTGCGGCGCTGCCCCGCGACCGGCCGGCAGGTCTCGAACACGATTTCCGGCACGACGAAGATCCAGACGTCAACCGTCCGCTCCTCGTTTTTGGCGTGACGCTCGATTGGATCAATGAACAGCTTTGTCGTCGCGGCGACCGCTTCGTGATGGTTCTCGATCGCAATCGCAGCGCGGATATCTGCAAAGTCGATCTCACAGGCGATCATTGCGCTTGGATCGACGCGGACTCCGAAGGCCTCTTCAATACCGGGAAAGTCAGAGAGATGCAGCCGGAACTCCTTGTCACGCTTGCCGCGAGGAGGAATCGCGACAGGATTGCTGATCGCCTCAAGCCACCGGCGCAGAAGATCCAGGCCATGGTTTGTACCGATCGCGCCGATCGTGATTTGCGCACGATCGGGCGCCGTCGCGGGCCCATACAGTGTCAGGCCGTCCTTCGGATGATCCGACGCCTGTCTATGTCCAAAGCCGAGCGGCGGTTCCGGAATGAAGAGGACCGGAACGGATTTTTCGGGAAATTCGATCAAGCGTCTTCCTCCCTGAAGTGGCCGCCAAGCGTTGTAGAATCGGCTTCTTCCGCATCCTCGCCGAGCTGATTGGTTTGGCGCGCGGTCACGGGCGCGGTGAACTGGATCGGCATCGCATCGAGCGTGATACTGCCGCCTGAGCCGACTGCGAGATCAACATAAGGGCTGTCGCCGGCCAACAGCTCCATGAACGCCATTACACGACCATGCCAGGCCTTGTTGCGCCAAGCCGAGCAGATCGAGCGCCGCAGGCGAAATTGGCTTTTCTTGTCTGGAATAGCGATCGGCTTATTGCGCTCTCCGATGTCGGAGAACAGCACGCGCCCCTTGAGGCGCATATGTGGATACGGAAAGAGGCTGGGAATGACGCTGACGCCGTATTCCCAGATCTTCTTACGGGCGACGCCGCGCAGCATCGAATTCCGACGCTCACCTTGACGCCCCCACGAGACACGCTTCTTGAGACCCAGTTTGCCTTCTCCGACGTGGAATGACAGGCCACTTGAGAAGCTGTGGGCAAGAAAGCCTTGGGCGCTGCAATGTTTCTCCCATGCCTGGCGCAGAAGATTGATTACGATCGAGCGAGCATCTCGGCTCTCGATCCCCGCTTCCAATGACCCGTTCTCGAGGAGATCGAGAACATCGAAATCACGCTCTACGCGAAACGGCCCGACTTGCTCGAAATGCTCGTCCAGGTCGAGCGGACTGGCGAAGGTCAAAAATCCGTCGCTGAATTCGGCCATGGGATACTCGAAGGACGAACCGAGCTTGCGCAGCAAAGCGTCATTGGGCCGGTTGCGTGGCACCAGATGATTGAGCTTGTCCGGCATCCGCAGGATGCGGAGCCAGTTAGACGTCAAGACCTCTGGAGCCGCTTCGATCTCCACAGCGCGTCGGCGTAGATAAGCGTACCATTCAGGCTGTATGATCCCGCCGCCCGCCTTCGGCACCTGCTGCCTTTCAAGCGACCTGAGCAGGCTCGCAAGCCCCTTAGCCCAGCCGCGTTCGAAATCGACATACTGGAGACCGCCGATACCAAAGAGCTTCTGAAATGTGCGAATCTTGAGAGGGATGATGAAATTTGGATCTTGGAGCTGCTCTGTCAGGTCCTCCGCAATAGAGATTTCTTCTCGGACACCCCTTCTGGCAAGGGTTTCGTCGCTGCAGCACAGCAGCATCTTGACCGCCCTCGATTGAAGAGCCGCCGTGAGCTTGCCGCGCCATTCATCGCCGGCATCAAGATCGAAGATGTCAGCGAAGACCTTGTAGCCCGCGGCTTCAAGACGTGGAGCGAGCCATAGTACGAACTGGTCGTCGCCCGGCGTCGCCTTGGAGATGAAGATAAGGTCCCGTTCGATCGGTGCGGCCGCAGTCATAGCGCGGACTCCGATTCGAGCCAAAGCGCAAAGAAATTGTCTTCATAGGGAGCTTGGCTGATGAAGATCGCCGATTGACCAGCGGCACCATCCACATTCTCTGCCTGCGGTAAATGTGCTTGTTCTGTCATGGTGATCTCGGCGGCAGACTTTGTCGATCGAAGAAATTCGACTGATGACCTGCCATGGTCTGAACGAGGAGGCTTCTGTCGAGAAACAGATTCCGCATCTCACAGCTCGTTTCTGCGATGAGCAGGCACCCGTGACAGGCTGCACCATGGGTCGCTCGATCCCCGCTTCGGCCGTCCGGCTCATGATCCGCACACACTGGATCATTCGAGCAGATCAACTGGCGGTCGAGCGCATTTCGCAAAATCCTTGAGAAGCGCGATGCCGCAGCAACAAGTCCGCCCAAAGTCCCTTGGGCGCCCGGGCTCGCCGTGTAGATCAGGATTCCGCATCTCGCAGGAACACCACCGTTGCGGGCGTCGCTGAGCGCGTAGATGCGTTCCTTCAAGGAACTCGCAGGATATCCGCTGTCGAGGGCGATCTCGGCCATCAAGGCGTGCGAGAGCGAGTGCAGTAGCGTATAGGCCGTTCCCGGATAGTTCGGAGCCCCTCCTGAAAACCTGGCTCGCCAGTGGTCGTAACCGCGAAGCAGGCTTGCTTGCCGGTTGGCTACACCGGGGTCCTGAAGCCAGCGGTTCACCACCCGCTCGTCAATGTGGATGAAGAGTCCTTCGCCGAACTGTTCGATGGCCGGCAACCAATCGGCTCCGCGCGAGATCGGCGCACCGCGAACGGCCAGTTGGATGTCCTCGATGTCACCGTCGGAACTCGTGGGCGCGGCTTCAAATCGCGTGAAGCCGTACAGGCTCGACACCTCCCGCAGTCGATGGACAGCGACGAGATTCTTGATGGCCGAGCTGTCAATATCGACGCTTTGGTCGTCCCATACTGTCCGAGGAAGCGTTTCCGCATAGAGCTTGGCTGACGGATGATTGTGCCCGATCTGTTGGCGGCCACTCGCAAACACGTCGAACTCGGACATCTTGGGAGACCGGGACGCATCGGCCTTTGCCCCTTCTCTGAGGCGTTTCAGGCGCTCGAATATCTCGGCATCTGGATAAGCGCCCAGTGAAACGGAGACCTTCCGGTTGAAGCGCTTGGCCTGAGCAACGTCCGCTACCGTCTGCACGTTTGCCAGATCTCCCGACAGTTCGTCCACCAGGCGAGTCAGGTCGTCCTCTTCGCTGGGTAGCGAGATGACTGTGTAGACCTGCGGGAAATATGTATTGGTGGCGGTTCGCGTGAGGAGCTTCAGGTTGTCTCCGCATCCGTCAGGATCACGATCGAGCAACCATGGCCGTTCCCCACGGCATTTGCCCAGACGGCCGGGTTGGAAGGCATCCTGGAGCGAGAGGCTTCGACCACAACCGCACACGATACTCGTATCGGCGGGATCGGCGCTGGTGCCTTTCTCCTCGACCCAAAGCGGTTCTTGGCATTGAACCGCCCCATGGACGACCCATCGCCAGTCGATATCCTGCAAATGTCCTTTTTCGCAAGCGCAGACGAAACGGATTGGCGTCACTTCTGATTTTCGACCGTCATCGAAAACGAACCTGCGCCGCCCCCTGGTGTCGAGGTCCTGCCAACGCACGAGGCGCCGTCTCCGCAGCGCTCCGGTCGCTGCGGTCGCGGCCTCGACCTGCTCGCAGACAAACCATGCCGGGAAAATCGGAGCTGTGACGCCAGCCGGAATGCCATTGACGCTGTCGGTCGAGACCGGCGGCGTGCGAAGCGACAAGCTGATGTTCGGGTCCAGACGCCCCTGATCCTTCAAGAGCTGTTCGAGGCGCGCCGTTAGGCGTGGCTCGGGGATCGTCGTGAAGGAGTTGGCCCGCATCTCCCAGAATTCGAGCCCTGCCACCACCACAGACCTTGTCGGCAGGTCGATCATGGCGCCGGGACCGAAGGTAGAGATCAGTTGGCTCAGCCGTTGCGCGTTCTTGGTCATGTGAGATCGTCCGCATTTGCGATCTGGTTGCCCCAAGGATCCCGGACCTTGAGCGCGACACTGGGTTCCACGTCCCGCATGGACCGACCAGCAACAAAGCGCCGATGATCTTCCGTTAGGTTAGGCAGGTCAGGTTCGAGCGGCATGTGAAGCAGGCGATGGGGGCTCTTCTTTCGAGCGTAAGCGAAGGTGTTTCCTCCCGCGGCCTGATCGTCGGCGGTCGCAATCCACGCATCGGCGATGGCGTCTATTGCATTCACCAGAGCGGCATGGCCGCCAGCGATCATGTGCGCCGGGGCGCGGGCGACAATCGCATCGCGAACGGCATCGCGCACTGCGGGATTATCTTTGAAGGCGGTGACAGCCGCCTCCGGCGTCAGCGCTGGGTCGACATGGCGAGCGGCCGCGACGACGACGGCCGCAAGAGCCCGGTCCAACGCCCGGGCCGCCCAGGGTGTCACGCTCGTCGCCTCGACAGATCGGTAGAAGGTCCGGTGAAACTGACCGAATTGCTCGAAGTGCATGCGGTCGCGGGGCTTATGCAGATTCAAGACCGGGACGACCAGTCCCGGACGCGAAGGATCGCGCCCCACGCGGCTCGTAGCCTGAATGTATTCAGCAGCCGTCTTCGGTTGCCCCTGGACGATCATGAGGCCAAGGCGCGTGATGTCGAGGCCGACGGAGATCATATTCGTGGCTAGAGCAACATCCACAGGTTCTGCGCCGTTCGCGAAGCGCGTTTCGAGCCGCTGCTTGGCCTTGGCGACCTCGTCTGTCGACACGCGCGAGGTCAGCTCCAGAGGCTCCTTGATGGCCCGATCCGCAAACGGCTTTCCGGGCGGATCGACACGGTGCCTTTGCGTGCCGTAGCGGGCCGTTCTGTCACGAACCTCGTCTTCGACGATCCTCCGCGCTCCGCCTAGCTCTCGCAGCGCGTTGAAGTAGCAGACCGCCGTCATGTACGGATCAGCGGGATTGGCGCTCCCGCAGACGACAGGACCGTTGGCGTCGAACGCAGACTGCGCCGCTGCGAGCAGGGTCGTAAGGGACCGCAGGAAGACGAGCTTCGGTCCCCGACCCTGAGCCGCGATGCCCATGTACATCCGGGCCGGGTCCTTGGTTGCCGGCACAGTCCGGGCAAAAAAGCTGTCGGTGCGATCTACGCCAGGCGGTGGGAAGATGCTCGTGGTCTGGCGATCGAACAGGGCCTCGATCTGGTCCGTGGCCCGGCGAACCGTCGCGGTTGAAGCGACGATCTTCGGCCGTATCACCCGCTCGCCGATTCGACGGGAGGCCAACTGGTCGATCGCCGCTTCGTAAAGTCCCGCAACCGTGCCGAGAGGACCGGAAATCAGGTGAAGCTCGTCCTGGATGATCAGGTCTGGCGGGTCGAGCGACCAGCCATTGCCCAAGGGCCGCCCATCGCCAGGTTCAGCCGCGCCGTAAAATCCGACACCGTCCTCGAAGCGGTCGACATGACCGAAGAAGGCACCGGTCTCGCCAACCCAAGGCAAGGCCGCGAACTTGTCCACCGTGGCAATCAGGAACGCGGGAAGACGCCGATAGATCGGCTCATCGACGGTGAGGACCGGCAGCGGTCGGTTGCGGCTGAATTCGCAATTCGCATTGGCACAACGGATTTCGAGGTTGGTCGGCGCGTGCTCGTTGGGCATGCAGGCGAAGGACGACGGCGTAAACTCCGTGCCACACCACGGGCACGCCTTCAGTGGCGCTGGCGCCCGCCTATCGCGACCGTTCCGAAAACGCCGCACGCGACCGACGGCTGTAGTTTCGTCCGACTTGCCTTTTCCCCCGAGTTTGTTGGGCGACGCATCCGAACCGACCCACAAGCCAATCTCGATCGGCCAATCGCCAAGCAAGCGGCGCCGTTGCGCGTCGATGTTGGCAGGATCGGTCCGCATCAATTCCAGGGCGCACACCACGCCGGCGGCACGGGTCAACTGATCGAGCGTGAGCAGCCGAAGCGTGTAGCGCATGATGACGCACACGCCAGCTCCAAGCACACCCGAGTTCGTCAGTCGCCGGTAAGCGATGACGAAGGCAGCAAGGCCGAGGTAGGCTTCCGTCTTGCCGCCGCCCGTGGGGAAAAAGAGGAGATCGGCAATTTCCCGCTCGGGATGAGCCCGATCAGCCAGCCCCGAGATGTTGAGCAGGATGAAGGCGAGCTGGAAGGGTCGCCACTGTGGCGCGGGCATAGACAAGGGGTTGCCGGAAGCGCCCGCCGTTCGCCGACGCGCAGCCATGGCGACGGCCAGATTCATGAAGCGGAACGCCGTCCGCGCCTTCGCATTCTGCGTCAGAAGCTGGATGCCATCGGCGATGCGGTTCTTCGCCGTTTCCATCTCGGAGATCAGACGCTCGCCCGTTTCCCGCCGGCGCTGAGGTAAAGACGCCAGTTTGTGGCGTTCCGCATCGATCCAGAGCCCATAGAGCTTCGGAAGCTCGTCGAGCGCCTGTACCAAAGCAGCGTCGCCGGAATCGGCGGCTTGCGCCAAGGCTTCCATGCCGAACGTCACGCGCGCTTTCAGCTCAGTATCCTCGTTGGGCGCGACACGCTCGACTTCGGCTGTCGGAAGCGGGTTGGTCCAAACCCGAGTGACTGGACTATTCCCGTCTTCGCTGGTCTCCCAGCCCGCGGCCGCGTTGCGCCCCACCGCCCACTCGAAAACGTCGCGATAATGAAGGTCCGCAATCCGCAGATCCCAATCTTGCGCGCGATATCCCGATAGATCGCGACGGGGTCGGAAGCCTGGCTCGCAATGGAGTTCGAGCCGCGCTTGAAAGGCGTAGCTAACGTCGGAGTAGAACCGATGAACCGTCGCGCGACGGTTCACCAGGAACACGGTCAGCGCCCTAACCTGCTCGGTATGGCCTTCCGGCGTTTCATAGCTGAACAATCGCGAATGCGTTTCCAACGTCAGCCCGCCGCCCCGACGTTGCTCGGCGGCGCTTTCAGGGACAAGCACGGGCTCACCCCGGCCATCTCGGATTTGCACCGGGACTGTCCGTTCCTTCGCCGTACGAACCCAATCCACCATCGGCCGCGTCGCACGCTTCGGCTTTCCGTCCTCTCCGATCTCCTCGGGAAGCGGCTCCGGTAGCAGGACAGTCTCGGGTAGCGGAGGTTCTGTCCGGTAGTCTCCCCAGGAAACGCGAGCTTGGATTTCCGTGACGTCCGGCGACAACAGCACTGTCAGTCCCACGGACGACGGCAGAAAACGGCGCCTGGTGTTCGGCGTCTCCGGTTCCTCATTGTCGCCAGCCGCACCTCCGGCGCCTTCGGCATCGGACTCCTCGACGTCGATCTCCATCTCCTCCTGGGCCGATGGATCGTCGTCTTCATCCTCCCCTTCGAGGCCGAGCGGATCTTCGGCCGGCGCGAGGAAGCCAGTCAGATACCATCGCGAGGGACTCTCGTTCAGCCGCTCGGTCGCAAGATCGGCATCCTGCGGCCCAGGACCGATAAGATCGCGGCGAAACAAATCGACGAGATGGGCGCGAATATCGACCGAACTTGTCATGGCCGGCCCGCTCCTTCCGAAAGGGCGAGCTCGCCGAGAGTCCTCTCCAGCCACTTGCTTGTATAGGCCAGCTTCAGGGGCTCCTTCGGCCGGTAGCCCGCTTCGGCAAGAAGCCGCTCCAGCGCGACGAGCCGATCACGATAGCCGAGCCGGACGCCGAAGCGCAGGCTGGCCTTGTCCGGCCCGCACAGAACCCAACCGTCGGTCCGCGTCAGGGTATGCGCCCAGAGCGAGCGCTCGCCGATGTCCAGCGCGATGTCGGATGCTCTCACGACCGCCGCTGCTATCTCGCGATCTCCCGGTGCGTGAATCCCCGCCAGAGATGCACGTAGGGCCGCCGCATCAATCTGCTGCTCCGCCCGCCGCCGTTGGAAGCCCGTCTGTGTCTCAATCACGCAGTCCTCCACCGTCTCGACTGGATAACCACCCGCGAGCGCCGCCCACGCCCCAATCCGATGGGATTCGAGAATGACATTCGTGTCGACGAGAACGGGGCCGTGATGTCGCGCCATGGTCGCCTCATAGCTCGGCCGGGGGCTCGACCCCGTGCGCAGCGAAGAGGTCCGTTAGATCCTCAACGGCGAGGTCGAGCAAACCTGCGGCGCGACGAGTGGATATCCGACCTTCGTCGACCGCGAGGCCGATCACCTCCATGAACGGCTTCGAGAAAAGAAGCGGCGGAATGGACTTGGGCGCTTCGTGTCCGTTGTTCCGCAGCGCCGCGTCGCAGATCGCGCGCGCGCGCGCCGGCTTCAGCCATTCGAGCGCAACCAGCCGCCATTTCACCGCGGAAGCTGTGACCATTAATTCATCGGCGGCGGTGTTGAGTCTGATGACAAGCTCATCGTCTCCGAACCCCGCCCATTCGCCGTAGCGCGCGAGCGCCGCCTTCGGCATCAGTACCGCCGAGGCGAAATTGTTGGCGAGCTGCTCGACGCGGTTGCCGCCGACTTCCTTGGCCTCCTCCGAGTGCTCCGGCGGCATCGCATCCCATGTGAGGATGTGGAACAGTTCGTGTGCCTGATCGAAGTGGCGACGGCCTGCGACTTCGTGGCGATTGATCAGCACGACGTCCAGCTCCGGCAGACGGCAGGCAGCACCCGAGATCCCCTCGAATGCATCGACCATCAGCACGAGAATGCCGAGCTCGCGCTCCATCACATCTGTCAGGCGTCGGGCCGGCACGTCACCGAGATCAAATTCGGCAGCGAAGCGCTCGCCTGCCTCCATCGCATCCTCGAAGCGCGAATGGCGCGTCAGACCGAGGGCTCGGCGCAACAACGGGCTTGCGCGTCCAACCTGAGGTGCGATCGAGCGGAAGGCTGCGATCCACCGGCCGGCACTGCGCTCATAGGCGCCTAGAACGCCCAAGCCGACGTTGGTCTGACGCCAGGAGAAGCGGCCTTCTCCGACCAGCAGGAAGGGGTCGGTGAAATAGTCGAGCGGAGCCCCGAGCTTCTCGACAGCGAGCAGCAGCTCGTCCGCCGTGACGCGACGCTCTCCGGTCTCGATGGCGGAGACCGTCTGCCTGTCCTTGAAGCCGAAAACGCGCGCCAGATCGTCCTGGGAGAGCTTGCGTTCCTCCCTCAGGGCCTTGATCCGCGCGCCGATAAGTTGCGTCGCCATGGGAACCTCCACAGGACACATGTAATCTTGCGGAATGGTATTTGCAAGAATTTATTGCGATGGCACTCAGACGGTCCGCGCGGCCTCCTCGATCCGCGCTGTGCCAGCCTCCTCCTCGAAGTAGCGGTCCCCACCGCTCAGGGACGCGCAGAAGAGGTCCGCAAGGACGCTGCCGATCCGTCGCATGTCGTCGTGAAAGAGGTCGAGCTTCAGGACCCTCTGCGAGCCGCGCTCGACGTTGCACTCCACCCGGAAGCCTGCGAGCAGTGTCCGCCCCGTTCGGGCGGACTGCTTGTGAATCGGTTTGATCGTCCGTCCGTCTCCGTGCGCCAGGGCGTCGCGGAGCCACCTGAAGAAGTCCTCGGCCGTCATGGCTTCGAAGTCGGCGTTGATCCTGCGGTCCTCGATCTCGCGCCCGTCGGCACGGTCGACCAGCACGAGTTGGGGGACGGCCAGGGAAAGCCGCCACGGATCATCCTTGTTCGCACGCCCCTCGATAAAGGGGAATTCGTCCGGATCGAAGAGCTTGCCGCCGCGCGCCTGGACGAAGCGGGACGGGTGTCCCTTGTGGATCAGCCGAAAGAGCGCGAGTAAC
>Ga0157365_10000841_pt1 | contig 13018 bp, 15 predicted proteins | sample AttsexASBM3_FD_111478 | JGI IMG/M metagenome (GOLD analysis project Ga0157365, IMG submission 111478) | Fungus gardens microbial communities from leaf cutter ant in Ribeirão Preto, State of São Paulo, Brazil - Atta sexdens ASBM3 | ecosystem: Host-associated > Fungi > Mycelium > Unclassified ... | reverse complement strand
GCCATCGCGTGGAAAGCGCGGCGGCCTTCGCGCCGCTGGTGCAGCACTGCCTGGACACCCCCGGCGTCCACGTCATCGACTGCCCGGTGGACTACTCCGAAAACGACCGCATCCTGCACCAGGACATCAAGGAGCGCAGCGCGGCGGTCTAATTCGAGTTCTCAGATTGGTATTTGACGCTCGATGCCTCCTGCTTAGAGCGTTTAAAAGCTGCTGGTGGAGGACGTCACAATTACAAAGCACTTAAGCAAAAGCACGCTATCAAACCCATAACAAAAAAGTCCAATTCATATCCCGTCAAAACCGGCGACCCGCGTCCGGAAAGATCTCCACTCGTTCTTGAATTATGCGAGGGTAAATCCGGGCGGCGATGGTACTGTTCCATCCTGTGGAACAGCATCCACTCAGCTCAGAACGGTGAGGCTATCCTCGCCCCTCTATCGCGCGCGGAGCGCCGGCGGCCTAGGCGGAGGGTTGCAGGGGTGTAGTGAAAAGAGCATCTGCTGGAGTGATGCCTTTTGAACCCATACTGGCGTAGGCGAAGTATTAGCCGGCGGAGAAACAGCCGACCGCTTGGTGTGTAATAGCCATCCAGCCCGCCGTAAGTAACGCTCTTGCAAACATTCCGGCACAGCAGAAATTATGCGAACTGCTGTTTAGGTAACTGCGCCAAGCTGCCAAGGGACAAACTCGCTCTGCCCATAGCCGTGCAACTCGCTGCGGCTGCGCTCGCCGGAGGCCAGCGCCAGCAAGCGCTCGAAAATGAAGGCGCCACGCTCTTCCAGGGTGGTGGTGCCATCCACTAGGCCGCCGCAATCTACGTCCATGTCGTCGCGCTGGCTTTCCCATAGCCGCGTGTGCTGGTGGCGATTTTCAGCAATGCCGTCGGCGCGCAGGCATAGGCCGATCCGCGGCCGGTGGTGAAGGCGATGAGGTTGGCGCCTCCCGCCACCTGGCCGGTGGCCGAGACGGGGTCGTAGCCGGGGGTATCCATGAACACCAGGCCATGCGTACGCACCGGTTCGGCGTAGCGATAGACCGCCATGAGATCGGTGGAACCGGCCTTGATCACCGCACCCAGGGACTTCTCGAGGATGGTCGCCAGGCCGCCCGCCTTGTTACCCGCCGAGGGGTTGTTGTCCAAGCTGGCGCCAAAGCGGGCGCGATAGGCCTCCCACCAACGGATGCGCCCCACCAGCCGTTCGCCCACCGCCGGGCTGGCGGCGCGCCGGGTGAGCAGGTGCTCGGCACCATAGATCTCCGGGGTCTCCGAGAGGATAGCCGTGCCACCTGCGGCCACCAGCAGATCCACCGCCCGGCCCAAGGCCGGGTTGGCGCTGATGCCAGAATAGCCGTCCGAACCGCCGCACTGCAGGCCAAGGACCCGATACCGGGCACTGACCGGTTCGCGCTCGACCGCGTTGGCGGCCGGCGGCAGCGCCTGCACTGCCTCGATGCCGGGGGCCACGGTAGCGGTGGTGCCGCCGCTATCCTGGATGTTGAGGGTGCGCAGTGCCGCGTGCTCGGTAAGGCCTTGGTCGGTCAGCAGCGTGGGGATTTGGTTGGCTTCGCGACCTAGGCCGATGAACAGCACGGCGGCGAAGTTAGGATGGGACGCATAGCCGCCCAGGGTGCGGCGTAGCAGCGCCATGCCCTCGCCCTGGGTATCGATGCCGCATCCCACCCCATGGGTCAGGGCGACCACGCCGTCGAAGTTGGGATAGGGTCCGAACGCCGCTGGATGGACGTCCCGGCGAAAGTGGTCGGCCACCGCCCCGGGCCACCGTGGCCGAGCAATTCACCCAGGTGAGGATGCCGATGTAATTGCAGGTCGCCACCCGTCCATCCGGGCGGACGATGCCCAGGAAGCTGCGCTCGATGGGCGCCGGCGCGCCGCGGGCCTCGATCCCGAAGGCGTGCTCGCGGGTGAAGTCGCCCATGGCCAGGTTATGGACGTGCACATGCCTGCCGGCGGCGATGGCCTCGCGGGCGAAGCCGATGATCTGGCCATAGCGCCGCACCGGCGCACCTGCCGCTAGGGCGCGTACGGCCAACTTGTGACCGGCGGGCACCGGTTCGCGGACCTGGACACCCTCCTTCGGCAATTCCAGGCCGGGCACCAACGCCTGGCGGGCGATAAGTACATCGTTTTGGGGATGCGGGCGCAAAGTGGCGCGGACAGCAGCCGCGGCGCCGCTACACCCTGCGCATGTACTCCCGCATCGGTAGACGGGCGCCGCTCTACTGCACCGGCATCGGCAAGGTCCTGGTGGCCTGGCGGCCAGAGGCGGAGGTCCGGCAGATCCTGGCCCAAGAGAACTTCGTGCGTCGCACGCCCAACACCCTCGATAGCCTCGATGCTTACCTCGCGGAATTGGGGCAGGTCCGCGGCCAGGGATTTGCCGAAGACCACGAGGAATTCGAAGACAACATGAGGTGCCTGGCGGCGCCGATCCGCGATCGCTTCGGCCAGGTCATCGCCGGCCTAAGCGTCTCCTTTCCCTGTTTTCGGTTCAAGGAGGCGTCCAAGGCAGGTTACATCGAAGAGATGCTTGCCACGACCATCCAGATTTCAGCGCAGTTGGGGCAGATCGCCGGAGGTAAAACCTGTTGCGCAGGCTAAACAATCTCGCGCTTGCCACGGCTAGGTGATCGTATTGGACAAAGTGCGCGCTGACACAGTCCTCGTCCTGTACCGGCGTTGCCAGTCCCAGGTGGGGTTGCGAGAGGCGTCCGCTGCCCCTTGAGCCAGTGATGAACAATTCTCGGGCGTGGCGGCCAGCCCTGGGCGCTGGCGGCGCGCCACGGTGATGAAGAACTCCCACACCTGCCGGCCGGCCCTGGCCGTGGGCACCGCCATCGCGGCACCGTGATGAACAACTCCCACGCCCGCCGACCTGCCCTGGGCGCCGGCGCTGCACGGTGATGAAGAACTCCCACGCCCACCGGCCGGCTTTGGGCGCCGGCGCCGTGCCACGGTGATGAACAACTCCCGCGACCACCGACCGGCTCTGGGCGCCGGCGCCGCGCCACGGTGATGAACAACTCCCGCGCCCACCGGCCGGCTCTGGGCGCCGGCGCCACGCCACGGTGATGAACAACTCCCACGCCCACCGGCCGGCCCTAAGCGCCGGCGCTGCGGCACGGTGATGAAGAACTCCCGCGCCCACCGGCCGGTCTTGGGCGCCGTCGCCGCGCCACGGTGTTGACGACTTCCGATGATCAGGACGAGCAAGGGCGAGCGCCGGTATGCGGGTCCGTATCCGGGTAATTCCACTGCTTGTCTTCCCGCCGCATAATTGCGTATCCCCTACTAGGAGATTGCCATGTCGCTCTCTCTATCAGAACGTCTAAGGCTTTACGAAATGGCGGAGGACACTATCCATTTTCTTGTCGCCAATTGCTCCGCGCAGCTCGCCGAAGAGGAGAGGCGACTTCACTCGGATAGAATTCGAATCGAGCAGATTAGGGAGCAGCGCCGCCAGTTGTTGTCGATAGGTCGCTCACTGGATCACGACAACCAGGCCATGCTTGAAGAGGTCATTGCGACATATGGGCCTCAACTCAGGGAGGCCCGGGCGGCCGAGCGGCGCCCATAGTACCGCAGGCAAAAACCCATTGCGGCCATCCTGATAGCGATTCAGCCGATCGCGGTGAAGCACTCCGCAGCCATAGCGTATCTATCAAAACCAAGTAGCCACGAAGTGAGTTCTAACGTGGGACACACGGATCCCTGTCGACTCAACCTACCTATTCGGCTGGTCACGCGGTGGCTTCATTCGGAGAGATAGAAGCTTCGCACCTTTTTCTCGCTCCCAACCGCCGGCCGCCTTGAAGATATAACTACTCTTTCATCGCCAACTCGACTCTCTGGTTCGGGAACACGCATGTGTTGCACTCGAACGCCTCCCATAACACGCGTTTGGAATCACCTATGATCCCGGAAATATATTTTCTCTGGGAACACATTTCGCTATAGGTTGCGAGTGATTGTCTTGTGATAAGCTCCCAATGCGCTTGACGGGTGTCAGCGCCACTGGTTTGCCAGTGCCTTTAAATCGTAAGCAACCTCAAATGGTGAACTTATGAAGAAATACCTTAACTTGGGAGTTATTAAAGATGATCAAAAGCGACGACGATACAAACTACGCTGAACTACCATTCCTTGCGCTCCATAAACGTAAGGCACTGCCGCAAAAGATACTTAAAGCGGGTTCAGTTGCTTTCCGCCAGCAAACAACCGGTCGGCACAACGCGGACTATTTTGGATGCCCTGGGCCAGGGAAGATGGGAAGGTTTAATGACCCCAGCATGAACTACGGGGTCTGGTTTGGAGCGGAGCACCCTAGCGGCGCGATGGCTGAATCCTTCGGGCGGATACATTGGCCCAAGGCGAGGGGAATAGGCTTTGTACTCAATGCAACAGACCTAGAAAAATACGACATGTGCACTATGGCGATGACAAGAGATCTTGTTTTGCTCGATTTAAAGCTCTGTCTGACAAAGCTAGGGCTGGCAATCGATGAGATATCGAATCCCGACTATAGGCTCACGCAGGCGATTGTAAAAGCGGTAACCCAGCTGCCTGGTTGTCCCTTCGATGGCATCGCTTATGAGTCGCGGCATCATCCGGACGGGCGCAGTTGCTATGCGCTTTGGAAGAAACCCGGTGATGCCTCTTTAGTAAGCACCACTCAGATGACAAAGCTCTCACGCTTTCAGATATCGGAGAGTGGCTCGGTGTTTGATGCAGAGGAAATCATGACTGATACCCTTGGCTATCGAATTACCGGCTAAAGGCTCTAATCCAAGCTTTTCAGCGCGCCGTCATAGGCGCGCTTTTTAACTCGGCGTTGACGTCATATACAGTGCCGCGTCTCTTTTAATAATTTGCAGCTCATCTCCAGTTGCACCGCGCTTTAGGATTTCGAACACTAACTCTTCGTCCTGCCCTTCGCGAGGCGCCGCAATAGGATTGAGAAAGAATGTACACCTCGCCTCAGCACTGACATCTTTCAAAAGATCCAAGACTTCTTCGAGATGTGGAAGCCTTTTGCCTTCGTCAACGAACTGAAAAGCAGGATATAGGTAGTCGTTACCTTCTTGGAGAGCGATCAAAGAACCCTTCTTCACGTAATTGTTTACGGTTTGCCGGCTGCAGCTAAGATGGTTTGCGACACCCTGACTTTTCAAAACACCGCCAAATCTCTTGAGGTCTTCCAAAAAAGATATTTTCGCCGCAATTCTGCGATCCTTCTTTCGTTGCTCTCGCGTATTAAGAGCTCCGACTAAGGCGCCACTCACTGCTACCTCTTGTAGAAGCTCAGCATCCGTCAAGGTATTGAGGTCGCTACGATCCTTGTTCTCCGACCAGTGAGAGAAAACCTGGGTCAGGAGCTTAAGGACCCGTACGGAAGCATCCTGGCCATGATCGATGGCAGCGACGAGCCCATCGATGGTGCTGTGGATCGAACTATGCGGGTTCATGACGACCTCTGAAGAAATGCATTTGACGATTTAAGGTATTCCCAAATTGACAAATCGTCAATCTACGTTCGCCCATCGCGCGACAGCCGGTCAAAGCTGCACCTCACCGGGCACCTATTGAACCGTCGGCCTCTACTGGCGCTATGTACTGCATATTCGGTACCCCGTGATCGCTCAAGCGGGCCTCAAGTGGGAAATCTTGTCGACGATGATGCGAGCCAGGCGGTCGACAAGGTGGCTGGTAACGCTTCGCCGCCGGTGCTGAGTTTGGCATCACCAGGTATCGCGAGATCGACAAGTCCGGCTATCGAGCGGGATACCTGGTCGACGAGGCGCGGCGCGAAGCCGTAGTGCTCGCCATCTTCCGCGATGGGCAGGACATCCAGAAGCTGCTGTATCGTCACCTGCTCACAGGTTAGAACGTACCGTTAATCACCGGCTGCGGCGATCAGCAATCTGCCGGCCGTGCCCCGCAACATGGCGAGGCACGTTGGGACATCCAGATGCACTTGCGTGGCCAGCACCCGAATGCCCACCGCGCCAAGATGGAAGACCTTGTCTGCGGTGATCGGCACGTTGATCGATACCCGTTGCTGGAGCAGGCGTAGGTAGAGCACACCGCGCTCAGGCTGGTTGACCAGGGTCAGCCCTTTATCACCGGCGGCCCCATGATTGCGCGCCTCGAACGTCGGCGTGATTCCCAGGACGCAACACATGAACGCCGGCATTTCGCGAGGCGTAATCTGGAGCGTCAGCTTCTCGGACCAGTCGAATTTTTCGCTGGATCCTTTGCGCCCTGCGCCATCCACTGCGAGGACGGTTTCCTGCGCCTGATTCAGGACCACCTCGAACTTCAGCGCGGCAGATCCGCCGTAAACGTGGAAGCCCTCGAACTGGCCGGCCACCCTCATTCCCCTGCAGCAGGGCTAGTTGCCCGAGGTGCCTTACCCGTGCCCCTAGGAGCCGGCTTCGAAGCCGCTTTGGCAAGCTGGCGCTCCAGCACTGCAATTCGGGCACTGCTATCTTTCTGAACGCGCTCCAAGTAGCGCTCCGCGGCTTCCCGGCCGGCGTCGGCCCGGGCAAGTTTGTCACCTAGGGCGCGATTCTCCATTCGCAGCTCTGCGAGGATCTCGAGATCCTGGGCGCGCGTACGCTCCATTTCCTGGATCTGCCCCGCGGCGCTATCCGCCTCGGAGCGAGCGATGGCAAGCCGATTGCGCATTTCACGGAGCTCGACCTGGGTATCAGCAAGACGCTCCTCAGCTGCGGAAGCAGAACGCTGATGCTCCACACTCGTCGCTTCTGCGGAAGCCTTCTGGGCGAGCGCCAGGCTCAACTCGGCCTGGCTCTCGGCGAGCTGGTCCCGAGCTAGTTGCGCCTGCCCTTCTGCCTCGGCAAGCCGTTCGGCGAGACTGCCGTTCTCTTCAGCCATAGCACTGAGCTGGCTTTCCTTCAGCTGAAGCTCGTTGGCCAACCCGTCCATCTGCTGCTGACTGCGCTCCTGATCGGCCTCAAGGCCTTCGAGCACGCCACTGGCATCGTCTTGCTCAGCCTCCAGGCGGGCGATCTCTTGCCGCGCCTGCTCCAGCTCAAGCACGACCTCTTTACGCGCCGCAGCCGCTACTAGGTCAAGGGCACCGGCCAGGGCGTCCTGCATTGCCTTGGTCTGCTTGGCGACCGCGGTTTCGATGATCGCCGTTGCCTCCTCTGGCAGTGGCCTGGTTGGGATGGCCCCACCCGGTACCCCAGTGTGGTGTCGCTGCCAGACGCTGAGGAGCGTTTCGGGGCGGCCCCCGCCGAGGGAAGTCCGTAGCGCCCAGCCATTGACCTTGCGCCCACCTGCAAGCAGCTGCTCGCCGGCGGCGATGACCTCTGCGTCTGTAAATCTGCGTTCAGCCATGGCCGCCTCCGATTGATGGAAAACAGCATCGTAACGCCATCCACAACAAACAAACAATCGTGTTAGTAATGTTAGGTTAGGTTAAGAACTAACGTTAGCTAACGAAAGTGCGTGCGTTCATCGCGCTTGGCTTCGGTAGTCCGTGGCAGATGCGAGGCTCGACACTGGTCGGGAGCCTAACCTGGGATAGCAGCCGCACCAGGTATGTGGGGCTCTTTGTGGGCTCTGGCGAATGGCACGGAGATATATCCCAATAGTGGTGCGGGCTCTGGAGTTTTGGTACGGGGATAGATGTTCCCCGTACCGTATGACGCAGTTTCCACGCCTTCGGGTAGTTGCATACACAAGATTGGGTGATAGCCTTCGGCGGTCGATGAGGAGGGTTACCGTGGGCCAGTTGCTACCGAAGCAGGTGAAAGAGCTATCCGAACCGGGCGTCTACCAGGACGGCCGCGGCCTGATCCTGCGGGTGGCCAAGACCGGGGCCAAACGCTGGATCTTCAGGTTTTCCTTCCAAGGTCAGCGGTATGACGTTGGGCTGGGTGGCTATCCGGCGGTCTCGTTGAAGCAGGCCCGGCTTGAAGCCGACCGGCGCCGACTGAAGATCTCGGAGGGCACGCCTGAGTTACCGGGCCGGCGATCACCTGCGGCTCAATTGCCGGCCGCCGGACCCAACCTCTTCGAGACCCTTACCAGGCAGTACATAGCGACTCACGGTTCTTCGTGGAGCCACGACCATCACCGCCAATGGGTCAGCTCCATGGAACGCTATGTCTTCCCGGTACTCGGTCGCCGGCCGGTCGCCGAGATTGATACCGACCTGGTGCTGCAGGTACTCCGCCCGATCTGGGGCAAGATCGAAGTCACCTCCGCGCGCATCCGCAACCGCATCGAGTCGGTGCTCGATGCCGCCCAGGCACTGGGGTTTCGCGAAGGCGCCAATCCAGCTCGGTGGCGTGGCCACCTCGACAAGCTGCTGCCGCGGCATGATCGCAACGTCACGCACCATCCAGCGGCGCCGGCGGAAAGCTGTCCATCCGTGCTTCATCGCCTGGATTCCCTGGACGGTCCAGCCGCGCGTGCAGCGGAGCTCCTGATCCTCACGTCGTTGCGCAATGCCGAGGTTCGCGAGGCACGTTGGGCGGAGTTCGACTTCGACGCCAGACGCTGGACCATCCCGGCGGAACGCATGAAGCGAGACAAGGAGCATATCGTGCCCCTGACGGACCGGATGCTGGAGGTGCTAGAGCAGCAGAAGGGTCAGCACGATACCTGGGTGTTCCCCAACGCCCGCGGTAAGAAACCACTGCCGGGCAACGCTATAGGCCGGGCGCTGCGGAAGATCAAGCTTGAGGGAGCGGTCCCGCACGGCTTCCGCTCGACGTTTCGTACCTGGGCAGCGGAGACCACCTCACACCCGAGGGAAATCTGCGAGAAGGCGCTGGCCCACAGGATTGGCTCCAAGACTGAGGCTGCCTACAACCGAGGCCCCCTACTCGAGAAGCGGCGCGCACTGATGAGCGACTGGGAGACATTCTTGGCGATGCCGGAGTTGCCAGGCTCGGAGGACGTTGCATCAGGCGTCCTGCAGGACGCCTGCAGGACGCCTAGCGTGATCTAGGAAGGCGGTGCGATCCCGTAGCGTGGGAGCTGGGACGCCTGCAGGACGCCTGCAGGACGTCTAGCGTGTTCTAGGAAGGCGGAGCGATTCCGTAGCGTGGGATCTGGAACGCCTGCAGGACGCCGGCGAAAAGGCGCCTGATCAGCCAGGTGCCGCGCAAGACGCCTATGGGATGCATCATCTCGGCGGTGATTGATCGCGCCTGCGTGACCTGGAAACAAAAAGCCGGCGAAGGCGCCGGCTTTTGGGAAGTTGTGTTTACGCCAGTTTGCTTTATGCCAGGCGTCTTTCAGCCACACCTCTGTTGCTACGTGTCAGCGCCCTTACAAGGGCGCTGCCCGTCGAGTAGCGCTTGGCAATTGCCTGCCTTGCCGGCTCGCCATAGGCGTTGAGACGTCGCGTGGCAAGAAACTCTACGTTAGACAAGCCCAGCTCCTTAACCACCTCATGGTCCGCCAACCCCCAGCCGGCCAGGTCCTGAACACGAGCTGCCAGCTCCAACAGCTCGGCGACCGGACGCTCGGTGAGTACTGCGTCATTCACGTCGCAATGGAAGCGATCGCGCTCAGCGACCGCGCTGCAGAACGGGCAGGACGACCGATGACCCATGGAGCTCGACACCAGGTAAGGAAGGCGGCACCGGCGTGAGGAGCAGATACGGACCACGATCTCTTTGGAGCGGTACTCACGTGCGATCACCCAAGCGCGATCGATATGAAGCGCCTCGGTCGAAGTCGCCAGCGCTACCTCGCCCGCGGACCGGTATCCGGTGTAAACGCGATAGGCGGCCATGACTGCCTGGACATCGACATCAACGAACGGGTTTTTTGCGGCCCGAAGGTACGCGCACATGAACAATGTTGCTTCAACGACCTGGCCGGAGTTCGACAGCAGGCAGGCGCCACTTGGGAGGGGGCCGCTAGCCCCTTTGTACTCGCGCCCAATCTGCTTACGCAGACGATTGACCTGCTTGGAGGTGTGATCGGTGTGCACGGTGATGATGCTGCAGCGAAAGCCTGCCTGCACCATCTGCTGGGTCAAGGTTGCGTTGTCCATGTCTGCGGATCTCAAAGGGTATTATCGGATTCCCAGGTTCAATAGCTGGGATTCATGACGCGAAGCAGTAGCTGAAGGGTGTCGCTGCGCTCACCCGCGGATTCGCGCACCAGGCCGTCTCGCGCGCTGAACTTCACACGGCCCAGGGCGGCAATTTGGTTGCGCTGGCCGAAGGAGCTCTCTTTGAGCCAGCCGGCGTCTTTCTCGGATAGTCCCCAGAAGATTCGGCTTTCCAGCTCCGAGGTACGCAGATCCTCGCGGATCTCGCTAAGCACATTGGTTACGAGGCTGACGCTGTAGCTGTTCAACATGGCCCGGGGGGCACTTCCACCATCGCCATGTACCAGGCTGATCTTGAAGACCGAAGCGGGCAGGCAGGCCAGCCGCTCAATGTCGGCTTCAGCTGCGGAGAGCAGCCACTTTCCGTCCTCAGTGCTGATATCGAAGAAGCGGTAGAACGCGCTGTCATTCGACTCGATCCACTCTTGAGCGGTCTCCAGCAAGCAACCCACTGGCGTCGCGGTGATCATCCCTGCTCTCCTTCCTGCTTGAGCAAAACGAGACGTCTCCACACGCGGAGGACGTCCTCTCCATAAGCCCTGGCGACACTGACCAGCTCTGGATTAGGGGTGTGATAACGCCCAATCAACAGCGCTAGGTCACCCCCTTGCTTTTGAAAACCGCAGAAGACTTTGGTGGCGGTCCGCACGTTGGTGCGTAGATCGAGCAGGTCCGCCGGGTCGCTGACCTCGCCCCCATTCCACCGTAGGCTGATCTGCATCGCTCCCACGGCAATTGCCCGTGTTCTGGGCAACGCTTCTCGGAGCAGTTTTTCTGCTTCTTCGCGGGTTCCCGGATGAAATCCCTTGCCGTCGATATTGAGAGCATAGGGATTGGGGGTGACCATCCGGCCCGCGTATTTTTTCGATTCAACCAGCGCAATTGCGTAAAGAAGCTCAGGTGACGGCCGACACCCTTGAGTCGAAGGCCTATCCCAGACAGTGCCAGTCAGGTCGAAGGCAGCTACCTGGCCGGGGGCTGCACTGACAGCACAAAGCAGCGCTGCTGCTAGCCTCCCGAAAATAGCTCCTTTATTCGCCACACCAGCCACCCTGCAAACTGCACCTCTAATGTGTGCATATTTTGTGCTCTGGTTCTCACTGTTTCAAGAGAGCAAGCTATCAATCGCCTCCCGAGGGGCGTAACTGGCCCCGTTTCCGGGATGAACGGCATATAGGCTTAAGGAACTCCTAATATTTGGTGATTTACTTCACACAATAAGCGTTTTTCACGTCACTCTATTGACGGATAGCGCGGAGGACGATGCCGTTTACACTGAAGGTGTCGTAAATACGACACCATTATGTGCGCATTTTCTCGTTCAGCTTTTGTACAGGGAATGGTGTAAATAAAATGCGCGTAAATGGCCGATAATTGGACGGCTGTTCCGCGCATCACCAAGCCACGTAGGCGACCGCAATCGCCTCGTACCAGGAAGGGACCACCATGCACTACACACCCGAAGCCACTTCGCACGAAGCGTTCGTCACACGGGTTAAAGACCTCATGGATGCTCGAGGTCTGTCCGTTCAAAAGCTGGCCCTTGCTTTGAACGAAAACGAAGGGACTACGAAAAATATGCTCTACCGAGGTACGAGCTGTAACAGGGAGCGCCTTGTAGCGCTTGCCGGCGCGTTGGGCAGCACCGTCGAATACCTGGCGACCGGTGTCGGCGAGCCTGACCAGACTTCGGAATCGGTCACCCTTATAGTCAGGTCGCTGCGCGAGCTGGCCTATGAGAAAGGCCTGCTTGGAGAGAAGCCGGACTTCGCCTCCGAAGGGACATTTCTTCGCACGTTTCCACTGCCGCTCCAGCTGCTTCAGCGGTACGGCATCAGCCCGGGCAACGCCAGGGCTGCAAGAGTCGACACTGACGCCATGGAGCCGTACATCAAGCCGGACGAGATCGTGGTCGTCGATATCGCAGACACCACGTTGACGGAGGGGAATTTCATCCTGACCCATCATGGGTCCGTCATTGTGCGCAGTGTCAGCCCAGTGAGTGATTTGATGAGCTTCAACGTCGCCAACGTCCGTTATTCCGGTATGGCGTTTTCTCCTGAGGAGCTTGCCAGCGGCGAGGCCAGGGTGCCCAAGGTTGTAGGTCGGGTGAGGTTCAAGATCTCTACGACATCGCTCTGAGCAGGGCCTGAGCTCTTTCGTCGATCGGATCGCCTGGCGCGTGAAGGAAATGCGAGAACCTGAATGCGTGGCCAGATCGCATTCGTTCATGTTCCCGCACCAATTCCTCAACCAACTGCCCCCTAACCGGTTAGGTCGACGTTAAAGCTAGGACGCCTTCGGTGGCGCGGTGACGCACTCGAGAGTTCTTCACCGCGCTGAAGGTCTGGTAATGCGCCTGCCTCTCCAGTCTCCACTACTACCGCGACGGGGATCCTGCCCACCTCTTGAGAAGGCAATGGTGGCTTCGGCAGATCCTCGGTAGGTAGATCACCTGGCGCTTCGCCGGCTCGCAAAGGGCCGGCGTCCAGCTTAGGCGCTATCAACCCGGCGGATGGCCTGGCAAAGCTCTCTACCGACATACCACGCTCGGTCATGAGTCCCAGGCTCGCCAACTCCAACAGGCGCTTCACCCGTTGCCGGCCCGGGAGCCTCATCAGCTCGGCTTGAAGCATTGGAGCCGTACCGTCCCGAAATTTGACGTTCAGCCTCAGCGCAAGATCGTCCGGCGCATCACTCATCCCCTGGCTCCCTTATCAGTGATTGAGCCAATACCCGAAGGCGTTGGAGATAACCGGCTCACTGGCGGCGAGAATCTTGGAAAAGGGGAAGATCTCCTTCGCTGCGGCGCTATAGCAGGTGCCGCCGCCGCCACCGATCAAAACGAAGTCGATCGCCTCGCCATCGAGGAAGCGCATCTGCTGCTTCATGTT
>Ga0157365_10000839_pt1 | contig 13031 bp, 14 predicted proteins | sample AttsexASBM3_FD_111478 | JGI IMG/M metagenome (GOLD analysis project Ga0157365, IMG submission 111478) | Fungus gardens microbial communities from leaf cutter ant in Ribeirão Preto, State of São Paulo, Brazil - Atta sexdens ASBM3 | ecosystem: Host-associated > Fungi > Mycelium > Unclassified ... | reverse complement strand
TATCTGCGCAGGCGAGGGGATTTCTCAAGGATCTCTACAATTCACAATCGCCACAAGATGACATTTTTGTGGTTTAACAAGCTGTTCGACATCCTAAGTTCTATATGAACGACTGAGATCTTGAATGGATTATCACTACTATGATTACCCTCAACTACCCCAGGTCCCAACTGATCTACTTTGCAGGACCCAATTCTGATAGACGTACGACTGACTTTGGAACCAAGTTCAAGAAGTTGCTTTATGTACTATGTTTTCTTGGAATTGTGGATGTCTGGACTCTTCCCGAAGTATTTTGATATCAGTACAGGGACTCTGTGGCTGGATTATCCAACGTGCGAGATTCAAACTATTTCGAATTTTGATGTCAGCTAGCCAAGGCCGATATATTCCCATTTGTTTCCATCATCCACCCAAACAAGCCAATTAGAGACGGTAATGCGGCCCTGAGTAATGTGTTCGGGTGTTTCACCTAACCAATAGAATAAGACAGGTCTTGTATCTTGGAAGATAGGTTCCCTTTCAAAAGTTCCAGGAAAGCAAGTAATTGTCGTGAGAGTGAATCAACTATACATCATGAAATTCTTGAAGGGCCTTTTCTGCCTTTGCTTTCCGTTCCCTGGCAATCTTTCTGTTAAGAGCCGACCGTGCAACACGCTGCATTGCCGACAACTATCAGCTAGTCTGGAAAGACCGCGGATCTGAAGAACTTTACTTCGGTCCGAAGGCAGTGGTTCATTTCATTTTTCTGTTTGTTGCAACCGCCTGTAAACTTGCGCCACGCGCTTGAGTGGCATTCTTCAAGTGCCTGGATGAAGTCTCTACACACTGTGAGGGGCAGCGCTGTGAACGGAGGGCACGAAAAGTTTCGCAGAATATGCTGACCTATTATCTTCTTATCAGAGAGCTGCGGGTGCATGAGTACGAATAGTTGGAGGAAAGATACCGGGCGGTTATTCACGTACTCCAAATAAGGGTCATTCCCGAGTCGGAAAAAATTGTAGGCAAACATCCGATCATGGGTCGGCAGGCAGATCATCTAATCTCAATAAATAATCCCAACGACTTTCTCTTCTTTACTCCGCACCTCTTACCTCCCTTCCACTACGATGCCTTTCATCCATGAAAAACATGATGATGTTGCGATCGCAACTATCCGTACCCTCGCTGTAGACACTGTTGGCAAGGCTAACTCTGGCCATCCTGGTTGGTCACATCCTCCTCGAAAACAGAACATCTTACTCATAGTCCTCTGTGATGCAGGAGGCCCTTTGGGTATGGCTCCTGCTGCCCATGTCCTTTTCTCTCGGTGAGCCTTGAAATTCAACCAAGTCGAGCAAGGTTCTAGATGCTCTATTGCAGATTCATCAACGCCAACCCCAAGAATTCCAAGTGGTTCAACCGCGATCGTTTTGTGCTTTCCAATGGGTTCGTGCAATTTTATCCGTCTCGAACATTCTCCTGATTGCCTGTCTTGACTGTTATAGCCACGCGTGAGTTTATCTGCATAACAGTTGCGATAAAAATGATTGATGTTTCATCAGTTGCGCTCTGCAATATGTCCTTCTACATCTCCTAGGCTACAAGCTATCTTTGGATGACCTCAAATCATTCCGTCAACTTGATTCTAAAACCCCGGGTCACCCCGAGGCCGGCCATACCGATGGTATGTAGGCATTACGCACGGTCCAGGCTTATCTCTAAAGGATGTTTAGGTATCGAGGTTACCACTGGCCCCCTTGGTCAGGGATTTGGAAATGGTGTTGGTCTTGCCATGGCACAAGCTCATCTTGCCGCCTTGTTCAATAAAGATGGTTTCGATCTGATTGACAATTATACATATGGTAAGACAGCGCGCTGTATTGTTTCTGGCCAATCACTAAGTCTGGTTTACAGTTTTCGCTGGCGATGGGTGTCTTATGGAGGGTGTAGCTGCTGAAGCCGCTAGTCTTGCGGGTCACTTACAACTCGGCAACCTTATCGTCGTATGTGTATATTCTGCTCCTTTCTAGTCATAAATCTCACAACACTTTGACAGATTTACGACGATAATCGTGAGGAACTCTTTTACTCTGAACCAGTCAGATGATTCATCTTATTTAGACATTTCCATTGATGGCGACACCGCTTGTGCATTCACCGAAAATGTTGAGCAACGTTTTTTGTCCTACGGCTGGCAAGTCCTCCACGTTGATGATGGTGATAGGTCGGTAGGATCTTCCCAGCTTTTATCACAACCTAATTTGGTTTCATAGTGACCTTGCCGCAATCTACGATGCCATCGCTGAGGCTCGTCAGGAGAAGAACAAACCCTCCATCATCCGTCTTAGGACTACCATCGGTTATGGGTCAAAGGCCCAAGGTACGCATGGCGTCCATGGAGCTCGTGAGTCCAACGCATGAGAATTGTTCTGCTATGTGGATTAATGTTATACCATCAGCCTTGAAGGCGGATGACGCTGCTCAGCTTAAGGCGAAATTCAATTTCCCTCCAGAACAACACTTCTATGTTCCCCAAGAGGCCTACGATACCTATGCACAAATCAGCAAGCGAGGTGCTGCTCTTGAGGCAGAGTGGAATACCCGTCTTGCTGCCTATGGCGAGAAATACCCCAACCAGCACGCGGAGCTCGTTCGTCGTATTGAGGGCAAGTTACCTGAAGATTGGGAGAGGGCTCTTCCTGTCTACAAGCCCACTGATCCTGCTGTGGCTTCTCGTAAACTTTCTGAAATTGTTTTGACCGCTATATCCCCTGTTCTTCCTGAGCTCTTGGGTGGTTCCGCTGACTTGACTGGCAGCAATTTGACCAAGGTCAAAGGTAGCGTTGACTTCCAGCCTCCTAGCACAGGTTTGGGAGACTATTCTGGGAAATACATCCGTTACGGTGTCCGTGAACACGGTATGGGTGCCATTGCCAATGGACTACACGCATACGGTGGTATCATCCCCTTTGTCGCGACCTTCCTTGTAAGTGTAAAGGCAGTTCCATTCCATTTCGCGAAAATAACGCATCCTATAGAATTTTGTGTCATATGCTGCTGGTGCTGTTAGGTTGTCTGCCCTGAGTAAACACCAGGTTATTTGGGTCGGTGAGTATATTGCAGAACTTGCCAAGGAATCTGATTTACATGAAGCATACCAGCTACCCATGACTCCATTGGTCTTGGTGAAGATGGTCCCACTCATCAACCTATTGAAACCCTCATCCACTTCCGTGCAACCCCCAACCTCGCCTTTTGGCGTCCTGCTGATGGCAATGAGACCTCTGCTGCCTACTACGTTGCCATTAACTCAAGGTCGACGCCGTCCATCCTTTCTCTCTCTCGCCAGAACTTGCCTAATCTGGAGGGGTCCACCATTGAAAAGGCTTCCCGTGGTGGTTATGTTCTGATCGAGGAGCAAGATGAGGACTTGACCATTGTCAGCACTGGTAGTGAAGTCGGCATTGCTGTTGAAGCTGCTAAGAGGCTCAAGGTTGAAGGCATCAAGACTCGTGTCGTCAGTCTGCCTTGCTGGTTTGTATTCGACCAGCAGGACGAGGAATATAAGCTCAGTGTTCTGAGGAGTGGTGCTCCTATCCTTTCACTTGAGGCTGCTTCTACTGCCGGCTGGCAGAAGTACAGCCACGAGCAGTATGGTCTGCCTGCTTGGGGTGCTTCGGGACCGTACTTGAAGGTGTACAAGAAATTTGGCATCACTGATTCCAGTAAGTAGAGAGTCTTGCTATGACCATTGGCCCCATAACGATAACGTTATGTGTAGATATCGCCGCTGTTGGTAAGCGAGTCGTGGAGTTCTACAAATCGAACAAAATCTCCGCCGTCTCCCCCCTCCTCAAAGCTATCCACTTGTAAAGCAAACTCACCTAGATTTACGACGACACATGCAATGTAAACGATATATTCTTCAGTAGGGATCGAATCCATATAAATTAGAGTTATGATTGGAGCCACTTTAATGTAGAATCAAATGTTTTTCACTGATCGTTGTGACTGGCTGAGTTCAGAATGCAGCTCAAAGCGAAACCCAAGGATTGATGTAGTCCCATTGTAGAAAAATATTAATGTTGAGCTGTACGATGCTTGTGGTATCTACGAGCCAAAACGTCTACTTCTTGTCGAAGGTGATGTTGTCCCACTTTTTCCGCTCAGCTTCTTCCTTCAAAACACTGAGAACATGTGGCTTGAGGTATCGAACATCCTGATCCGAATCACACCAAGGAGAGAATCTTCTGTATTTTGTGACATACCTCTGCAACGGGTGTCCATTGGCCCTTCTCCAACGGTTTGTGCAGGATACTTGCTTGAGATGCACGCTTGAGACGGTAGCCACGATCATAGTTTTCTTGAGGAGTCAGGCGCGCGAGAGCCTGTTGGAAGGCACATTTTAATCAATTTTGACGGGAGCTATGTGAAATTTAATCATACCCTCTGGACCTGATCGTTCTCTTCCATCACTCAAGGAAGAGTCAGACAATGTCTACATGAACGACTGGAAGACTTACAAAGGTCATCATACCTGAAGCCGTATTTCCTATAGCCCGCCGTATTGGCGTACCAGTTGGCAATAGGCTGAATGAGACCTAACAGTGTCTTCGAAGATCGAATATAGGGCGCTAGAGAGATGCTCAGAGGGCCAAACATGATGAGGAGTTTTGAAGTCTAATATCGTTTCACCAGGTGCTTTGCTCTGGGTACCCGGAAGGTTCCGGGCAATTGTATGTTTGGCTGTATTTAGGTCGGCTATCGCGATGTGATGGACAGTCGATAAAGAATTTTCGGTATAAAATGATTGATTATCTCTCCCTGTAAAATTCTCCTCACCAAAACATGTCCACAACTGAGCGTACTTACATTATGGTCAAGGTGCGTTGGTATGGCCCCGAGAGCCGTCCTTTATCTGGCCTTGGCAGCGTCACTGAAACTTAATCTTGTTTTCCTGCTCGTTCTACAGCCCGACGGTGTCCAGCGTGGACTTGTTGGAAAAATCATCAGCCGCTTTGAGGAGCGTGGATACAAGATAGTTGCCCTCAAGATCGTCCAGCCCACGGAGGAACACCTCAGGAAGCGTAAGCTGATCCTGATAGATCATTGGCGAATCTGATGTCCACTTTGACTTAGACTATGCCGATCTTGCTAACAAACCCTTCTTCCCTGGCTTGGTTAAGTATATGGCTTCTGGTCCTGTTGTCGCCATTGTCTTCGAGGGTCTTGACGCCGTCAAGACGGGTCGTGCTATGCTCGGCGCTACCAACCCCCTAGCTTCCCCAATCGGCATGCATATATTCATTTTGGATCACTGTAGCATTTAATTGACTTGTTTCGTGGTGCAGGTTCCATTCGAGGTGACTTCTGCCTTGCTGTTGGTCGAAACATCATTCATGGTTCCGACTCTGTTGAGAGTGCTCAAAAAGAAATCGACCTGTATGTGCTCGACGTCGTCTAACATCACTTCTAAGATCTCATTTCAAATATACAGTTGGTTCCCCGAAGGTGTTACTTCCTGGACAAGTGTTTTCGAACAATGGCTCTACGAGTAAACCGTGATAATTAGACTTTACATCACGTGTATCTTACACGCTTGTTTTCGGTGCCAAATTTACTATTTCTGCATGTCCTAGCGGTCATTTCCAATCCGAAATCTCACGTTCTCACGGCAGGAGCTTTTACTGGGCGATCATGAGCGTGTGGAACACAGTTTTCGCCCACCGTTCGAATTTCATCTACTCTAGTTGGGCGAACTGGGTAGCGTTCCCACGCAACGTATCTGCCTGAGAATACTCCCTAGAGCCCTAGTTGGAAAACCAGTCGCAATGAGTACATCCCATGTGGTTCTAACACCGAGAGAAAGAAGAAACTCTAGATATAAGGCTAAAGCTCTCATCTTTTGGGCTTTCGAGCATTGCGATCATGTTGCCACCCTTTCTGCAAGTCGGGTTTTTGATCTTCTTGTGGCTGGAGTTTCTGCCCCATGTTTTGGGGTTGAAAGGTGATTCCGGATGCAATCCATTCCTTTGTGTCAATGTTACACTTCACGACGATGACTGGATCACTTGTATGTGATTTTTGACTCTTCGGGTCCCACAGTTGGCCTCACTTAGATTTGTAGATGAAGTGGCTAGTGTGTATGAGCCTCTAGGCTGGCTAGCTCTGTGCGCCTTCTTGCATCTAGGTCAAATTTGATCAGGACTCATATTCGCAACAGCGGATTCGGAAGAAAGATGGATCATACACAGATGGTCATCATGTGGCCCGATGAGGATGGAAATATAGTGAGATCACAAAGATTTGGATGGGGTCACGAAGAGCCATCGCCTCTTTTGAATCCGAAACGCCATGCGTTTCCAAAAGACCCCGTTGCTACATCGGTGAGATCATGTCAACTTTGTAATGTAAGTTGTAAAATTGAAACGTTTCCTGATGTAGTGGTCTCCTGCTCCGAATTCTATTCGGATGGCCTTCAACATGACAGCTAACAGAAAAGAACTTGAGGATAACCCGATTGAAGAACTTATTTGGGCATACAGTATGACTCGCCCATCGGGAGAAGACCGGGCTCAGCTTTTGCCTCATTATCGCGCTGGGCGTATCAATGTTGATTACAGAAAGGAAGCAACAGTACTGCCGCCCAGCACAGAAAAACTAAATGCCGATATCTTTGAGGGTGACAGCAGCACTGGGATCTTCGATAATGACAATGTTCCATGGGGAAAACATGAGAAACTTATTGTTGTACATGCCATCTTTGTCTCATTTGGATTCCTTGTTCTCCTGCCTTCTGGGTCTCTTGTCGCCCGTTGGACGCGGACAATCACCCCAAAATGGTTCAGAGCGCATTCGATGATCAACATGACGTTTGGGCTTCCCATTATCCTCGTTGGTTGGATTTTTGGACCTATAGCTGTCGCCAACCATGACGCTCCACATTTCGTTACTGCGCATCAGGTGAGTGTACTGACTTGGGCACCTCAGCAGTGATACTCAACTGTGTGCCACATAGATCTGTGGAGTGTTTCTGCTCGTATTATACTTATTACAGATTTGGCTGGGTCGTTATATTCACCGCCGGCGGGCAGCAGGCTTTACGCCAAGCAACAAACCCCACCCTCCGTCCAACATTCTCCACGTCTTGACGGGTATCTCGGTAATCACATTCGCCTTCGTCCAGGTACTGCAGGCTTTTTTCAGAAATGAGATTTACTTAAACAAATGATGGCTTAGGCTAGGAGTGGTCTCGATGAATGGGAAACGGCTACCAACCGCGGTCCACTACATGCCTGGTGCCACAATCTTTGGCTGTCTTGGTGTCTGGCATGTGTCCATTTCCCTTTTTGTCTTTTTGATCATCTAATGATGTCCCTTCTTTTCAGATTGTACTAATTGCTTATCTAGCTGGTTTATCGTTGATTCCTCGTCAGTTCTACCAAGAACGGCAGTATATTGTTCCTGGGAGTGACAAGACCGCTTATGTTGTGCTCCCAGACGGAGCTGACTCACCTCTTCTCGATGAAAACAGGCAAGATCATGAAATATATGAAGCAAGTGGTGGCGAATTCAAGAACTCGCACTTGTCTATGCAAACGTTGCAAGTCGAGGCTGCGAGGAAATAAAAAATTTAAATCACTTGATTCACATTTGTCGAAGACAGTCCCTTTTTGTACGATACTGAACCGGGAAACGAATTGTCCAAGAACATGTTCTTTTCATTATGAGATATTTGATAGAATATATCAAACGATAGTAAAAGGTTGGCGCAAAATTGATAAAGTTCGAGACTGAACCATGAACAAAACATGAAATTGATACGATGATGAATGAAGGTATGATAGGTTGGAACAAGAGGGTATGAAAATGTCAGAAAAGATATGGCAAGACAACAAGGTAAAAAATGGTTAGTCCAACCAATGACAGCCATTGGGACAGAAAATAAATATCTTCCAAAGGACTACCTTAACTCCAAGCTAGGCTTTTAGAGTAAACATCGCACCAGATGGCCTCTGTCGACACTAAACACATGGCAACTAGAACCAGATGTGATTGTGAGAGGCAGGCGGCAAGGGGAGGCACTATTGAGCAGGTGAGACGAAAACGGCATGCAGGGATGGGCCACAATTCATGGAAAGGAGGCATAGCAAGCAGCGGTCGGTGAAGACAACAGTGTTCCATATTGCGAGATCACCGAACGACAATCCATCCCAACATGATCACGATGCCATGCGCGTAGACACACACGAACAAAGCATAGCGAGGGATATGATCAATCTCCGGCCAACGCCATATGCGAATGGGAGGTAGAAAAGTCCAGGTACTGTCTTCTCATTTTGGGCTGGCCAGGAGAGCTGCCAAATCCTTTTCGCCTGCTGCTGGGAGCTGACGAGAGCGTGCCTTGAGGCGCACTGGAAAAAAGTCATAACCATCAACATCATATTGTAAACCACGAGAGAAGCAGCACATACAGTTTCGGTCAAGACTGAGTAGTACAACCTTGACGGCGCCATTTGTGTCCTGCCCCGTAACACCCAAGATGGAGGATCGATCAGCCCAGTGCTCATCTTGCCAAATGGCAGCCTTCAAGATCAAATCGTCCATGTTCCTCTCAGTATTACCAGAAGAGAAATCGACTTCCTCGGTTCTAATAGTGAGCGTCGTGAGATAATTGCCCTTCGAGGTCTGAACCTTGAGTGAGGCTGAATATGTGCGTATGCTGGAAGTGATGTATTGCATGGCGGCTTGAGCGGCTTGACCAAGCGGCGCAGGGTTATTGACAAGGCCATCAAGTTCCATTATAACCGGTAGCGGTATGATGACGGTCCAACGAAGGCTTTCCACTAGGGAGACCACCATGGGGAGCGTCGAGAGGAGGATGTTTGTATCGATGACGAGTGTAGAATACCCTGGAATAATGTTGAGCTCGGGGAAATTGTCACGCGCTCTTCGTGATGGTCGAGACTTGCGGGATGGCGGGGCTTGGGCCTGTTCACGAGAAACAGACCGAAGGAGGCCTCGAAGGTAGCGCCGACGAGCCTGTGAATATCCATGTCAGAATTGCAGGTGGTACGAAAAAAAAGTTGGGAAATACCTTCAATTCACGAACCTCTTCCGAATCGTTCTCATCGTCTTCGCTACTTTCTTCAAGTTCACCGTCAACGTCCATTAATTCATCATCATCAATCCATCTCTTGCCTATTCTCCTCTTCTCCTCTTCTTCCCTCTCTATTCTTTCTATCTCTCGCCAGGAGGCAACCTTGTCAGCCAACTTCCCTTCAACTCGCCACTCGCGAGTTCCTTCAGCCCAAACAAACCCAGGAACTACAGAAGCGATGTCAACTGCACAACGAACAATCCGAATCCACCGCTTCATCGTCGTCTCTTTAGGACTCACTCGCCAGCCCTCGTCTCGCGGGATACCGCTTGTATCGTATAGACCATCAAACTTGACACCATAGTAATGCTGACTCTTCTCCTCCTTATCATCTTCAATTTGCCCATCCGTCAATTGCTCACTTTCCTGAGTGTCGAGAACCTCAATCTCGGGACGATCAGCCCCTGATTTCCAATAACCGCGCTCAAAAACTTTTCGACTAACCCATTCCATACCACGCATGCACCAGTCTTCAGAGAGTGGAGGAGCACATCCAGATGTAAGCATTGCCCACCGTTGCTCTGGAGCCACATTGAGGATGGTGAAAAGGCCCTGAGATTCCATAACTTTGCGGGGAATGGTGACAAAGAACGCAGCAAGATCTTCCCAAGGGATGCTTCTTTCAAGGAGTTTGAGCGAAGGCTGGTGTTTAAGCATCGTTGCGAGGAAAGTGAGAAGGATCGTGAGATAAGGATTGAGTGTAGAACGCGAATATTCGTTCGCCTTTCGAGTCGGATTCCGTAAAACATGGCTCAACATCGTGAAGGTCAGTTGAAGTGCATACTTGAAAGCCGGAGGATCTTCAGGCACATAGATGCCAGCTTCAGAAAGAGTCGGAGACGTCTGTTGATGATGATGCTCATCATCGACATCCATCTTATCAGACTCCACCGGCGCCTTCTTAGCAATGACACGACCGTTGGCCTCACGTCCGCCAACACCGCCCATCCTTCGAAGGAGGCCTGAAGGTTTTCCGTACTCGAAAACGGACGTGATGTTTATTGTAGCCATCATAATCCATTCTCTTTCCTCCGCACCCTCGATTGTGAGTCGCTCAAGAAAACGAGCGAGCGTTGGCTGGAAATCGTCCAGCTGTATATTTGTGAAAAGCATTCCATGGAGAAGCACAAAGAGGCCTGAGACCTTGGTATCAGAATGCATGCGCTTCGCCTGCAGCGAATTGGCCCATAAAGGCAGTATTGATTCACGGGAAGTCATGAATGGATGAAGAGTAGTCATACTGCAAAAACAATGAGCTACCATCAATAGATGAATATTGCAACCGATGCCAATTTACCTTTTTACGAAGTGATACACACTACGTATTTCTTCGTTATCCACTTCACGATGAAGAAGTCCCAGATGGTGGTGAAGCTTCCCTGTGCCTGGTTGCTCGAAAAGACTTGTTGCGTACCAATCACGCGCGATACTCCGCCACCTCTCCTTATCCGGTTCTACTTCGAGTAATCGAGCAGCTGCAACACCTACACTGGGGGTCAGACTCCCGAGACGTCCAACAAGGTCACTGATAGATTTTTTTTCGGATGAATTTCCGTTCGCAGTTCCGATGGGAACTTCAAGACCGTTGGATTGATTGAAATCATTGGCTGCTTGAACGGCTGAAGTGGTGAGCCCACCACTGCTGCCCATAGCACCATCTAGCATTGCAGCGACGATCATGCGATACCGTGCGAGGTCACCCAAAGCCTCCAACCAGCCGCTCCGGAATACATTTAGTTGTGGGTCTTCCACGAGGCTTATATAAAAACTGTAAGCATAGTAAATGAACTCTTGGAGGAGTTCAAGTGCAAGCCGAGATGAGAATGAAGCACGTCGAAGGGACTCAAGAAGCTTGTGAAACCCGTAATTCCACAAGCGGAAAACAATATTGTATTTGGTCGGGACATTCTTGAGAGATGCAGGGACAGATGGTGCGAGGGACAGCTGCAGAAAGTTGTACATATCCTCTGCCAAACTGGATGAATGGTGAGACGATGTTGACTTGTATCGAGTAGAGCTTTTACCTTTTGTGGTCTTCCACTTTCTTCAGCCACTTCTCCTTTTCAAGATCTTCCCTGGACAGTTCCCGACCCTTGAGAACTACAGGAGCATCCATCTCATCCTGGTCTTCGGACTCATCCTGCTGAATTTTCGATTCGAGCGTGGTGATATGACGATAAATAAATTTCAACTGCTGAGAGAACGCAGACGCTGTCGAATCGTCTGTGGCGGCACGTCCTGGGCGATCGAAAAGAGCGGAAGACTGTGAAGATCCGTCGGTGGAAAGGCTGAAGTTGGATGAAATGGAGGCAGAGTAGGAGCTCGCGGAACCTGCAGAGACATAATCACCACTTGACTTGGGCGTAGGAGTAAGCTTCTCTGGGCGACCAGCAGAGGGAGGAGTTGGACCCTGTGTACGTTGAGGGGTCTTGAAGTGAACGGGGTCGTCCCGTCGGTAGTCAAATAGCTGACGAGCAGTGTTGGTGGCATTGTTACGGACAGGCTGTGCACGGGGAAAATTTGTAGTTTCGGCCTCTGACATACTGTCTGGTTCGGCTGTACGGCGGAGGGGAATTGGATCGGTATCAGGGTTGAAAAGCTTGGGTTTTGAAGACAAAGAACGGGGAACAGACAAAGTCGTGATCTTGAGGCGTGAAAAGGATTCGTGGTCGGCCTCTTCTGGAGGACTAGATATAATGACCTGAGGGTAAGCATGTCGCCGGTGTGTCTGAGGGACTGCGGCGCGGGCGGAGGGTGCAGGAGGTTTTAGCAACTTGTCATTACGAACTGAAGGCTGAACGAGAGTCTGAGAGGCCGGAGGAGAGGAAAGCTGCGGTCGCTGCTCGCGGTCAGATTTTTCTTTGAGACGAAGAACACTAGATTCAAAAACCTATTGAGCGCCTAGGCATAGAGAAAAGAAAAGAAATACAAGCGCACCCAGCTTGCTTGCGTCGAAGAGCAGTGAGGCGACTGTCGAGGTCAGTGGGTTGTGGAAGGTCTTTAGCAGGCATTTCGTGGTCTCTGAGCTTGCGGGAGAGTCTGTGCGCAGGAACAGAGTCCATCGAAGTAAGAGACAAGGCGAACCAAGTTGGCATTTCTATTCCGCAGCACGAGATAAGATCTGGGAGTCACGTGTTTGCTGCGCTGTGGTAATTCTCCTCCGGTTCTGTTCTCTGCGCCTCAGACTCGCTCCGGTGCCCTATTCGCTCGCATGCACTGCACAATCACTGCAAAATCCCGGCTCATCTGTGATGTCGGTCACTGCCACTCGGTATCCGAGTTCCCGTCAGCTATCGGCCAGTTGGATCTCTTTCCCGTAGTCTCATCAATTTACCTTCGGATCACCGTGCGGCGCTGGCTGTGACCTGTCCAATCATAATTTGCCATACTCAGTCACGATTCACAATCTGACCTCAGTTCCATGAAATCCGTCATCCCTCTTAGTCCATTCAGTTCACGGCAGTAATGTCCTCAATGAACTTGTCTCATTTTTCCCAGTGGCATCCGACTGCGGCCGCACAATCTCAGAATAGATCCGCGTCGGTTCGAGGGTCCTCGGACAGCCGTATCAAGCTGTCAAGCAGCAGGCTACTGCCCAAAGCTGCTGAGCTCAACACGTTGTCTCAGGCTACAGACCATGCGCAGTTCGTTGACTATTAACCCGCAGAATCGACTATATGGAACTGTCCCCGCAGCTGCATTGTTGTTGAGTTGTTGAGTGCCTGTGCAATGTCTGCTAACTTTGCATAGCCCGATCCAACCCAGTCCGCCGGCACAGTACAATTTAGGTCCTACATAAGCGACCTCATTTGACTCCCGATATAAGTGCCTGACCTTATGATCGTTTCAGCCTTACCAAGCCCAGTGAACATACTGCTGAATGCCATCT
>Ga0157365_10000836_pt1 | contig 13066 bp, 10 predicted proteins | sample AttsexASBM3_FD_111478 | JGI IMG/M metagenome (GOLD analysis project Ga0157365, IMG submission 111478) | Fungus gardens microbial communities from leaf cutter ant in Ribeirão Preto, State of São Paulo, Brazil - Atta sexdens ASBM3 | ecosystem: Host-associated > Fungi > Mycelium > Unclassified ... | reverse complement strand
GTGCGCCGCATGCAGCCAGAAGTCGCCTGCCTCACTGTCGTCGCCAGATTCCAGCGCCTTCTGCTGCCAGATCCCCGCCTGTCTGCACCACTCGAAATGCCAGTTGCCGCTGCGAAAACCGATTACCGTATCGAGCAGCGTCTCATCGGTATGCTCAACCTTGCTGATGGCGATACGAGCCAGCACTTCGCTGATCTCCTGCGGCGTCAGGCCGCGCCAGGTCCACATCAGCTTATTCAGCATCCGATACCAGCCCCGCTGGCTCTCTCCGTCCAGCGTGGAGTGCACATCCGGGGTGGCATGATGCTGACGACGCACCAGGGAAGAGGTTTCAGGATGTTTGAAGCGGGGTTTGAACAGCTCCTCGCTAAGGTTTTTGCTCGTCATTCTCACTTCTCCTGCAACAGAAACGGCGATGGCTAAGTGTACTGTACGGCAATTCGGGGTGCGAGGCTCAGAAAGCACAACGCCCGGAAAACCGGGCGTTGTGACGTGAGGGTATCGCAATCAGCTTTTTACAATCGGCGGGATGTAGACCACGCCCATATCCCACGGCTGCTCGATCCAGGTATCCTGCGGGATATCGACGATGTAATCGTCAACCAGTGAACGACCGGCCGGTTTCGCGAAAATGGTGCAGAAACGCGCTTTCGGGTACATCTCACGAATCGCCTGCGCCGTTCCGCCGGTGTCCACCAGGTCATCGATCACGATGAAGCCTTCACCGTCGCCTTCTGCGCGCTTCAGCACTTTCATTTCACGCTGATGATCGTGGTCATAGCTGGAGATGCAGACGGTATCGACATAGCGGATACCCAGTTCACGTGCCAGCAGCGAAGCCGGTACCAGACCGCCACGGCTCACCGCGATGATGCCTTTCCACTGTTCAACAGGCAGCAGACGCTGGGCGAGTTTACGGGCATGAATCTGAAGCATGTCCCAGGTGACGACGTATTTTTCGCTCATAGAATAGAAATCCCAGCCAACCGAAGTGGCTTAAAAATGTGCAACGGGGAAAAGGTTGCGCGAGATTATAAGGAGTTGACGCGCTAAAAACCAGCACCCGCGCGCTGGTTGCGGCTTTTTAGCGCGTCCGGGAGCGCACCCGGTGAAAAACAGTGATATTCTCGGGCCTGGCTCGTCAGATTCTCTGACGGCGATTTTTCACTGGAAACTCGCGATGTCCGGCCTCGCCGGTACACTGACACAGGAGACCTGTCGTGTCTGAATTGTCTCAACTCTCTCCACAGCCGCTGTGGGATATTTTCGCTAAGATCTGCTCTATTCCTCACCCCTCTTTTCACGAAGAAGCGCTGGCGAGCTATATCACCGGCTGGGCTAAAGAGCAGGGCTTCTGGTGTGAGCGCGATCAGGTCGGCAACATCCTGATTCGCAAGCCCGCCACCGCTGGCATGGAAAACCGGACCCCGGTCGCGCTGCAGGCGCACCTCGATATGGTGCCGCAGAAGAATAACGACACCGTGCATGACTTTACCAAAGACCCGATTCAGCCGTGGATTGATGGCGAGTGGGTCAAAGCGCGCGGCACGACGCTGGGTGCCGATAACGGCATCGGTATGGCCTCAGCGCTGGCGGTACTGGCTGACAACAGCCTGACGCACGGCCCGCTGGAAGTGCTGCTGACCATGACCGAAGAGACCGGCATGGATGGCGCATTCGGTCTTCAGCCCAACTGGCTGCAGGCCGAAATCCTGATCAACACCGACTCTGAAGAGGAAGGTGAGATCTACATGGGCTGCGCGGGCGGGATCGACTTCGTCTCCTCCCTGCCGCTGACCCGTGAGGCCGTGCCTGCTGAGTTCCAGACCCTGAAGCTGACGCTGAAAGGGCTGCGTGGCGGTCACTCCGGCGCCGATATTCACATGGGCCTCGGCAACGCCAACAAGCTGCTGGCGCGCTTCCTGGCGGCCCACGCGGCTGAACTGGATCTGCGTCTGCTGACCTTCACCGGCGGCACACTGCGCAACGCCATTCCGCGTGAAGCCTTTGCGACCGTTGCGGTTGAAAGTCACAAAGCGGATGCGCTGAAATCGGCGGCGGCGCAGTTCCTGAGCGCCATCCAGAACGAGCACGGTATCAAAGAGCCGAACATCGCCCTGGTCACCGAGCCGCTGGCGCATCAGGGTGCCGCCCTGAGCGCTGACAGCCGCGATCGCTTCCTGAACCTGCTGAACAGCACGCCAAACGGCGTGATCCGCAATTCAGACGTGGCGAAAGGCGTGGTTGAAACGTCACTGAATATCGGTGTGGTGACGATGGAAGAGGATCACGCCGAGATCAACTGCCTGATCCGCTCGCTGATCGACACGGGCCGCGATTATGTGGTGCAGATGCTGACGTCACTGGGCCAGCTGGCCGGTGCGCAGACCAAAGCGAAAGGCGGCTACCCTGGCTGGCAGCCGGATGCGGACTCCGCCATCATGGCGCTGACCCGTCAGACCTACATCGCCCTGTTCGACAAGACGCCGAACATTCAGGTGATCCACGCCGGTCTGGAGTGTGGTCTGTTCAAGAAGCCTTACCCGAACATGGATATGGTGTCGATTGGGCCGACCATCACCGGGCCGCACTCGCCTGATGAGCAGGTGCATATTGAAAGCGTTGGCCTTTACTGGAAACTGCTGACCACCCTGCTGAATGTGGTGCCAGAAAAGTAATCCGGTCGTCAGAAAAATGAACCAGGCTCCGGCCTGGTTTTTTTATGCCTGCCACTTTCCCCCAGCATAATTCGCTGCCTTCTTTTCGTTTTCCCCCGCTATTCCGCCACGTTCCCGCGCTTCGCTGGTTATAGCCGCCATTATGTCCGGATGTCTGGATGGCTAATAAGATTTCGTGCTAGCTTATGCGCTTTCGGCTGTTGCCGCGCCTGAAGGTTCAGGAAAAAATGCGGCCACTCATTCTTCAGGAGAGTCATCACATGCCAGGGTTAAACTGCCTTGAGATGCGTAACATCTCCATCGCTTTTGGCGGGTTTGCCGCGCTATCGTCGGTGGATTTCCGCAGTGAAGGCCATTCGGTTCATGCACTCACCGGTGCGAACGGGGCGGGCAAATCCACGCTGATGGCGATCCTGTCCGGCGCGCACAGCCACTACAGCGGCGAGATCCTGCTTGATGGCCAGCCGGTCTCCATTCGCACACCGCGCGAGGCTAAGCAGCTGGGCATTCATCTGGTTCAGCAGGAAGTGGATGTGGCGCTGGTGCCGCAGCTCAGCGTGGCGGAAAACATCCTGCTGGACCGTCTGGCCGAGCCGGGTCACCGCTATCGCTGGGGAGAGATCCGCCGTCAGGCGCGGGCGCTGCTGGCTCAGCTCGATGTGGCGCTGGATGTTAACCGGCTGGTGGAGCGCTGCACGCTGGCGGAAAAGCAGCAGATTCTGTTAGCGCGGGCGCTGTCGCACCACTGCCGCTTCCTGATACTGGACGAACCCACCGCCCCGCTGGACCAGCATGAAAGTGAGCGACTGTTTGCCGTGGTGCGTCGCCTGCAGGCCAGCGGCATCGGCGTGGTCTTTATCTCTCACCGCATCCATGAACTGAAAGCCATCTGTGACCGTCTGACGGTGCTGCGCGACGGCCGCCTGATTGAAACCGGCCCGATGGCCGCGCTGAGCGGAGAGCAGATTGTTGAGAAGATGCTGGGTCATCAGCTGACCGACATCTTCCCGCCGCGTCGTCCACAGCAGGCGCAGCCGCTGCTGCTGGCGGTAGAGGGACTTCACGATGCGCAGCGGCTGCAGGCTATCTCGCTGCGCCTGCACAAAGGGGAGATTCTGGGGATTGCCGGCCTGGCCGGCGCGGGGAAAACCGAACTCTGCAAAGCTCTGTTCGGCGCCACACAAAGTCGCGTCAGCCGGGGTGAACTGCACGGTCAGCCTTGGCAGCCCCGCTCGCCGCACGATTCGGTCAGCCGTCGCATGGCGCTGGTGCCGGAGGAGCGGCGCAAAGAGGGGATCTTTATTGATGAGTCGGTCGCGATGAACCTCAGCGTCAGCGCGGATGACAGCTTTTCGCGCTGGAGCCTGTTTGGTCATCGCCAGGCGTGGCGCTGGGCCGAGCAGATTATCCGGCAGCTACAGGTGCGCACCACCGGTCCGGCTCAGACGCTGCGCCGCCTGTCGGGCGGCAATCAGCAGAAAGTGGCGATCGGTAAATGGCTGCGTAATAACGCCGACGTGCTGATTTTCGATGAGCCGACCAAGGGCGTCGATATCAAAGCCAAAACCGAACTGTTTACCCTCATCGACAGCCTGGCGCGGGAAGGGAAAGGGATTATCTACGCGTCGGGTGAATTTTCTGAACTGGTCGGCTTATGCGACCGGATTTGCGTGCTCTGGGATGGACGCATTGTGGCTGAACTGGCTGCAGACGACGTCACCGAAGAGACGCTTTTGCTCTATTCCACCGGAGGAACCCCTGCGTGAGCAGCAAAGAGACCCATCTTAAACTGACCGCCACCCCGTGGCATCACCAGCTATTCGACTTTCTCTATAAATGGGGCATGCTGCTCACGGTGGTGATCCTGATCGCCGCTTTTGGGCTGGCTTCTGACAGCTTCCTTGAACCCAATAACATCATCAACATTCTGCGTTCGATTGCGATTGTGACGGTCATTGCCGTTGGCGTCTCTATCTCCCTGACCGTCGGCGGCTTTGATCTGTCGGTCGGCTCGACCGCCTCGCTGGCTAACGCGCTGGTGATTTCACTGTTTGTCTGGTACGGCTTTGGCACCACCACCGCGATTCTGATCACCCTGGCGCTCTGCACGCTGGTCGGGCTGTTCAACGCCTTCCTGATTGTGATCCTGCGCATCCCCGACATGCTGGCGACGCTGGCGACCCTCTTCGTGATTCAGGGGGTGGCGATGACCTACAGCTTCGGCGGGTCGATCACCGAGAACATGGTGCTGCCGAGCGGTGATATGGCGGAAGGCACCATTCCGGCGGCGTTTGGCCTGCTCGGTCAGGTGCCGACCATTGTTATCATCATGCTGGTGGTGACCGTCGCGGCACAGCTGGCGCTCTCCCTGACCAAACATGGTCGCCGGATGTATGCGCTGGGCGGCAATCCGGAAGCGGCGCGCCTCTCCGGCATCCGCACCACCCGCTACCGGGTACTGGCTTACGTCATCGCCTCTCTGCTGGCGGGCCTGGGCGGCATTCTGCTCGCCTCGCGCATCGGTTCATCCCAGGTCAATGCCGGCAGCGGCTACCTGATGGACGCGGTCGCGGCGGCGTGGATAGGCTTCTCACTGGCGGGCTCCGGCAAGCCGAATGCGCTCGGCACGCTGGTCGGCGCGGTGATCCTGGGCGTGCTGCAGAACGGCCTGGTCATGCTCTCTGTGCCCTATTACGCCATGGACATCATCAAAGGGCTGGTGCTGGCTTTAGCACTGGCGATCACCTATATCCAGCGCCGCTGAGGCGCGTCTACCGGAGTTGATAACAATGCAAAAAATAACGCTCTCGCTGCTGGCCCTGAGCCTGCTGAACGCCAGCGCCGCCTTCGCGGAGACCGTCACCCCGGTGCCTGCGGCCATCGCGGGTCATGACGGCCCCATCCGCATTGCGGTGATCCGCAATCTCGGCTCCGATGACAACACCACCCAGTTTGTTGCCGGTGCTATTCAGCAGGGTCGCCAGCTTGGCTTTAAGGTCAGTACCTTCCTCAGCAACGGCGACGATGCGCGCTTCCAGGACTTCGTTAATCAGGCGATCAGCCAGAAGTATGACGGCATCGTGCTGTCGCACGGAAAGGCGCCCTACGCCAGCGGGCTGGTGAAGCGCATTGCCGATGCAGGCATCAAACTGTCGGTGTTTGATACCCCGGTGGAGAGCCCGATTCCCGGCGTCACCGTTACCGCTCAGGATGATGCCTCGCTGGCGCAGCTGTCGCTGGGCCAGCTGATCAACGATTTCCACGGCAAGGCGAATATCGTCAAGCTGTGGGTCGCCGGTTTCCCGCCGATGGAGCGCCGTCAGGTGGTGTATGAAAAACTGCTGAAAGAGAATCCGGGCATTCATCAGCTGGAGTCGATTGGGGCCGTTTCAACTGACGTGCAGGGCGACACCGCCAACAAGATTGGTGCGATTCTGGCGAAATACCCGAAAGGCAAAATCGACGCGATCTGGGGAGCCTGGGATGCGTTCAGCCAGGGGGCTTACAAGGCGCTGCAGGAGAATGGCCGGACCGAGATCAAGCTCTATAGCATCGATGTCTCGAACCAGGATTTGCAGCTGATGCGTGAGAAAAACAGCCCGTGGGTGCAGACGGTGGCGGTCGATCCTAAAACCATTGGCGCGGTCAATATGCGGCTGGTGGCGAAAAAGATCGCCGGTGAAGAGACACCAGCAACGTACCAGTTTAAAGCGGCGTCAATCTCTCAGCAGCAGCTGAACAGCCAGCCTGGCGCGGTGAACGTCGCCTCGCTGAACAAAATCATTCCGGGCTGGGGCAGCAATGAGGATTTTGTCGCGCCGTGGTTCGCCACCCTGGCCGCGAAATATAAGAAGTAATCTGGCGTCAGCCCTGCCGGAGGGTGAGGCTGACTTATAAACCCAGCAGGAGCTGACGTTCCAGCTGGGGATCTACCATCGTCACGTGCAGTCCCACCAGCCGCACACCGCGCCCGGCGCGGCGCTCATCCCAGGTCTTGCGGGCGATGGCGATCATGTCCTCTTTATTCAGCACCGGCCAGATATGCTCCTGGGTGGTCTGCTGAAAATCACTGAACTTCAGTTTGACGCCCTGACGCGCCACCTGTCTGTCGGGTCGGATCTGCGTCAGCCGGCGGTCGAGTTCGGCATAGAGAAAATCGATTATCTCCAGGCAGGCCTCCCAGTCGCTGATATCTTCCGCCAGCGTACGTTCGACCCCCAGCGATTTACGCTCGCGCTCAACGATCACGCCCCGCTCATCAATGCCGTGGCTGCGCTCCCACACCACCCGGCCAAACTTGCCAAAGCGCTTCAGCAGCTGGGCTAAATCGGCCTTCTGCACGTCGCCACAGGTCACCAGCCCCATCTCTTCGAGCTTCTTTGCGGAGACTTTGCCTACGCCGGGGATCTTCGCCAGTGGCAGCGTCAGTAAAAAGTCAGGCATCTCTGCCGGGGTGATAACACACTGCCCGTCCGGCTTATTCAGGTCGGAGGCGATCTTGGCCAGAAACTTGATCGGGGCGATGCCGGCCGAGGCGGTCAGCCCGGTTTCACGGTAAATCGTGGCGCGGATCGCCTGCGCCATCAGCGTGGCCGAGCCGTGGCAGTGCGGGCTGTCGGTCACATCCAGATAGGCTTCATCCAGCGAGAGCGGTTCAATCAGCGGGGTGTAACGGGAAAAGATTTCGCGGATCTGCGCGGAGGCTTCCTTATAGGCGTCGAAACGTCCTGGCAGAAGGCGCAGATGCGGGCATAGCTTCAGGGCCATGCCGGTCGGCATTGCGCTGCGCACACCAAATTTGCGGGCCGGGTAGTTGGCGGTGCTGATGACCCCGCGACGTTCGCGGCTGCCACCGATGGCGATCGGGATGTCGCGCAGCTGGGGATTGTCACGCATCTCCACTGCGGCATAGAAGCAGTCCATATCGACATGAATGATTTTACGCATACCCCCCTCCGGCACTGGATAAGTATACAGCTGACAGGGGTAACTGCAATATTTGTTGCCCGGGCGAATAAAGTTTACAAATTTCTGGCCGAATAACCTTCAGTAAATCGCGAATTTGGCCGACGCCGTCTTGCTAAAAAAACAGACAATGTTTAATGTTGCGCTGCGGTAGCGGATAGTTCCGATAATGCCAACAAAGACGCAAAATTTGTGTCATGTTCTCTTCACCTCAAGGTATACACAGCATGGGCAAAATCGCACTCCTGTTTGCGATGATTTTACTGCCAGCCCTCAGCATGGCAATGACACCCGAACCCGTTCAGTCAGCGGCACCGGTCAGCAAAGAATTAAAGAAGCAGTTACTCGGCACGCCGGTCTACATCCAGATCTTCAAGGAAGAACGCACGCTCGAACTCTACGGCAAAATCGGTAACGAATATCGCCTGCTGGATACCTACCGCATCTGCAACTTTTCTGGCGGCCTCGGCCCGAAACGCCGTGAAGGCGATTTCAAAAGCCCGGAAGGTTTTTACAACGTGAAGCTGAATCAGCTGAAGCCCGACAGCCGCTTTTATCGCGCCATCAACATCGGCTTCCCGAATCAGTACGATCGCAATCAGGGTTACAGCGGTAACTACCTGATGATCCATGGCGACTGTAAGTCGATTGGCTGCTATGCCATGACCAACGCCTATATGGATGAGATTTTTACCTATGTGAATGCCGCGCTGCGAAACGGCCAGCAGGATGTCAGCATCAGCATCTATCCGTTCCGCATGACCGACAGCAACATGCAGCGTCACCGCTACTCCACCTATGCCAGCTTTTGGCAGCAGCTGCAGCCGGGATACGCTTATTTTGCGAAGTATCACCAGCCGCCGATGGTCAATGTCGCCAGCGGGAAATATGTGATGAACAGCAGCCCGGCACCGGTTTTAGCCAGTCCCGAAGCCGCTTCCCGTTCATTCCTGGCGCTCTCCAAGGCAGAATAACGCCCATTCACCTGGCGCAATCCGCTGCCAGGTTTCATTGGCCGTCAGAGGCTGCGTTGCAATCACCGTCACCACGTCATGCGGCGTGGTGTGCTGCTGAAAATCGACTTCCACATCCTGATCGAGCAGCTGTGCCCGGCCAAACGGGGCGCGACGGGTGATCCAGAAAAGGTTGGTCGAACAGAAGGCCATCAGATAACGTCCGTCTGACAGCAGCATGTTAAATACCCCCTTCTGCCGCAGCGCGGTGGCCAGCTCGCCAATAAAGCGGAACACCGCCGGCCAGTTGCCCGGCGTGCGCGGATAGCGTGTCGCCAGCTGATGCAGGATCCAGCAGAACGCCTTCTCACTGTCCGTTTCCCCCACCGGCCGGAATGTGCCGGTCTCCAGCTGCTTATAGCCCTTCAGCTGCCCGTTGTGCGCATAGGTCCAGTTGCGACCCCACAGCTCGCGGGTGAACGGATGGGTATTCTCCAGCGACACCTGCCCGCGATTTGCCTGACGGATGTGCGCCACCACCGAGTGCGACTTGATCGGGTACTCCTGCACCAGACGCGCAATTGGAGAGTTAAAGCTCGGCAGCGGATCTTTAAACGTACGGCAGCCTTTATCTTCGTAAAAGGTAATGCCCCAGCCATCTTTGTGAGGCCCGGTTCCCCCTCCCCGCTGAACCAGTCCGGTAAAGCTGAAACAGATATCCGTGGGAACATTGGCGCTCATCCCGAGCAATTCGCACATAGCCACCGCCTCTGATTAAGCGGCCCCCCGTCTGACAGGAGGCCAGCGCAGTTACTTCACCATCTCTTTTTCGACCAGCAGCATCAGGATGTGGATCACCTTGATGTGGATCTCCTGAATGCGATCGGCATAACCAAAGTGTGGCACCCGGATCTCAATATCGGCACTGCCTGCCATCTTACCGCCATCTTTGCCGGTCAGGGTGATCACTTTCATCCCCTGCGCACGGGCGGCTTCAACCGCTTTAATGATATTGGCAGAGTTGCCCGACGTTGAGAGGCCCAGCAGCACGTCGCCCGGACGCCCCACCGCTTCCACATAGCGTGAGAAGACGTAGTCATAGCCAAAGTCATTACTGACGCAGGAGAGATGGCTGACGTCAGAGATGGCAATCGCCGGATAGCCAGGACGATTTTCACGATAGCGGCCGGTCAGCTCTTCGGCGAAATGCATCGCATCACAATGGGAGCCGCCGTTACCGCAGGAAAGCACCTTGCCACCCGCCTTGAAGCTGTCAGCCAGCAGCACCGCAGCACGTTGGATCGCATGAATATTGGCGTCATCGCTGAGGAATTTATTCAGCGTATCAGCAGCTTCATTAAGCTCAGAGCGGATGATGTCCTGGTACATAGGGATGTCCTTTATAAGAAGAGGTTAATCGCAGCAAGTTTAACGGAATGGCCGGTCAGCGCAAAGCTTCATGCCACGCCTGACCCGGCGGTAGCGGTGTGGATTCCGACACCGGTTGTCGAATAAAACGGCAAAAATCCGTTTTTGTGAGGCAGGTTGTAATTGCGATGTAAACAAATTGATAAATCCGCCCGGCTGCTCTAAACCTCTCTACATAACAGGTCAGACCTCTTACTACTTGCGGAGTGGTTCACTATGATGGTTGTTTCGATACTTGCCACGGTGGCGCTGATTGGCGCCCTTTTCTATCACCGCCTGTCGCTGCGGATCGCCAGCGCGATCCTGCTGCTGTGGACCGCCGCGATGGCGGTCGCGCATCTCTGGACGCCGTGGCTCCTGCTGCCGCTGGCGATCCTGCTGCTGCCGTTCAACATCCCGTCGCTGCGTCGCAGACTCTTTTCACAGCCGATGTTACAGCGCTTCCAGCAGGTGATGCCGCCGATGTCCCGCACCGAGAAAGAAGCGATTGATGCGGGCACCACCTGGTGGGAAGGCGATCTTTTTCAGGGCAAGCCGGACTGGCAGAAGCTGCATAACTACCCGCAGCCGCGCCTGACGCCGGAAGAGCAGGCTTTCCTTGACGGCCCGGTTGAAGAGGCGTGCCGCCTGGCGAACGATTTCCGGATTACCCATGAGATGGCTGACCTGCCGCCGGAACTCTGGGCTTACCTGAAAGAGCATCGTTTCTTCGCGATGATCATTAAAAAAGAGTATGGCGGACTGGCCTTCTCCGCCTATGCGCAGGCCTGCGTTCTGCAGAAACTGGCGGGCGTCTCCGGGATTCTGGCGATTACGGTGGGTGTACCCAATTCACTGGGTCCGGGCGAACTGCTGCAGCATTACGGTACCGAAGCGCAGAAAAATCACTATCTGCCGCGACTGGCGCGCGGTGAAGAGATCCCCTGCTTTGCGCTGACCAGTCCGGAAGCGGGGTCAGATGCGGGTGCGATCCCGGATACCGGTGTGGTCTGCATGGGTGAGTGGCAGGGTGAGCAGGTGCTGGGCATGCGGCTGACCTGGAACAAGCGTTACATCACCCTGGCCCCGATCGCCACTGTGCTCGGCCTGGCCTTTAAACTGAACGACCCGGATCATCTGCTGGGCGATAACGCCAGCCCGGGCATCACCTGTGCTCTGATCCCGACCAGCACGCCGGGCGTGGAGATTGGTCATCGCCACTTCCCGCTCAACGTGCCGTTCCAGAACGGGCCGACGCGCGGTAAGGATATCTTTGTGCCGATTGACTTCATCATCGGTGGCCCGGAAATGGCCGGACAGGGCTGGCGAATGCTGGTGGAGTGTCTGTCGGTGGGCCGTGGCATTACGCTGCCCTCCAACTCAACCGGCAGCCTGAAGAGTGTGGCGCTGGCAACCGGCGCTTACGCGCACATCCGTCGTCAGTTCCGGCTCTCTATCGGTAAGATGGAAGGGATTGAAGAGCCGCTGGCGCGCATTGCCGGTAACGCCTATGTGATGGACGCCGCGGCCACGCTGATAACCGCCGGGATTATGCAGGGTGAAAAACCGGCGGTGCTGTCAGCAATTGTGAAATATCACTGCACCCACCGCGGCCAGCGCGCCATTATTGACGCCATGGACATTGCCGGCGGCAAAGGCATTATGCTGGGTAACAGTAACTTCCTGGCACGCGCCTATCAGGGTGCCCCCATCGCCATCACGGTGGAAGGCGCGAATATCCTGACCCGCAGCATGATTATCTTTGGTCAGGGGGCGATCCGCTGCCATCCGTATGTTCTGCAGGAGATGGCCGCCGCCGCCAGCAACGATGTTAATGCCTTTGATGATGCGCTGTTCAGTCACATCGGTCACGTCGGCAGCAGCACCGTGCGCAGCCTGTGGCTGGGATTCACCGCCGGACGCACCAGCGCCAGCCCGACCCGCGATGCCACCCGTCGCTACTATCAGCATCTGAACCGCATCAGTGCCAACCTGGCGTTGCTCTCAGATGTGTCGATGGCGGTACTGGGCGGCAGTCTGAAACGCCGCGAGCGCATCTCGGCGCGCCTGGGCGATGTGCTGAGCCAGCTCTATCTTGCCTCAGCCACCCTGAAACGCTATGACGATGAAGGCCGTAATGAAGCCGATCTGCCGCTGGTTCACTGGGGCGTGCAGGATGCCCTGCATCAGGCGGAGGTCGCGATGGACGATCTGCTGCGCAACTTCCCGAACAGACTGGTGGCGGGTGCCTTACGCATGGCTATCTTTGCGGGCGGACATCACTGCCCTGCCCCGTCTGATCGTCTGGATCACCAGCTGGCAAAACTGCTGCAACAGCCGTCAGCGACCCGCAGCCGTCTGGGCCGGGGCATCTATCTGACGCCGGGCGAGAATAACCCCGCCGGTCAGATGGAACAGGCGCTGCAGGAGGTGATGGCAGCCGAAGTGATTTATGACCGCCTGTGCAAACAGACAAAGCAGCATCTCTCCTTCACCCGTCTGGATGCGCTGGCGAAGCGTGCGCTGGAGCAGGGCTGGATCGATGCGAAGGAAGCAGAGGTGTTGCAGCGTGCTGAAGCCAGCCGTCTGCGCTCCATCAACGTGGATGAGTTTGAGGCAGATGCACTGGCGGTGCCGGTGGCGGAGAAAGCGCCTCAGCCTGCGTCGCGCACCAGCGAGGCGGCGTAGCGTTCAGGCCGGTGTGATGGCCGCACCGGGCTGCTGAACTTATGCTTCCTGAGCCAGCTCTGTTTCAGAGGCCGACATCATGTCGGCCTTTTTTATCCCGCCTGGCGGATGCGGGCAATCAGCGCATCCACATCTTCCACGTGATCGGCAGCCAGAATCAGCGTACGTCCTAAATTAATCGCGTTACCAATGCAGTCTGTGCGCATCGCCGGATCGGCAATCAGCTTCATATCCGCTACGTGAGACATCCCTACCGTGCGCCGAATCAGTTCGGTGCCGCAGTAACCGATGGTGTCAGCCCAGACCTTGCGCAGAAACGCCGCCGCATAGCCGGGCCAGGACAACGCCTCATCGCGGGTTTTCTCTGCCGCCAGC
>Ga0157365_10000835_pt1 | contig 13075 bp, 13 predicted proteins | sample AttsexASBM3_FD_111478 | JGI IMG/M metagenome (GOLD analysis project Ga0157365, IMG submission 111478) | Fungus gardens microbial communities from leaf cutter ant in Ribeirão Preto, State of São Paulo, Brazil - Atta sexdens ASBM3 | ecosystem: Host-associated > Fungi > Mycelium > Unclassified ... | reverse complement strand
TAACGCTTGCAAAGATCCGAAGGGCACCCTATTAAGCCCTTCGCCTCGTCCCATTCGTCTAGAGGCCTAGGACACTGCCCTCTCACGGCGGCAACAGGGGTTCGAATCCCCTATGGGACACCATGACTCTAAGTCATTGATTTTTCAGACAATTTTTTGCAGGTTTTCTGGCGTGTGGCACATAACCGTGGCACATGGGACGACACTGCGTGGCAACGCCTTACATGACCCGCCGGGGCTCCGGTTGGTATCTGAAAATCCGTATCCCGTCCGACATCCGCCCCATCCTAGGGGAGCATCTTGTCCGTTCGCTCCGCACCAGCGATAAATCCACCGCCCAGGCCCGCGCGCTGGGGATGGCCGCATCACTGGACGGGATATTTATGAGCATCAGACGCCAGGCTCTTGAACTGATTACAGGCGTGAAGGACGACAAGAGGCCATTGTCGGAGCTCCGGCAATTCTTGCAGGACCACGCGGACGAGCTGGCGAAACAGCCGACTTCATTCACAGAGCCTCTTATCCGTGCACTTCGGCGTATTGGAGGGCTTGAAACGACCAAGAATCGCCAGGACCAGTTTTGGCTCGACCATAATCGGGACATCATTGAGGCCATCGGGACAGCACACACGCAGGGCGAGGCAGACGGATTAGCCCGAGCTATCCGTGAAGGTGCCGCTCATACTGCACCACCCCAAATCCCTGAGGCACCCTCTCAGCCGTCCGTTCCGGTACGGCGCGGGTCATCGAAGCCTTGGCCATCCTTTATCGAAGGCTTCTTTGCGAAAAAGGGCATTAGTGAAAAGACTAAAAAGTCATACTTGGCGGCCCTGGGAGAGCTGGAACAACATATAGGCCCCAAGAAGGCTAGAGATATCACCCGAAGCGATATTCAGGACTTCATTGACCACCTAGAAACACGCCCCAATCTGAGGGGCGGCGTACTACACCGTGACAGTGTGAAAAGATACAAGAGCCACCTCAACACATTCTTCGAATGGTGCTGCGCGCGCGAATATGTGTCTGACATCAATATGCGCAGCATACAAATCAGAGATAGGACCCCAGAAGAGAAGTTGGATATTCCACGGCGCGCGTTCACCGAAACCGAATTAGAAACCATTTTCCACAGCCCCCTATTTACAGGCTACAAAGGCCACGAAAGCCGCTCAACACCAGGCACATGCCGGGACCGCATCGCAGATTATTGGTTCATGCTCGTGATGGCGATGACGGGAGCCAGGCATGGCGAACTCGCCCTTTCTCCAGCGACCTTAACCAAGCTCGGCGATGTTTACTGCATCAGCGCACTACACGCCACGAAGACCAGGCAAAGCAAACGTCTCATTCCAGTCATTCCTGACCTGGAGCGCACGGGCTTCATTGATTACGCAAAAAGGATGGAGCGCGATGGTCGGGACGGACTCCTCTTTCCGACGCCAGTGCACAACGGAAAAATCGCCCAGGATGCAGCCGGAGCGTGGTCAAAGCGTCTGAATCGTTACCTTGATGATATCGGCCTTGATGGTGCTGACCTCGTGGGCTACTCGTTCCGACACACCTGCCGCCAAATGCTCAGAGCCGGGGCCATCGGTGATGAACTCATGAACAAAGTTTTCGGCCACGCCAGTGGCACGGTCGGCAGTAACTACGGCAAGCATCTATCCCCACAAGAAGCCCGCCTTGTCTATGAGAATGTCGGCTTCGGCGCTGACCTGTCACATTTATGGCCGCGCAGAACCAAGCTCACGAAAACGTGAAAACGGAACAACGCAAGAACATTGAAAAAGCAGACTCCGGCACTGTTCAATTAACGAAAAAGCCCGCCGCCTTCAGGTCATCGGTCCTGCAAGACCTAACTGAAAGCAAACGGGCTTAGTGCGGATTGGCTTCAATATATCGCAGTAAACTGCCGTTTTCAAGCCATTCCGCCAGGACGTGCGGATGATTTTTTATGCCAGGACGGCGGCGGACCGATAGACCTATTCAGCACCTCACAGCTATCAGCCGTGCGTGTGGTCTGACGTCTGACGATTTCGACAGCTATGCGGCAAGCCGCGAGGCTGTCATCTCGCAGACAGAGAGAATAGCCGACAGTCTGGAAGCAGCGGGCATCCAGGCACGGGACCAGGGCCGCGACATCACGCTGGTGGGAGAACTCACGGGAGAGTGTGAAAGAATCACGGGTTTCCGTCGCCTCCACCTTCTGCCTGAGTTTGCCCAGAGGCACCGGCACCGCATGATTCGGAGGTTGTCGTTTTTCCTGAAGCACTGCACCAGAGGCCGCACTTGCCGGTATGCCGTGGCCACGTCCGGCCAGCGTGTCCCGTGGGGCGCAGACCTAAAGGGTCGGAGAGCCGAGTTCCTGAATCGTATCAACCGTTGGAGCTCAGAGGCTAGGCGGAGATACGGCATCGAGGTCATCTATAGAGGCGACAATGACACCTTTTGCCGAGCAGAGGGGACAACGGCAGACGGCGTGAATCTCCACGCCGACTTGGTTTATCGTCCGATGCGCCGCCTCACCCCTGATGACTGGGACCGGTTCCTCAAGTGGAGCCGGTCCCGCTTGGGGGGTGCCCATTGGCGAGATTGCGGAGCCTTACGGAACGCAGCAGCGGTAGTCCGGTACGTCCTCAAGCTAAGTTGGGGCCGCGAGGGACTGACCGCAGATGACAGAGCTGATGGTCTGGTCGGCATTGACGAGCTGACACCTGATGAACTCGCCTGGTACTATCATGAGACCAAGGGCGTCACCCGTGTGAAGCCGCTCCGCTCATTCCAGGCATTCTGCAAATCACTGAATGACAACCGCCAGGAAATCCGCTGGGTGCCAGGCCCAGGCGGCAAACGCGAGCTCAGGAGAGTGCAGCGCCCACGTTTGGAACCCCGCCCACCAGCCACCGACAGAGACGGCCAGCCTGCTGCCCACCTGGAGAATATCGTACTGGGCAGGACCGCAGCATATCCCAGGTTTTCCAGCACATGCGAGCCGTGCTCTATCGTTCTGGGATTCACGGGAACCCCCACCACTAAAATCGGCCATTCCGGACTCAGTGTGATTATGGCCAGGTGCGACCAGGCTGCCCGTTGGGCCGAGCGGAACGTTCAGAGGGCTCGGGGGGTGGGCGGCATTAAGGTCCACAGTAAGACATCAGATAGTCCAACCCAGATTCCATCATGTCAGTCATCATCTGAGAGTGACGACCTGAATCCATTGTCTGCCGGACCGTCCCTGCCTTCCAGCCAGCCTGCCCAGGCGGTCACGGAGGCCATCCAGCATGAAGACCAGGCTCCTGAGGTCTACAAGCCTACTGTTGAGGACTTCGAGCAGCTCTCGGCGTTCTACCGGGACATGAATCCACGCCTGACTGATGTTCAGGTCAGAGCGTCGGTCGTCGCGTGTGCGCAATTCTACGAAGGCCCCATTGGACCAGTAATCGAAAAGATGCGGGCCAGGCTCAACAGGACCCGGGAGACCACCCCGGCCATCGTGAGAGCACGTCCGGCACGTCAACGTCTCGCAGACCCGGTGAACGACAATGCTTTCTTGGCCTTCTATCTAGCGGCATGACAACGCAATGCTCGTAGCAAGCGGGGGGTCATTTTATCAATATCCTCTAGGTATCCCACTATGGCTTGGAGAGATAAGACAGTGCTGGCATCATAAACTTTAGGATGAAGATTTTTCACCTGCTCCCAGCTCAGGGTATAAGAAATTAATTCTTTTGCGAGGTCAGGCGGCAGCAGCCCCAACTCGTCAAAACGGTCCTGAATAATCTTATATGTTGGCGTGCCATCCTCGTTTTGCGGCAAGACCCCCACCTTCTTCCCAGATACAATTCTCTCAATGATGGCTCTGGTGCGTTTGCTTAATTCACCTGGACCTATACCATTACCGGCATTGATTACTGCAATGAACAAGCGACAGAGGTCTTGGCTTCTGAGATTACGCTTCCGGTTTTCCGTTCGGGCAGCTCCATACAACGCGGCCCACGCACCAATAGATGCACCACCCAATCCTGATAATGCCGAGATAATGCTCGGTGCCATATCGGTCATTCTACCACCTATCACTTCTACTGAAATCTTTAATGGCCGGAAGACCACTACTGTATCAAAACTTCGCAGATGTTAGAGCGCTCAAATCCTCAATTTTCTGGGTGCGTAAACCATTTCTTTTAAGCACCCGCGAAACTGTACAATGATTCCAAGGGGTTTTTCGGTGTCAAAACCCTGGTGTCAAAAATCAGGCGGGGAATTGTTACATGCGCTACGGATATGCGAGAGTTTCGACAACGGACCAGGACCTGGGAAGTCAGACCGTCAAGCTGACAGAAGCGGGAGTGCTCCAAGAGGATGTCTTCTCTGATATCGGCATCTCGGGTTCAAAGAAGTCGAGGCCCGGTCTCGACCGTCTTCTATCTATCGTCCAGCCAGGTGACGAGGTGGTCGTGTTCAGGATGGATAGGCTGGGCAGGTCGCTCAAGAACATGATTGAACTTGCAGACGACCTCCACCAGCGGGAAATCACTATCGTATCCGTAGGCGAAGGCATCCGCACCGACCAAGCCCTCGGGCGCATGATGATGCAGCTATTTTCTTTGCTGGCTGAATGGGAGCGGACATACATCATTGAGCGCATTAATGCTGGAATCGCCAAGGCTAAGAAGTTTGGCACGAAGTCAGGTCAGGCCATCGGTCGCCCGAGGCGCACGGGCCGGGCGGTGTCTCTGGCTCTGAAGTTGATTGAAGAAGGTCACTCGCACAGGGATGCAGCCGGTATTGCCCGCATTTCAAAATCATCAATCGTGCGGGCGCTCAAGCGGGAAGAGATAGTGGCGTAGGGGTTAAACGATGTTCAATAACATTCTCTCCCACTTTGTTTCTATCATAACGCCTGCTCTCGGTGGAATTGTCGGCTTCATCCTGGCTCAATTCGTGAACATAGCGAAGATAGTGGTCTTGTGGTGGAGGCGGCCAAGGTTCGCGTTTGATTACGTCCAGCCGGACATGATGATATTGTCTGATTCTGAAGAAACCGAGCACGGGCCGGTCGGACGAAACAAATATGGCTTCACGATACAAAATCGTGGTCGGACACCCGCGTATGAAAGCCAAGTTTTTTTGACGGGAGCTTTTTCATCGGCAGATGGAAAGCATTTTCGTCCCGTTATAAACTACGCCCAGTGTCTGCCATGGGTCGATGCTGATGAAGGAAAGAAATATAGTCCTGCCATAATCTTACCTGGAACCGGCTTGCTTGTATCTCTAGGAGAGTGGTCCGAGATGTATGATGGAATCTATTTTTCCACGCGCTCAACACCAGATTACTATGAAGAAGCAATGAATGGCGCAAGGTACCTTCGCGTGAGCGTGGCGGTCACGGCCAAGAACGCGGACCACAAAAATCTTACCTACACCATGACTTTACCCCGCTGACCACGATTACCACAGACTATCAACAGGCTCCCTTGGCGCTGCATGAAATGCGCCTTCCGCCTGTTGATAGCCTGCTCCGGCTACGCCTTCGGGTCTAGCGACCTGGAAATCACGGACAGCTACCCCGCAAAATCCGGCGTTTGCATTGTTGGCGCGCCGTCGCCCGAGCCACCGTCGAAGATGCCGCCGATGGAAACGCCGGTGATGGACGGGAGGCAGCACAGGCCACCACCAACACCGAGCTGCGTAAACGCCGCCTTATAGGTTGCCTGCGTCTGTGGCTTGGATGCCTGATACAGCGTCCAGAGACCGAAGCCCGTGAGGCCGATGCCGCTCATAAAGGCGGCTTCGACGAGGAACCTGCCGACCGACTGTGTTTGCTCCGACCATCCTGCCGCGATTGTTCCGACGCTCTGTGCCATGATTGCCTCCCCTGGTGCCCACCCTCGACATTCGGGGGCCACGGCCAATCATAGCGTCACTTGATGCAAGTTAGCCTTCTTTGCGCGCCACGGCATCGAGGCAGCGCAACACATCACCCGAGAATCCAGCTACCGCATGGAACACCGCCGCCCTGGACCCCGGCGCGCACTCAATCCCCAGCACGCCACCGGCCCCCAATGACAGCACCCCCGGCAGCACCTTCGGCCTCACGCCCGGCCAGCCTTCGCCAGTGGCAACCATCACCGCACCTGATGAATACAGAATCCCGATAGCGCGAGCCTGCCCTCGGACCTGGCCCCACATCTCAAGATATGCGTCTTCGTTGGGCAGTTGGAAATCCGCCTTCGGTCGGCCTTCTTCCCGCAACCTCGCAATGTCCTCTTGGTTGAAGGTGTGAACATTCACGGCGTGAGATGCAGCCATCCTCACCCGTTCCGCCAGCCCTGTTTCAGGGCCGGGGAACATCAGGGGTGCGGGACCGGCGGACAGTTCAGTTAACATATGCGCCCCCTCCTATCAGGGCCAGGGAAATCATCGCATCACGCTATGCAAGCCAGCCCCTCCCCGTGCTCGCCCTGCGCCCTGGCGGGCTGGGCTGCGCCAGGGGCACCGGGGCGGCCTGACGGCCACCCTGGCACCGGCTCACATCAGCAACCCAGCCACTGGCCCCATGTCGTCCAGGTCCGGACGGTCATCTTCTGGCACCTCGACCTCCGGCCCATCCATCTCCGGCACCGCAGTCTGCTCTTGCCGCACTCCACCTTTGCCAGCCGCCGCCCCCCTGGTAGCCGCAGCGATAGCAGTCCGCCGCCTTAACAATTCCAAGCCAGCAGCCGCATTTATCCGCAGAATTCCGCCATCTCTGCCGACCATGGGCGACAACGCGGCGTGCAACTCTTTATCCGGCTTCAACTCCGCCAGACCCTCGCACATCCGTATTGCACCAGGATAATCGTCCAGCCGCCGGGATGCTGCCTGGACCTCGGGCCGGGAATCGAAATCCCTGATACGCTTATCCTGCCGCCGAACCGCACGCTCCAGCTTTGCCGCCTCCCCTTGCAGGAACCTCACCGAGCCGGACGTTGACCACTCTCGTTCGGTCGCCCCGGCCTTGTCTATAGCCAGCCGCCTCCGTTTCGCCGCCGGGGACCATGAGAACCATCCCCGAGGCAGGTCAACAGCACGATTGAAGTCATCGCGCAGGTCCGCAGTCCGGGCACGCACCCGCTCATATAGTGCGGCCCGGTCGGCCCTGGTGTCCAAGCGCTCCGGCCTGTCCGCCATGAGGTCCAGGTCAGCCGCCCGCATCCGTTCCACGTCCGCGATGAATTTCTCCATCAGGGCGCGCCACACCTCGGCACCAATAGCCGCGAGGGGCAGCAGGTATTCCGCCATGTGTTCGGCAATTCCGCCAACAATTTGGTCTGGGGTCGGTTCGCGCATGGGATGGCTCCAAAAATTAGGTTTTCCCATCATTTTCGGGCGCTCGTATGCAAGTCACGGGAGGAAGATTCGGGAGGGCCACAATAGACGGGGGTGTATCTCATGGCGATTGAGAAGATTACGGGAAGGATTCTCGGCACTGATAAGCAGGTGGATTACGAATACGACCCCGAGGATACAAACTCATTCGGTGTCCCTGTTGCGGACCGTGAAGTGAATCTAGTTCGGCATCATCGGCGTATCGCGCCGGAATCCGTTGTGGTTCTGGCCCCGGTTCGCAACGATGCGGCGGGGGTATATCAGCACGCTTCAAAGCAAATTTCGCTCTTTTATGAGCGCCTCGGCCCAGGCGCACAGAGCATTAATTTTCACGAACTCTGGCATTATGCCGAGAACAACATTCTATCAGAGCGCGATTGTGAAATCGTTTACCGTGCGTGTCGGAAGGGCGATACTTGGGGTTCGGCATATCTCGATAGTGATATCGAGCGCGCAGCCCGGGCATTTCAGCACTACGCATCGGCCAGAGCGTCAGGGGTGCAGATGAGGCCCGCGCGACGTGGCACACAGCAGGCCGTTTTCGAGAGGCTTTACGAAGGCACTGAACATGCCGCCCTGGTGAAGTCTCGCCGCCGGGCATCCAGGGCCGCCATCACTGATAAAATTGTCGGTGTTATGCCGGTTGTCGGAATGGTGCTCTTTATCCTCGTTATGTTCGTCGTCCTCCCCCACCTGGTCACTCACTGAAATCGCCGTCGCTTGCATGTCTCCATGTCATCTTCGCTGACATAGCCAGCCGTGTTGTTCGTGGCCCTTGGCCACAACAACAAGCAGGCCAGGGGATGGCTTCGCCCTCCCCGTGGACCCCACCCTTTCGCCGTCCCGCCCAGAGGGACAGGAGGCCGACATGCAGACCGACCGACTTCACTCTTTTCGCATCCGTGCATCTCGTGATGACCTGTCAGCGTGGGCGCGGGCTGCTGATGTTGCCGGTGTCAACAAAACCGCATGGCTCCGCAGCCTCGCAGCCGAAGCCTCGACCACCGGACAACCTCCGGGCGCACTCGCTGACAACCTGGCCCGGCTCCGGCGCGAGATTGCAGCCATTGGCAACAACGTGAATCAGATAGCGCATCACCTCAACTCCGGCGGCCATCCCGACCCCTCGGCGGCTCTTGAAGCAGTTGGGGCGGCGATGCTCGACGTATCGTCATTCCTCAATGGTGCCCGCGCGCCCCGCAGGAAAGGGGGCAGTCGCCGGAGGTCGGCGGGATGATTCTGAAGACCTCCCGCATCAAGTCATCATCCGGCCCCCATGCCCTGACCAAGCACCTTTGGCACGGCAAAGGGAACGATGAAATCATCACCGTCCAGGGCTCGAAAGCTGCCCTGGCGGCGATGATGGATGATGCGCGGGCGGCAGGAAAAACCTACGGAATCCGACATCTTGTCATCAGTCCAGAACAGGCCACTAGCCGAGAACAGGCTCTGGAAATCCTGCGCCTTCATGGCAGCGAGTTCGGCTACGCGGTCGAGGATTGCACTCTGATAGAACATCGCAAGCCCAGGCAGGACGGTGGCGGTTATGAGGTGCATTGGCACGCTGCCATTCCCGAGATGGGGCCAGATGGCGGGGTGCTCGACAGCAAGTTCATGTTCAAGAGGAATGAGATGGTGAGCCGACTGGCGGAGGTCCGCCTAGGCCACAGCCTTACCGCAGGGCGGCATAATGTGTGGGCGGCGGCAGCCCTTGAGCAGCGCGGCTTTGCAGATGAGGCGGCAGCGGTCCGGATGGGCGTTGGCATGAAGGCGTTCGGCCCAGCCGCCCAGCCAGCGCCACGGGAATCGTACTCGTCTGATACGCACCAGGTATTGAAGCGAAATGGCCTCAAAACCCCGGCTCTCAAGGCCACCATCGCGGCGGCATGGAAGGCCCGAGACGAGGAAAACTCTCTCTCTTTCATCGACCGGCTGCATCATCTCGGCATCGACCTAGTGCCCGGTCGCCGTGCTGGCGCGTGGGTTGCGGTCGCGGGTGGCGTTGAGGTTACGGCCCTCCATCGTCTTCTGAAAATCAAGGCCAGCGAAGTGAGGGATGGGATGGCGCGAGCACAGAAAAAGCAGGCTCCAACCTGGGCAAGAGCATCCGGGGGTTATGATGCTCTCCCCCCGCAGGACCGGGCCAGAGCAGAGCAGGCGTTCGAGGTGTTCCGGGCGGACTACGAGAAAGCCCGGGGGTATGCATATCCCCGCGCTATCAGCGATTACGTATCGTATGTGCAGCAGCGGGAAACTGCCCGGAATCCTGTACTAGCCGCCCCGGCGACCCCGAAGACCCAGGCAGCACCAGCGACCCCGAAGGCCCTGCCGCTGCCGGACGACGCCCAGGCACTACGGCGCACGATTGGAGAATCCCCGTTTCCTGCTGCCTCCCGCGACCCCCGCCGCCTGGCTGATGCCTCAATGGCCCAGGTCGAAAGCCAGCGGGCAAAGGCAGTCGAGCGCATCGAGAGAGCCGAGCAGACTATCGAGCGCACGAAGCCGACCGACACCATCAGCGACGGCAGCGCGCTTCTTCGGGGCGTAAATGTGCTGGCAAAGGCAGCTATCGGGCTTGCAAACCTCCTTCTTCGGCCCCTCGGCCTGCCAATCCCCCAGCCGTCATGGGGTGCCCCGAGAATCACCGGCCAGCACCCCGGCGACCCCAGGGCACACGAGATGGCGCACCGTGAACTTGAGAAGTTGAGGGATTTCACGGACCGCCTGCCGACCCCGGATGTCATCATGCAGAAAGCCGAGGAAGTCGCAGCCAGCCGCCAGGAGGCCCACGACGCATGGGCCGACAAGACTGCTCCGGCACGCCTAAAACTCGCGGAAATCGAGGCCCGCGAGCGTGCAGAGCGAGCGGAGCAGGAGCGCAGGGCGAAGATTGAGGAAGCCCGCTTGGCAGCAGCAGCAGCCCGAGAAGAACGGGTGATAGCACCGGAGTTCGAGGGGCCGGAGATGCCGCTGGATGACATGGAGTTTGCGCAGGCGATGGAAGCCGGGGGCGAGATTGACCGGCTTACATTTTAGATTGTTGACGGTGGTACCAGCCCGTGGCACTAATTAGTAGCACCAGTGATGGGCAGCGTAACCCATTGTTTTTACTAATCAATATCTTAGACGCCGAGCAATACACCTCCCCTATGGGACACCAGTCGCTCTAAGTGACTGATTTTATTGGCATAATTTCTTTGTTTTTCCGCAGGTGGCACATGTTGGTGCTACATATGGGACGACAAAGGTTTGCCTACTCCATATATGATTCGGCGTTATCAGACTTGGTATGTAAGGGTTAAAGTCCCTTCTGACCTTCGCTGTGTGCTTGGCTTACATATCTGCCGAACGCTCAAAACCTCTGATAGGATGACTGCCCAAACTCGTGCGGTTGGTGTTGTGTCGTCTTTGTCGGGGTTGTTTGTGGATATTCGGAAGCAGTTGGCACAAAAGGTTTTTGACGTAAAAGAAGGAACTGCTGAGGTTTCTGAACTCAAAGCATTCATCCAGTCCAACTCTGACAAGATTGACGTTCTTCCCCAAGAAGACCTTCACAACATTAAGATGATGTTGAATCTCTTGATATCGCAGGAAGCAAGAGACAACAGCGAACGAAAGAGAAATCTAGAGTTAGCCAAGCTTTCAGCGTGGTCTATTCGTGAAGCGCATCAAAACGGCATTATAGAAGGTATGAGCAAAGCCATAGGCTTGGCTGGCCCTTCTGTCTCTCAAAGTACGCAAGAGCCTGTAAAGGCTGAAAAACAGGCTGAATCATCTGTGTTATGGTTTGACCTTGTTCCTTCCTTTTTCAAAGACAACCCTGGAATCTCGGACAAAACAAGGGAAAGTTATAATATTACATTCAAGCAAGTCTGCGACCTGATTATGAACAAGCCCATTAATCAAGTCACCAAACAGGACATAAAGGCTTATGCTGATTGGTTGCGTGATAAGCCTTCTTTGAGAGGTGGCAATCTATCACATGCCACTATCGTTAGGCATATTGGAGAAATAAAATATTTCCTGAAATGGTGTATATCTTCTGCTTTAATTGAGGATAAGGGTTTTTCTGACATTCAGGCGAGAAGCAAAACAGTAGAAGAAAAAAGAACACGCCAACAAGATAGAAGACGTGGCTTTACAAACGAAGAACTTAAAACTATTTTTGATAGTCCAGTTTTTACAGGATATAAATCAGAAAGACAAAGAAGTATAAAAGGAAATACCCACAATAAGACATATGATTATTGGTTTATTGTTATTTTGGCTTTTTCGGGTGCAAGGTTAAATGAAATTTGTGAAGCACCTGCAAAACTGTATGACCTGAACGGCATACCGTGCTTTGACCTGAGACAATCTGGCACCAAGACACTAAACAGTCCAAGGCTAATTCCTGTTCATCCTGATTTGAAAAAATTAGGATTTTTTGAATATGTGAAGAATCAAGAACTGAATGGATTGAAGCTGGTAGAAGATAAAGCCAAAATTATTACAGCGGAATCATGGAGTAAGCGTTTGAACCGTTATCTTGATGACATCGGATTAACTGATGAATCTTTGGTAGCTTACTCTTTCAGGCATACATTCCGCCAAATGTTGAGAGTTTCAGGTTTAAATATGGAAATTATCAATAAAATATTTGGGCATGAAACTGGTGAAGTCGGCCAAAATTATGGGTCAAATCTGTCATATGAAGAAGCCAAACTTTTCACTGGAAACGTAAGGTTTTCCATATTTTTAGACCACTTATATAGTTATGAGACTTCTCGATATTCTTGATAATTTTCTTGGTTAGAAATTCTCGGGAAAATATATTTTATGGAGATAATCTTTTTTATCGTATCAAAAACACCTGTTTATGGGCTCACCCCAAACAACGGTAATTGTTACACGGTTTGACCACTCCATCGACATATCAGAAATGGCATTATGATACGGAATTCATAGCCCTCCATGCTGTCATCTTAGATGTATTCAACACTTTAGCGACCTCATTAGCTGACATACCTTTAACCTTGAGTTCTCGGGCATGTTCTCTCTGGTGTTTGGTTAATGAGCATCTACGACCCAAAAGAACACCTTTGGAACGGGCAGATTGCAAACCAGCCACACACCTTTCTCTAATTATCTCCCTCTCAAATTCGGCAAATCCTGCCAGCATTGTCAAAAACAGTCTTCCTGAGGCTTTCTGTGTATCAACTCCGAGATTAAGAATTTTAACACCTACCCCATTGGCGTGTAACTCATCAATCAAAGTTAAAACATCGACAGCATTGCGTCCAAGCCTATCTAATTTGACAACTGTTAAAGTGTCACCCTCCTGAAGTTTTTTCATGAGTTCAGAGAAACATGCTCTTTTCTTAGCAAAAACACTTCCTGATACTTTTTCCGAGAAAATATCTTCCTTTTTTATCCCATTCTTTTTCAATTCATCTATTTGAGAATCAAAAGTCTGTTCATCTGTTGAAACTCTCACATATCCATAATTATTCATATTTATCTCCTCATTTTTAATATCCTTTTTGATACGGGTTTATGAAACGCTAAAGTAAGCGGAAATCATAACCTAATATTATCGTACCACAAACAGGTGTTTTTGATAAGTTTTAAAGTATAGGAGAAAATAAATGGTTAAGAAATTTTGTAAATATGGGTTAGTTGCTTCTTTGGTTCTGTTTTTTCTTTATTATGTTGGAATTATTCCAAT
>Ga0157365_10000834_pt1 | contig 13078 bp, 10 predicted proteins | sample AttsexASBM3_FD_111478 | JGI IMG/M metagenome (GOLD analysis project Ga0157365, IMG submission 111478) | Fungus gardens microbial communities from leaf cutter ant in Ribeirão Preto, State of São Paulo, Brazil - Atta sexdens ASBM3 | ecosystem: Host-associated > Fungi > Mycelium > Unclassified ... | reverse complement strand
CGCGGGGTGGAGCAGCCCGGTAGCTCGTCAGGCTCATAACCTGAAGGCCGCAGGTTCAAATCCTGCCCCCGCAACCATGAAATACACAAACCCCGCCAGGTCACTGACTTGGCGGGGTTTTTTGTTGTAACCCACACCACACGCCTATCAAATTCCCCATCATTTCAAGGGTTTAACTCCGGTAGGTTCAAATCGGGGTCCATGACACCCGCAACCAACTGTCCTGTACGCGGGCGTAAATGGGCGTGCTCCGGCGTACCGGGGCGGAGGAGAAAAGGGTAGGGGCTCTCAGGCTGAGGGCACCGGGATATGCGGCTCTCGCTGCCGCGTTCGTCGACCAACCACGCCAAGTTCGGCGCATCGCCGTAGGCGGTGTCGGTGGTCAGTCGCACCGGCCAGATTTTAAGCGGGGCCTCACCAACGTCGGTAGTCTTGACCCACGCCATGTTCCGTGTTTGTTCTTTTTTTTGACGCATACCCTCGACCACTCGGGCGACATTCGTGACAAGAACTATCCTGATCGCTGTACCCAACAAGCTTGACATTCGGTTCTTTTCTTGGGAACCCAAAAGAGGGCATTGGGAAGAAGGCATTTTTTTTCATGCAGAGAGCGGGCAAGTTTTTGGGATTACGATCCATAGCCTGCTTTCAGTCTTGGCACAGGCGGCATGCCGCATGATCAATATTGCCTTCGAGACGCTTATCGATGAGTCACTGTCGAAGATCACGAATGTTACTCAGTTGAAGATTCTGCTAAACAAGCGCGTCCTCAGCTTGGTGAACGACTTCGAGGATGGAAAATGGCTCAGCAGCCGATTTCAAAGTTATCTTTGGGACAACATCGCTCAAACTGCTCTCTCTGAGAAGGAGCGATTGGCACTGGCTGATCAGAGCCATTCGGCTTTGGTGGCGGCAGCCCGAAATCTTAGGCTTACTGACAAGGACGGGGTCGGCCAGGGGAGTGAAATCGCTGAGGTTTTTCTCTATGGAATCATGAAAAATCATTACAAGGCGCTGCCGGTCGTACCCAAGATATTCTACAAACAGAATGTACAGGACAATGCCAAGGGTGCCGATAGTGTCCATATCGTGGTCAGCGAAGATGGCCAGGACTTCACTCTGTGGTTCGGCGAAGCGAAATTTTATAATTCCATTGCTGATGCACGCTTGGACGCGGTGGTAAATTCAGTTTACGCAAGCCTAAACACAGGCAAGTTAAAAAAAGAAAACGCCATCATCACCAATGTGTCCGATCTTGACCAACTGATTTTGGCTGAGACGCTGCGGACAAAAATCAAGGCGGCACTGAGCAGCCAGGTGTCGATCGATCATCTAAAACCGAAGATCCACGTTCCGATCCTCATTATTCATCAATGTGCCGAGACGGCGAAATGTGGTGAACTTTCCGAGGCGTATCGGAAGGCGATCTGCGCTTACCACAAAGAGAGAGCTGAGGCCTACTTCTCGAAGCAGATATTCGAGTCTTCCAAGGTCCATAAATATGGCGACATTCAATTCCATCTGATTCTTTTCCCGGTTCCAGATAAGAAGGCAATTGTCGACACCTTCTTGGGAGCAGTCTCTTTTTACAAGGGGGCGGCGTGATGGAGCTGTTTGCGGCATGCTCCGAGGTCAATGACCTCATCGAAGGCGGTAATGACCTAGCCGCGCGCAATATGCTGATAAAGCTGTTAGGCGATCTAGATCGTAGCAAGACGCCATATCCTCAGGTCTTGAATCAACTGGTTCGATCTGCGGGGCTCTTCCCGTATCTGCAGCTTGAGAATGCGTCATGGGATCAGAAATTCGTACATGAGGCGTTCGCTGTGGATGTCGGCAACCGAACCGCCACATTGCATCGTGAGCAGTCCACGATTTTGTCGAAGCTTCTCGGCGGCAAAAGTGTTGCTGTGAGTGCACCAACGAGTTTCGGAAAGAGCTTCATAATAGACGCATTTATCGCGGCCAAGCGACCAGACACGGTAGTGATCATTGTCCCCACGATTGCGTTGATGGATGAAACTCGCCGTCGCTTGTACAAAAAATTCTCGCGCGATTATGGCATTGTCACTGCCCCTGACGTTCCTCTCGAAGCACGGAATATTCTGATCTTCCCGCAGGAGCGAGCATTCGGCTACATCAATAAACTCAAAAAAATCGATCTTTTGGTCATTGATGAGTTCTACAAGGCAAGTATCGTCCACGACAAGGAGCGGGCTCCGTCACTCATCAAGGCTATTGTCCAGTTATCTCGCCGGGCTGAACAGCGCTATTATCTGGCCCCGAACATCAAAAAGCTGGCAGATAACGTCTTCACACGCGACATGGAGTTTCTGGAACTTCTCGATTTTAACACCGTATTCCTAGAGAAACATGAGGTTTACAAAGAAATCGGGGGCGATGCGCAAAAGAAATCCGAAGCACTTCTGTCAATTATATCGCCGCGAAATGAGAAGTCTCTCGTCTATGCCGGAACATACGCAGAGATCAAGAGGATTGCCGATCTCGTTGTGGATCGAATGAGCAAAGTCGACCGAGTTCATACGAACCATTTTGCTCGGTGGCTTCGTGAGAATTATCAAGAGAGCTGGGTATTGGCCGACCTCGTGGAGCGTGGCGTCGGCATGCACAATGGACGGATGCATAGGTGTCTCAGCCAGCTTCAAGTCGTGCTTTTCGAGCATGAGAAAGGCTTCGACAGCATTGTTTCAACGTCTTCGATCATTGAGGGCGTGAACACATCTGCGCAAAACGTCGTAATATGGAAGAGTAAACTCGGCCGGAACAACCTGACAGATTTCACATACAAGAACATAATTGGCCGAGGTGGCCGCATGTTCAAGCATTTTGTGGGCCATATCTACCTTTTGGACTCACCACCAAAGGATGAAGATACGCAGCTTAAGATCGAGTTTCCTGACACGGTCCTCGGTGGTCTAGACGAAATCCAAGACTACGAAAGTTTGAATGAGCGCCAGATCGAAAAGATTATCGAGTATAAGCTTCAGATGTCCGATATTGTTGGAGTTGAAAACTTCGCGCGGATCAAGAGAGATAACCTACTGCACGATAGCGACGCAGATTTCTTGCTGCAGATCGCGGGCGATATGAAAAACAATCCCAAAGATTGGAAGGGGTTCGGTTATCTAAACTCGAGCAATCCTTCTGACTGGGATCGGATGCTCTACAAAGTAATCGCTCTTAAGCCTTCCGGATGGGATGCCTCTTTCACGCGGGTGGTAGCGGTGGTTAAGGTCCTAGCGTCGAACTGGACAACCGATATACCGACGATGTTACGGCAACTCTCTGGCTCTGGAATTGATATCGAAGGCTTTTTCCAGTTGGAGAGGACGATCACGTTCAAGCTCTCGGCTCTTCTGAGCGACATCAATGAGCTTCATAAAATGATCATCAACTCATCTGTCGATATTGGTGGCTTCATTGGCAAGGTTAGTCACGCATTTTTGCCACCAGCAGTACACAATCTGGAAGAATATGGCCTTCCGCGGATGATCTCACGTAAGCTGCACATGGCACATTTTATAGACTTTTCACATGCGGATTTCGACCTCAAGAGCGCGTTGAACCTTTTTCGCCGCAACGGGCTCGAAGCAGCTCTCAGGGTCGAAACCTTGACGGCGTTTGACCGCTACATTCTTCGGTTTTTCTTCAATGGTATCACACCCGACGACGTCGCTTCGATAGCGGAATGATGACTCTTGCACGCAAGCCGAGGAAAACAGACATTTAGATGATAGGAGTGGAGATCGTCGAGACGGAGCCGACCCACTCGAAATCGCCGCCAACGCAACGCCCCTCACACTCGATTAGATAGGGCAGAGGGATCGTGACCCAGTCGATAAACGTCTTCTCAATGCGCTGTCGCGGTCCTCGCAGCCCAGCGCTTCCGACCGTCCAAATTCTATGGGCTTGCTCGAGCAAGTCTAGGCCCACCATCAACCTGCTGACGGTCATGCTGTAAGTGAACTCGGCGTGGCGATTGGGTGTGAGACCGAGCGGTGTTCCGCCCAGTCTCCAGTGGATCAGCCGTGGACACCATTCTTCAACTGTTCGTCCAGCCTGACCTTCACTCTGTCACGAATTGCCGACTCCAGCCGGGTGCCAAGCCCATCCTTGGCATCGTCATAGAAGATGCGATGGATGCTGAAGCGTGCTGCGCTGGCGACGATCGGCGAGATCGAGGCGATATCCATGATCTTGCCTCCGACCTCGACGTTGATTTGCTGAGGATGACCGCCTTCGGTGGAGCTCGGCTTGTAAAGATGTCGGGGATACGTGTCGTAGTAGCAAGCCTCCGTCCAAATATCCTTTTTCTCCCGCAGATCGTTTACGACTTGCACGCAAACCTCGTTGAGTATTTTCATCCGTCGTCCAGCGTTGATCCCCTTTATCACCGTATTGTCGGCAGCGACCTCCTCTGTAAGCTTCCAGACGTCGTGCATTGGATAGAAATTTCGGGAAGCGATACGATTGGCAACTGTCTGAATATTGGGGTCATTGGCTTCCTGGAAGAGATGTAGAGTTCCCCAGAACAAGCTGTCGTCCAACAAAAGCGCGTTTTCAAGATTGTCCGGATTTTGAAAGAAGCGAACCAGAGGATGGTTATGCGTCAGACCGGCCCGCTGTTCGTCTCCGGCGGCGATGTGTTCAAAGACCCGGCTCATCAACAGCGAAAACATGTATTCGACGCCCCGGGTGCGCTTATGCAGATAGAGAGTCGGATACAACTGAAACAGCGTGACGGTGAACTGTTCGAGCGCGATGTAGGCCTTGCTGTTCACGTAAAGAAAGCGGCCGTTAGGGCCGTCCCCGACCTGGAAATTCTGCATGAGCCAGTCGAGGTCGATGCTGACCGAGGAGACGCCGGAGAAGTAAGGGTCACGCTTCGCGTAGTCCAGTCGATCCGCATCGAGCTGGCCCGACACCAGTGATGTGTATATGCACTGCTCGTCATTCTTGGCGATCATGTTCGCCACCATCTCGGGGAAATCCGCACCGCCCATGTTCTCGAGCATGCGACTAATAGATGTATTCTTGATGATCCGGGGGCTGATCTTCTCGTGGTTCACCGCAGCCGTGAGCGGGCTGTCCTCCGGCTCACCATTGCGCGTTACGTATAGTTTCATTGCGTTTTCGAACGCATGGCTGAACATTCCGTGGCCGATGTCGTGCAGAAGAGCCGCAGCTAGACATGCGCGGCCTTTTTCCGACCATTCGCCATTTCTGACTTCAGGCTCGACGACCGACAGTAAGCGCTTGGCTACCGCATAAACACCTAATGAATGACCAAATCGCGAATGGGTGGCGGACGGGAATACATAGTCAGCGAAACCTAGCTGCTTCACGCGGCGTAGCCGCTGAAAATAAGGATCCGACAGCACGGCCTTGAGCTGAAGTTCGGCCTCTCCTTCGAACTCGATGGAACCGTGGATCGGATCTTTGATTATCTTGATAGTCATTGGTTATCCTTAGTCTTGAAATGCGGTATCGAAATTGTGGGAAGGCATGACCTCGGGTGTCGACGTGTCTCTGACGGAAAAAGGCAGCAAGGACGGATCGGAAGCCGACACGTCGCGGTCAAAATCTTCACGACCATAATCGCGCGGGTAATAAGAGAAGCTCTTCAGCGCGAAATATGCATCTTGGTCCATGAAATGGCGGGTAAGAGCAAGGCTTGCCGCTTCCGCCTCTTCCGCGGGGAAGTCCGGGCTCAGATGCATAGCGGTGATGCCAGACGTGGCCGCAGCACGTTTATCGATTGGCCGGGCGCCGAGCCTGCACCACTCTTGGATTAAAACGTCGGCCGTCTTGGGCGGCCCGTAAGCGAGCACTGGGCCGACTGAAACCCCTGCGATCGCATCGCGGCGGCCTTCGAGCCAAGCGGTCGTCTCTTCGAGGGTTTCCCGGGTTTCGCCGGCATAGAGTAGAACGTTGACCTTGGCTTTCACGCCGTTATCGCGACAAGCAGCCAAGAGATCGGAAGCGGCGGAGAGGTAGCGGTTGGGATTGCAAGCCTTCTTCATCGCCAGGATTTGGCGCGGAGAGGCGGTCTCTAGCCCGAGGTCGATAACCCGCAGCCCCGCTCGAGCGAGGTGCTCAAGGGTTTGGGGCGTCATTACGTCGACCCGAGTTTCGGTGCGCCATGAGATATCAAGGCCGCGGCGGTGCATCTCATCTGCGAAACCTGCCGCCCAATGGGCGTTCGGCAGGAACATTGAGGACTGCAGGTAAGGCCGGATTTCCTCGCCTTCATATTGCTCGTGAACAAGAGCCATCGATGTTGCCAACGCAGCGCCCTCGCCGAGTTTTTCCACTTGGATGTCACGCTCTTCGCAGAACACGCAGCCCATGCCGCAGCCGCGCGACGCCTCAATGCTTGGCTGATACTTACGAAAGCCGTCCACCAAGCGATGGTTGAGCGTGAAACCCGGCGTCGGTTCCGCGATGCGAGAGAGCACAGGACGTTCCGTTAGAAGCTGCTCGATGACGCTTTCGCTGAGGCCAGGGGCAACTGTGTCGGCTTCCGGCAACAGACCACGAAACCAATTCGGGTCGGGGCCGACAACCCAACGGCCTCCGACCACGATCCGGCAGTAAGGGTCGAAAGCTTTGGCGAGCTTGCAAAACGTCTGTGCCCAAGGCAGGGCGTAAAAGCTAGGAATCGAAACCATCAGCGGGTAGATCGACGGAAATCGACCGGACTCTTGCAGCTGTCGGAACACCTCCTCGGGAGAACGATGCTCCCCGTGGAGCAGAGAGACATCATGGCCCGCTAGCTCGAGTTTGGTAGCCAAAGACAGCGCGCCATAATTCAGGTACAACTGCCGGCGAGCCAATGCATGATCCCGCTTTTTGGGCGAGAGCATGCCAGCGGATATGAACGCAACCGCGCTGGAGCGCTTCATGGGATTCATAGCCTTACATTCGTAGAACAGGGAAGTGCGTACGTGCCGTTCGTCAGTATTGAGGGGATCGATGGTAGCGGAAAGACCGAGCAGGTCCGATTGTTGGTCGAACATCTTAGGGCCACCGGCCGAACAGTGCTACAGACAAAGGAACCGGATGGCGGGCAGCTGGGCGCGGAGATCAGAGAGATCCTGACGCGCGGGCAACGTTGTCTTTCGCCGACGGAGCAGCTCTTGCTGGTAAGCGCGGCTAGGTTCGATCATGTACGTAGTGTGATTCGACCAGCCCTCCTTGCCGGGCATTGGGTGGTATCCGATCGCTTTATCGATTCGACTTACGCGTTTCAAGTCGCGGTGTCAGATATCGATATCGAGGAGATGTTCCGATCCGTTCGTGATATCGTGGTTGGAGCGACCACACCAGACATCACGATTGTTCTGGACCTGCCTGTCGATGTCGCTCGAACTCGACGGAGCTGCAGAAACGACGCCGCGCTTGATCCGGCGGAGGCAGATAGGGACTTTTTCGCTATCCGGAATGGGCTTCTCGCTGCAGCCCGCTTGGATACGGAACGCTGTCGAATCGTCGACGGGAACCGGCCGGTGGCGCGCGTCGCTCATGACATCTGGCAGTTGATTGAACCATTGTTATGATGGTCGGTGCAGCTGTGGAATTCAGGTCAGCTTGAATTTGCGACATCCCTTAATGCCGGAGCCTTCATCGTGAACCCGCAGACCCGTAGTCTGCTTATCCAGCGTGTGATCGATTCACTAGCGGCTTTGGGCCCAGGCTCGATATTTGAGCGCTTTGCCGTTGTCCTCGTGGAGCAACTGCTCGACGTCACGCTCATACAGCGGGGGTCGTCGGTTGGTGGCAGCCCTGTTGGTGGTGCATTGGACGCCACGACCGAGGACGGCACCGTCGTCGTCGAGGCTTCGATCCAGAAGGGCTATTTGTCTGGGGCGATGAGCAAGCCGTGGGGAGACCTCAATCACGCCCTTGAGTTGGCGCCGCGCGCAGAAGATATCTACCTCCTGAGTTCCCAACGCGCGGAAACGGGCGCGATCGAGCGGATGGTGAACGAGGCGCTCCAGCATGTGCGTATGGGCGAACGTCGCCTTCACGTGATGGACAGCCGGTCCATCGCCGAAACCATTATCGACACATTGATGTTGCGGGACGACACGATCGACGCGCTGGCTCAATATCTTTTCGTTTTGGATGAGATTCGCGACGATCATCCCGCATCGCTGCGAGCACCCCCTCTTAACGCGCTGTATGTCGCGAATGAGAACGTCGACATGGAATTGGACCGGCGTTTGGCCACTGACGTATGTGTCGAGATATGCGGTATCGGTGGCATAGGAAAGTCGCAAGCTGCTGCTGCGTGCCTCAAGCGGCACGAGAATCAGTTCGAATATCGCTTTTGGGTGAGTGGCCGCGATATTGACGGGATCGAGCAGCTTTCCTCGGTCCCAGTTCGACGCGGCGGTGCAGAACGTAACGTCAGCGCGCTTCTGCGTAAGAATAAGACCTTCCTTGTACTCGACGACGCCAAGGGAACTCTCGCTGTCGACCAACTTGCCACATTGTGCGGACCGGACTCTCGTATTCTGATCACTAGGCAAACTGCCTCTCCCGGAGCCTTTCCAATGCCGACGATGGAGGAGCGGCAGGCACGGGAGTTGTTGGGTAAGGACGTCCTCACCCAGCCAACAGATAGAGCGTTTCGAAAAATATGGCGTACGATTGGCGGGCATCCGCTCAGTCTTGTGATGCTGAACATGGCTGCCCGTGAGAATGAGCCTTGGGACGAACTGGCTGGGGACTGCGCTAACGTGGCAAGGCTGTCGGACGGCGAGGTTCGGCTTGCCGATCGTATCCTGGGTCGTCTGCAATCTGTTTTGATGGAAGAGCTTTGCCTTTTCCTATGGGCAGGTCAAAGCCACTGCGATCGTGCCTTCTTCAAGTATGTCGTCGGTACATTGCGCCTCAAGGCATTCGAGCGCCATGGACTCATGGCACCGGAAAGTTTTTCATCGATCCGAATACACGACATCGTCTTCGCCGCGCTGCAATCGCAGAACTGGCTTACGGTTGAAAAGTCTCGGGAAATCGATCGGCGCCTCGAGAACTTTATTCTACGACACATTCGCGACGACGGGCACGGCTTGCAAATGATTGCCTCCCAGCTTCGCACGAAAATAGCCAAGAATGTCGAGAGAGGGGATCGCCGTCCTGCTTTCTTGTACGCATTGGCCATGATTTGGGTAGGCAGTGCGGCTCAGATCGACATGCTTCCCGATCCTGTGGATGAAGCAAAGCGCCTCGGTTCTCTGAGCGCTGTAGATCACGAGGTCGAAATTCTGGTCGTGCTGGAGACGATAGAGGCAAAGAATCGCTATCTAAGGCAGAGATTTGGTTCACGTTCGGCGAAGGAATGGGCGTCGAACATTCTTCCCGCCTACGATCATCTCGCAGGAATGTCCGATCTCAGTCCGCGCCAGCGCGCCGAGATCAAGCATCATCTCGCGAAGACACTTCGTTTTGTCGGACGTAGTGATAAGGCCAAGCAGATATTTGAGGAAATTGTCGCCGAATACCCCTTGAATGACGCCAAATTGCAACTCATCCGGTCGCTAGGCCCCACAGCCTTAGATCACGACAAAGCACGTGCATATGCGATGGATATAATTGCAGCGAAACAGGATGACGGCGGCGTCTCATCCTCATTGCTTATGGCGTTGGGCGACACCCTGAACGGCGCGAGGCAGACTTGGGCGGGCGACCTTATCGATAAGCATGAGGAATTGTTCTTGTCAGAAGCGTTATATGCCGCCTCGGTCGGCGTGCCCCAAGGCTACCATTCGGTCGCGAGCTTCGTACGCGCGTTGGTCTGGCACGCGCCCGAGCGAGTTGGGGCCGTCCTGAAACGTTTGCCTGACCCGACACCTCTGATGCTTGATGACGATCAAAGTCGCGGCAACTATGCGGAGATCATGTTCCATGCGGCGAGTGTCGAACAAGAGCAGAGCCGTCTCGCAAGCGCGCTCGAAGCCTATGAAGCCTTGAAGGCACCGGACAGCTACCAACGGCGTAAATGGGGGGAAACGCTCTTCAAGCTCGGTCGCTATATCGAGGCAGAAACCATACTCGAGAAAATTAATGACGAAAGCGGATATATCTGGCTCACGCACAATCTGTCGCAGGTGAAACTTGCACTAGGCAAGCTAGAGCCGGCACTTGACCTTATTAAACAGTCTGTTGCGGGGGCAGTGGGCACGAACCTCAAGTATCGCAGCAGTTTCTTGCTACAGAGCGCAAAGGTAAAGATTGCACTCAACGATGATCCGACGACTGATATTGCCGAAGGGTGCAGCTATACTAAAAATCCGAAGCTTCTCAAGCAGTTTGAGTTGCTTTTGACAGAGCTGGGCAATGTTGATGGGAGAGATGGTTAGTGGTGTCTGGAACGGCCACAGGTGGGGTGGCGTTTGGTCTCCCACCGTCAGCTTGCCAAACGTCGTTGGAATGAGAAAGACTACTGGGGCGCGCTGCTCCGGCAGCCGATCATTTGCAACGTCAATATGCTATATATAAAAGATAAAGCTATCGATTGGGTCATCAGTCGGATGACATATCACTCCTATCGGGCATCAAAGTAAGTTTTAGTGCCGTGCCGTCATGTTCTGGTTTTGTATTCTGAGCTTAGCCAGACGAACCACATTCAGAGCATTTTATACCATCTAAGGTCTCATTTTAGCTCGACATCGATTTGTCACGACAGATGATCCTTCCTAAGAAAGACGTCTCTTCAGAACGACGCGGTACCGATAGGGCTCAATCTCCTCTATAACTACGATGTCTCCGGCTTGTGCATTTTTCTGCTCGAAGAATTTACGAATCCACCCTCTTTTGCGAAAAAACCGCTTGGTGCCGTCAAGGTCGGTTGTGATTGCCGCATCATCTCCCCAGTCGACGGCAATCTCACGCAAGGCAGCAGAGGCACGGTTTGATCCACCGATCACGTCGGCGGGGAATTTGTCGAAGAAGCTATTCAGGTAGATGTGGTTATTGTCGATATTACCCTGAGTGAGTTCGGTCGTGCCGATGTGGTGAGAAAGGTGCTCGTGCGGGGCGGGAGTTTGAGACGTCAGGGCGATCGCCGTCTTGAGCACCTCAGTTTCCAAGTTCCCGCGGTCCTCTCTCAGGTCTAAATCTCCTGAATTAACGCTCTGTATCTGTTTTGCCTGTGTCGGCCGTTGCACACAGGCAGGTCGAACTTCCTCGGCTCGCAAGACCACCTCTGCTGCTGCGCGAGCATCCTCACCTGCATGATGATGCTCGAACACGAGGCCGAGATGCTGCTTGAGGCTTGCCAAGCCATGACCGCCATTGCCCTTCAGTTCCGGCCAAGCAGCGCGGGCGACGTGAACGCTGTCACGCCAGTTCCACTCAGGAACAGGCTGTCCGCATTTCCCACAGGCCGCCGCTATCGCACTGCGATCAAAACTTGAGTGCTGATAGACAGTCGCATCTTTCAGCGCATCCCTCAGGACAGGCAGCACGTCAGAAAAGGTTGGAGCGCCTCGCACCATGCGCGCACTGATCCCGTGTAGATAGGTGAACACCCACCTGTCCACTTTCGGATCGACATAGGTAGTCCAAATTTCGATAGAATTATCGGGACGCACGCAAGCAATGCCGATTTGGCAGATGCTGCCGCGATCGTGGGTCGCAGTCTCGACGTCCAGCGCAAAGAAGCAGAATGGCCCTTTCGGAAACGGTGTGACATAGATCTGTCCGGCAGTCGCTGTCGTCAAGATAGGTGCTGCGACACGATCGGTCATCGTTGCAAGAAAACGCTCGCGCTGTCGTTCGATGGCATCACGCTCACGTGTCCCCCACTGAAGGCGGGACAGCGTAGCTTCCACCAAGTGAACCGGCTCATCGTAAGGCAGCATTCCACGCCGGTTCCAAGCAATAGCATGACTAGGTGCCAAAGAAAGCACCTCAGCTTCCAGCGCGGCGATGTCCAGAGTGTCGGGCAACTGCAGCCATACCGCGCGGCAATGATCGACGATAAATTCGTTGCGCAGCGTCTTGGCAATATCGCCATCGGTCTTTGTGATTGGATTTTTGCGATCGCGCCACATCCGGCCGGTGTTGTACATCTGCGAGAAGTAGTGGCTCATCCCTTCGGAACCGGTGCGATGGCGCTGGTGGATCCGCTCATAAAGGGTCTGATCAGTCGAACTTGTCGATCCAATATAACGAAGATCGCCATGGTGATCGACGAGGCCGTATAGGCCACGCGAATCACGTGGCGCCTGAAAGGTTGAGCACGGTGTCGCTTCAAGAAGATAAGAGAGCAGTTTCTCGGCAGTGAAACGCATCAAGAATCCCTCATCACATTGACACTAACTGGCAGTAGTCGATGCGTTTCCAATCGTACCTCAAGACCATTCTCCAAATCCACGCATTGTTCGGGCGGCGCTAGCATTGAGTAACCACCCTATGCAATGGAGAGAGAGCTTTGTCGAAAGAGGAATGCGCAACATCTTTGTCCGATCATAAACTGCTTACCGTGTGCAAAATCCGGATGAAAGAAAGTTCGGCGACGAGCACAATACCACATCATTCGAGAAGTTCTGCGTGGGCATCTTCGGTGTCGCTTCGTCGGGTTCCGTGATCGAATCTCTTGGATGCGTGGCGCCAAGAATGGCGACTGGCCGTCCTTATGCCTTCCATCGTTATTATAGTCTCGATTCAACCATTTCGCGACAGATTACGTCGGATACGCAGCCCAAATCCGTACCAAACAAGAGTTGTTCGCTTGTTCGGTGTGCCAATAGTTCTGGTGAACGTGTGGTTTGCGAGACTTTTATCCCGTTTCAGACAGTCCGCTCTCCCTCGTAGCTATCTTTAAACGGCGCAATGTTTACGTGGCGCTGGCATTTCGGCGCACAGCCTGAGGGGGCTGGTCAATCGCTCGGGAAAAGGGTCCACACATGCTTTCTTCCGTCACACGGCAGTGGGGAGTGGGTCGGTGCCCTCGCTCAGGATGGCGAGATACCCCCGGTAACTGAACACGCGCCCCCGTTTGCGCCCGGTGATTTCTTCGACGATGCCGAGCCGCTCCAGATCGGCG
>Ga0157365_10000833_pt1 | contig 13080 bp, 13 predicted proteins | sample AttsexASBM3_FD_111478 | JGI IMG/M metagenome (GOLD analysis project Ga0157365, IMG submission 111478) | Fungus gardens microbial communities from leaf cutter ant in Ribeirão Preto, State of São Paulo, Brazil - Atta sexdens ASBM3 | ecosystem: Host-associated > Fungi > Mycelium > Unclassified ... | reverse complement strand
CCCGTTTTCCTTTCGTCCTTGCCTGAGGTACGATGTTCTTATTTGTGACACCCATATGGTTTGTGTCTGACCCAGCATAGTGCTTTTCTTTCCATTGTTCATTCTTCTTTTTTGCCGGAAATATAGGTCGAACCCGCCCTACCATCTTGTATAGTGAAGCAGTAACGAGCGCCTACATAACCAGTCCAAGTCAACTTATAGAAGTGAGATGGTTGGTATCAGACCTTATGTAGTTCTTCCGGCCATTTTATAGTTCCTAAAAAAAAAGAGGATGAATCATCCCCAAAAAAAAAGAACTCTTTCAAAAAAAAGAAAAAAGAGGTGTACCGAACCGAATTAGAACAGACCCTTATATTATATATATATTTAATAAAATGTATTATGCGCGTACGATCAATAAGCAGAAAAGGTGGACCCACTTAAAATCTCCTTATTTCTTCACCGCGGATTCTCGCGTCATTTTCTTGAAAAGATATTAGATCACCGTGGGAAACTTTCAAATGAGTAATGCTTACCATTCTATTATTCACACAAACCCTTCGATGACTTATCGGCTGCCTTGCTTGAGGAATAGTTTCACGAAAATGGAGACGAACCGGAATAACGTCCGATCTTGTTTCTGGATTGAGTAGAAAAGGGATATATGAAGTTCGTTCTGTTCCTCTGTGCATCTCTGTGATGGGTAAATCCCCATGAAAAAGGGGCAACTTTCGTGTAGTTTGTGATTGGATGTAACTGTTAAGATTTTCTCTCGGATAAATCTTTCTCTTAATAGATCTCTTCTTGTTCCTCAATCTTTGGCGGTTCTTTGTAAGTTCTCCGTTCCAAACATCTCCTAAAAGTAGACGACAAGGTTTGTCGCTTGAATGAAGACACCCGATCGGGATCTCGCCGCTACTAATAAAAGTAGACAAACAGCCCCAAAATTAACAGAAGAAGGTCCATCCCTTCAATCCACTTTTCCAGCCAAGAAAGCTCGGGAAAGTAGCCTAGTAACAGAAAAAGGCCGCTGAAAAAAAGAGGTACTAAGGGTTGCTTTCTTCTGGGTAGGCTGTCTTGAAAACAGAAAAACCCCAATAAAAGCCAAAAATGCAGAAAAATGAAGATGAATATCCCGTGGGGGATTCCCCATATGGTTTTGTCACTAGGTGATGACACTATTCCCACGAGAAGACTTATAAAAAAATAAAAAAATAATGGAATAAAGAATGCCCACCCCTTACGACTCTTTAAGCTTAGAAAAACGATACAGGCCCCCGAAAACAGGACGGCTAGCTTCAAGGGCTCTTTTAAATAATTGTCCTTAAAGTAGAAAAAGCCAAAGAGAACTTGAATAAAGAGAAAGCAAAGAAAGGAAAAAATGCGTTTTGGGGTCGCACGGGACTCCTCTTTTTCCAAGAAGAATGAGAGCGCATAGTAGCAGACTTGCTGAAAAGCCATGTAGAAGCCCCATTTAGCCAGCCCTTGATCAAGGAAATATCCAAAAAAGATAATGAAATATAGATAATCGAAAGGAAAAAGGTATAAACTTATTAAAAAAAATAAAAGAACTAGAGAAAGGATTTCCCAATCTATCCCTTGAAGATGAAGGCTACAAAGAAGGCAGAGAAAGAAACACAGAAGAAGAAGGTGTCTTCTCCTGTCTGGTTTTAAGGGGAAAAAGAAGTGAAATAAGAAAGAGGAAAGCTGCGCGACAACCTGCAGTGGATTCACCAAATTTCCTCTTTCGATATCTCCAAACATCAGTTGATAACAAAAAAGAAAAATAAAAAAACTAGTGATCATGAAACCCATTTTCAAAAAAGTCAAAAGTAGACGACAAGTTTTAAATCGCATGACCTCTCTCGTTGAATCAGTCTTTTTCGCCACATCGGGGCTATGGGAGTCGAACCCAATTCTTCCGCGACCCCTCCACGAATAACGAGAAAACTTTTCTTCTTATCTACGAGAATTTATGTTTTGCTGCTCCGGCTGTACGACATGAGACAAAGTATACCAAATAAGGGTCAAACCCGCACTGGAAAAATGTTGACCACGATTTCTAGCGCTTTGCTTTTCAAAAACCATTTGCTTGCAATGCCTTGAGTGGACAAGGTAAGAAAGTACGCTCACTATATCCATCATACTATTACTAAAGTACACTTAACACTCACTTAATCTCGACATCAATTAGAATTCAATTTCACAGTAAGTAGTGGAAATAGACAGCAAATTTCACTACCACTTTTATTAAGCTACTCCTTTTTTTTAGTAGATGATGAATAAAGAGTCAATGCAGAATGAGTTTTGCTCTTTCCTTTCTTATCATAAGATATTAGCTGGAATCGATTGAATGGCAAATCTCCTGCTTTCAAAGGTAATGGGCGGTCAGGATGGCTGACAGGAAGCAAACCAGGGACCCTAGACCACCAGGAAGGGCTATTGACCGAAGGGGAAAGTGAGAAAATCAGTTAAGAAAGATTAGTAAGAAGAAGATAGAGACAGAGAAGGTTACGAGTGCAATCGCTTATGCGATTGGGGACAGAGGTCAGGGCAGGGACGGAAAGCCCGGGCCGGTTCCTAAGAAGAGAAAGAAGTATCAACTCGAGGATCTGCAAGAAAAGACTCAAAGAGATCCAGTTGCTTTATATTCGGATGCCCACCAAGAGTAAGATAGTTTCGGATTACGCTACGTTTGCTAATGCTCTTACTCCTATTGTTGGCTATAAGGATTCCAAGGGAGCTCGATGGTGATTATATAAAGAATATGCCCCCTCCCTTGGTTGGGGAAGAGAACCCGCAGCTCCTGTAGTTCATTTTCTTTGTCCAGAAATATCTGTCTATTTCAAGTAAGGAGATGTAGCAGGTTTACTAATAATAAGATCGGGGAGTCCCGCGTGGAAGGGCTCCGCTCTCGCTCAAGGATCTAAGACTAATGTACTGGACTGCTAGCGCACTGCTTGGTACCCTAATAGTTTACTAAAAGGATTCCCTACTCTCTGTCCTGTTGGTCTAATCCGACGGATATGTGCTACCATTCATAAAAGGCTATTCGATAGCTGCTGATTCGAGAACAAGGATTCATTGTGCAGTTGAGTCAATAGGAGCCGTGCCGGTTGGGGGAAGCGAGGATGGTATTTGTAATGCCCGAACCTGGGCACAGGCCCTTTCTTTACGCAAATACAAGTGTCAACTTGTTCCGAAGGGCTCTGAAGTAAATATGCACGAGCTAGCACTCGGATTAGCAAAACTGGAAACCTAAACCTTCTTTTATGTCCGGTGAACTTTGGGATGGGTAAGAGCTCCCCGAAGCGCTACCTGCAGGGGCGCTAGTCAACAGCTAACTGACCAAACATACCCACTACTAACGCAATTGTTGCTTCGGAGTTAGCATTCATTCTCTTTGTTTTCCCTCGACTCTAAGGAAAGAGTTCAGTGCCCCTTTACTAATAAGCTAAGGGGGCACTGAACTCAATAGAACGAGGAAAGGGTTCCCCTTCGGGGCCTTCGGGGTAGTTAGACCTCTCTCATACCTTAACTCGCTATAAACCCACTTTAGAGACAAAGACAGGAAGGAAATAGCGTATGATGACCGGTGAACCTTCACCTTTCAATGAGCTACATCTCACGAAAGGCATACCGTCTTCCAGGATGAATAGCACTGGCGTGAAGACGGCTCCGGTTGTTCAATACTAACCCAGTATCTTTCTCTTTCTCTTCCGCCTTACAAACTTCTTGCAGCGAGAAAGTACAGTCTTTTTTTCTTTCCCCAACTAGGGAGACGCAGGTCAGCTCCCCACCAGTGAAAGCTGGTGTCTTCTGTTCTAGACGAGCAGAAGAGCTGTGATTTTTTTTAATGTTTTAATGTTTCAGACGAAAAGGAGTTTTATTGTAAGAGTGTCGATCGTTTTTTTTTTGCTTTCTTTTGTGGTGGCGTTGTGTTATTTTTTTGGTCTGATCCTTGGTTCTATGGAGATTTTTAAGGCACTCTTTAAAAAGTTAGGGTTAGCTCTCGGGGCTCGAGCCCTCTCCTTTGCCTTATGGAAGTTGGGCCTCCCCAGGGGTGCCTTGCTAATGGCTTTTTTGGGGAGGTTTCTTATTACCGAAGGAGCCTCAGAAATAGGAATAGGTCCTCAGATGATGGCTACTGGGTCAGCAGATTCGGGGAACAGTTCCTCGGGCTGGACATCCATCCTAGGTTCGGGTTCGTCTGGAGGCAACTCGGGCTGGACCTCCATCCTAGGGCAGGGAGATGGCTTTACGAGCCAGCTACCTTGCCTCCGGATCCGGGGACTGGATTGAAACTACTGACTACGTGTGGCTTTAGACTCTCTATCAGGTCGGGATGGTAGATAGCAAAATAGCATATAGATATAGTAAGTGAGAACCGGCACATTGAGGCAGAGAAGCCTGAACTCAACTATAGGGGAGGACAGGACACTAGTAAGCTCAGTTAGCTTCTAAAGGATTGGAATCTCACATACGTCTGATTTAGACTTGCATACCTTCTCACTCAGAGAAAGCACTGGGCATTGGGAATGGATTCCCTGGGGCGAAAGCCCAACTCTTGGTAGTTAGGAGTAGCTGTTGTTTTTCTCTCAAGTAGCTCTATCAGGAATTCGGGATTTCACTTTGCGATGTTACAGTTAGACAGAAGTGTTCTGAAAGCTAAGACCCAGGTGAAGACCGGGCTATGCCTGGGGATCCCACTTCGACACATATCCCACTTCTACAACTATTGATATTGACTTAGAAGGCGGGATCTCGTTAGTAAAGCATTCCGAAGTCGTAAATCAAGCCCGTGAACTGCAAGCATCCTACACCCTCATCCGGGGGAACTCACTATAGAAGACATAGAAGACTGACGGCAGGAGGAGATAGTATGTGCTACGTAGTTTGAATAAAGAATAAAAAGCCCTGGTAGACGGGATAGCAGGGCAAAGGAGACTAATATCCTACCAATACACATACCTGGCATACACGCACGCACACATACACATACTGACCAAGACTACGTACAGCCCTAGGTGAGATTCAGCAAAGAAGTCTAAGACAGAGAAACCCGAGCTACTAGTAAGATTTAGTGCAAAAGCAAGCCCGGAATTACGTAAGCTATTGCTGTTGCCCAGATCTGAACTTCCTGCTTCATCTGAGAAGGTGGGGCAGTTAAAGAATTATGGCATAAAAGCAAGTAAACTCATAAGCCGGAGCCGGATATAACTACTATTTCTATGTAATTTCCCGTCCTGGGGATTCTATGATAATACTATAGGCCCTACTGGAATCGTCTTTATGGCTTAAGTAGAGCCCGTACGCCTTAAAGAAGAAAAGGCAGGCGTTACGGACTAAGTTGCAGCAGTTTCATGCATTCTTCTACTTTCGGCCCTTATCCCACGTCCATTTCATCTATTCTCGGGGATTCACCTCTGTGACTCGCCCTAGAAGAGGAGCTGCTAGCATCCTATGTTCGGTTAAGTCAGTCTATTTCGCTCTTACCAAGGATGCTTTTCTTGATCTATTTGATGTCGAGAGATTCTCTTTGTCTTTCCCGCGGGGATGAAATTACCTTCCTTCCGCAGATATGGGAATAAAGTCTGTCATTTACCCCGCTTCCGGTAGCAAGGAAAGCTACAAACAACTATTAGTGCCTTCGTGAGACAGAGAAAGCGTAAGAAGTATCTGCAGTAACGGACGATCTAGTAGCAAGTATATTTCGACTCTACAAAGTCGTAAATCAAGCCCGTCCGCGGGAAGTATGAAAGAAGAATGAAAGGCTGAGCAAACTATTTAGATTTTGGTGAATTCACCTGCTGAAACAGCTATGGGAGGCGGCCAGGATTAGTCATTCTATTTAGTGTTCACAGGCCCGAACCTTCTATTCACTGATGGGTGACTTTAGAATCAGATCCAATTGATCTTCCCCGCTCTTTTTTGTACTTCACTTTATTTAGTGATGAGTTCCCTGACCATATCTCTTTCTCCTACTCTCTGGCTAGCATCACTCACTGATAGCTTAATTTAGCTATCCCGTCGCATCTAATTCAGTTCCAACTTGACTTAATATCGGAATAAGTTCAGGGATTTCTTCCTATTGTTAGAGTAGGCAGTACCCATTAGAATGGTGATCTTTCCGCTCTAGGGGATATAGCCTAGAGAAAGGACATGCCTTAGCCTAAAGGATATCGTTTTGGGGGCTTATACCTTTAAAAGACAGATTTATATGACTTTTATTTATATTACTCTAAAGAACTCAAACTACTAACCATAATCCTTAGGAAGCTACTTTATTACCTGACTGAAAAGAGGGTGCCATCCGTGTATGGGGCACAAACGCTATAAGATAGGTAGGTTGCAGCGGATAATTTATCCGCTCTTGATCCAAATTAATCGTCTTCAAGATCGTCTGAACTGTATATTATACCTATTCCCTGGTCGACTGACCTTCGTACCTCTCGCTCCTAGGACTAGCGGAACTAAGACCTGTGAAAGAAACTAGGAGACAAACCCCTTGATATGACCTTACGGATTAACACAGAATCAATCTCTTACTTTCTTCACCGACATCTGCTTTCCTTGTTAGCCTAGCCTAGCTAGTCAACATCCGCTCTCTAGAAACCAACTGCCAAACCCATTCCCTCCTTTGTTTGAGAGGGAGATTGGTAAGAACCAGAACGCGAATAAGTAGGCTCTTGAGACAACTCGGGAAATCAAGGAAAGACTGGTCATTCGTTGACCAAGAATGGGAATTCGACGAAGATCAACAGCAAAGAAAGCGTCTACTGTTACACAAGGATCTAAAGCAACCTGACAGTACCATTTTTCATACTTTAAGAACATTTTCATCCAACCATGATATAGAGACCATTCACAAAGGTCCATAACATCGTCGGTAAAGAAAGGCTGGTCAGGCGGGACAACCAAGTCTGAGGGAGCGAAGTGCTCACGCAGGAATTGAATGACCCTTCCTAAAATATGCGGTTCAATTACTTGATTAACAAGTACCATCAACCAGAGGTTAAACGGTAAACAGCCGTGTAACCTCATACCCAGAAGACGTCGAGCACGCTTACCGTGCTTCCGACTGAATCCAGGACGAGACGACGCCTTAAACCCAAGACCAGCCAACCTCAATAAAGTTGACTGGCGAAGGGGATATGGAGCAGTATAACATAAGTTATACCACTCCATAGGCATAAAAAGCAAAACAAGTTGCTTAATCGACACCGGAAAAATATCTTTCTCAAGGTGATTAATACGGAACCTTTTTGCAAATAAATTCAGCCGCGCCCTTAGGCGATATTATAGACTTGCCTATGGATATTTATACATGAAGTCTTTTTTTCAAATACCCCATGTATACCTGGGCGACACGCTCATCTGCGATCACAAGATCGTCACCGCGAGAAGAGCATACCGGGTAAACTTTAGATCTGGGTAACACTGTTCTGCCGCATACCACACCAAGACATGATGTGATAACGCGAACAGGGGCCACGAGGAAGAGTACCCCAGGGGTTGACCTGTGACGAAACACACATTCGTATGTTTCTTCACGAATGTGACGTCAAAGACATTTGTACCAAGAGTCGAATTAACGACGCTAGATGCAAATGACCGGTCAAACAGAGACTGCATCAATTCGAATAACAACAGAAGTGGCCACCTATCTGTGGCACTTTTGAGGTCAATCGAATAGATCATCCCTGTGCTCCCCTTTAATCTATCCAAGGGCTTGGTCTGATCAAATGTCCCGTCCATAGGGATCATGGACAATATCTTCGCAAGCCATTGGTGAATAGGGTACAAGAGCCGCTGGTTGATGTAGTTACCCACAGCAAACAGTCGTCGCTTCCCATCTCCAGAACACGAGGCGCAAAGCCGTCCAGTGTTAGGTGGAACGCCCATCTCTGCCGGAGTAGGCAGAACAGGGCCGATCCGACGTTCGAAGAACTCCAAACTGTGATGAGTTATATCACGGTTATAAGAGTCGAACGCATACCTAACGTACGGTGCCCATAACCTTGTGAGTACTGCTCGCCTTTTGCGTGAACAAAGTTCACTAAGAAAGCAAAGGCGGCCAACTCATAAGGTAGGCATGGAAAGACTGATTGGAGAGCATACCGCCTAAGTGGTTGCCCTTCATCATCTCCATGTCGCCTTAAAGTGTGAACCACGCACACGAAGGGACGGCCTTCCACGTAGGTGTAAAAGTCATTCCCTGAAGTAAAGGAATGCTTGACACCTTAGGAACATACCTAAGGATCAGCTGACGCAATAGCGGTCGCATCTGACCAGCGACTTCAACTATTGAGTCAATAGACTTTGGAGGTGAGATAATTGAATCAAACAGTGACTTCTTTATCTTCGGAGCCAAAGGAATCAACTTTGACACCGAAAATAAAGAAATGTACAACTGGATGATTCGTTCATCCCCTTCCTTAATCTTCCGTCGATGAAACGACGGGATGATCCTAGGAAGTCCCGCACGTGTTAGGGAGACAGCCGTGGACATGGCATCTGGCTTTTGATCGCCAGACACGAACGGCAACCCGTGATTGCTTTAAATAGAAAGCTACGAATAGCCAGCCAGAACGTTGACCAAGTCGAAACCTACTGCTCAAGTCTTCCGAACCAATCCACGAATTCTTATCTGATAGCCATTGGAAACCTTCTAACTATTATCATATATAAATAAATGCTATTCGGGGAATCCTTCCAGCGTACTCTTGTTGGTGCACACTCTGGACTTGTCGATCGTTATTCTATATGATGAGTGATTGATTGAATTGCTAGTCTGTCAGTGAGAGAAGTGAGAACTTCGAGAAAGTCCCGCCCAAAGAGCTTAGCCAAGAGTGGACCAGGCCATATGGCGGTCCCGCAAAGCCGGTCACCGGGAGCAAAGATCCTTCTCAATTGTTTCACTGCAGATAGCAAGCATCCAAAACTCAGAAATAGTTTCATCAGTAAGTTCCTCCCCGCTTCAAGAGACCGAAGAAGGTTCAACTAGCGCTTAGAGTTCGGTGCGAGGATCAACTCCGTACCCTTCCTTCAGATAGTTACCGCTTTGCACGAGATGAGACAGTGTAGATAGATCCGGATAAGAAGGCAAAGATCACATTCCTTATAACTAAGACTGGTAATTGCCTCAATGAGGCGGATAAGGCGCAACAACCTAAAAGGCGGACTAAGATAAGTTATTCAGCTAGGGAATGCGTTAAAGAGCCGTTATGTAGCATCTGAGAACAAGAAAGCAGACATGCACACGAAATTGCAACAGTAAGGTAAGGCTTGACCTGCTATAGATATAATAGGAAGCTCTGGAAAGCATGCAACAAAGCCAACGAGAAGCTTGATGGAATCAAAACAAACCCAGCCAGCCTTTGAGGGTTCCTGTCGAGGTAGACTCATCTGAGTCTGAACCCGCTTCGAGAACCAGATCTCATTGGGAAGGAAAAAGAGGACAAAGCCGCTCGAAGTGCGCCTTCCTCTCTTTGGACTTGACACTTAGATAGTTAGTAAGCTTCTACGCTATGATCTTTCTTCTCTTATTCTAATTAGAATAGAAGGATAGATCACTCATAAATGCTACAATTATGCCCACAATCGTATGCTAGAGGAACTGAACAGCCAATATGTATATAAATATCTTAAGTATGAAAGGGATCCCCTAATGCCCATATTAGCAAAATCTGACTCAATATGAACTGCACTTAGACTTGCCTCTATGGCTTGTCTTTCTAGTGGACTGAGAGAGCGAGCTCTAATCTAAAGGAAGAAGCAACTCACATACTTCATGTCAGATCTTAGAATGGATGCACAGAATCCACAGCTGTTGAATCCGATCTTTGAAAGAAGGAAGAGGCATATGCCAGAACAGGTTTCACGAATGAATCCCTGTTAGGACAAATAAGCTGCTTGGGTCTCCCTTGGTTTGCTAGAATAGACTCTTAGATGGACAGAATGCCCCATTTCAGTCTATTGGTACCTAGAGACAATACAATCTTGACTTTCTTTCCTAAGCTTGAATGTGGCGAAAAGCAAGGGACTGCAGGAGGTATAGCAAGCGCAGTCGGTAGTCTGGTCTGATGTATGCTATGTTGTGTACTCGACCCGACATGTGCTTCGCAGTTGGGATGGTTAGCCGATATCAGAGTCATCCAGAAAGTGCTCATTGAGCTGCAGTAAAGAGGAAATTTCGACATCAAACGGAACCAAAAAACTAGCTTTGTGCTACCAAGGTGGAAATCTCAGTTGACTGGATATAGTGATTCAGATGGGTCTGCTGATAGGGATGAACGAAAACCCACTTCTGGCTACACCTTCATACTTGGCGGAGGAGCCATTACGTGGTGTAGTAAGAAAGAAGGAAATCCTTATCCATGATGGAATCAGAGTTTGTAGCCTGCTCAGTTGCAGTGATGGAGGCTATATGGTTAAGGAGATTCTTGCAAAGTTTGGACATTCCGGGACATATAGATAAAGCCGTTGTGATCTATTCTGATAACACGGCTGCAATAGCTTATGCAAAGGATCTCAAGTTCCGTGGTAGAAAAAAAACTTACATGGACACCCGACTTCACTTCATTTGGTTATGAAGTATATCTCCACCTATGAAATGGTTGCTGACCCTTTGACCAAACTCATTTCTAGAGATGCGTTAAAAAGGCATGTTAGGAGTTTGGGATTGCGTAGGATTTGATATACTTTAAATAAAAAGTATATGTTGAAAGGTAGCTACGGAATTGCTCCTATTACAAATCCCCGGGGATTCACTCCTACCTTATAGTTACCGCCTCGTGGGTGGGTCCTTCAACTGGTATGAAATCACTAATGGGAGGCGGTTATCTGAAACCTTAACATAGTCATATTCAAGTTATCCCAATAGTCAATGAGCAGGAAGAGGTTTAGGAAGTTAATTCAAGCAAGAAAGGAAAGTCCATTGACTTGGCTACGCCACACCAACCCTATTCTTCCCATCGAGAAAGAAGAGTTCACAGCTACCGGCACCGACTCGAACTAAGAAGAGCTACTTAACAACTACCTACTATTAGGTAGTGCCCTCCTCCAACAACGGGGCTAATGCCGACTCCAAGACCTCTTATGCCTACTCTTCAAAATGAAACTTCCCTTCTTCCAAGAGCTAAATCGATGGCACTAGGGATCTATCCTAAAGAAAGAATTGACTGACCTTGCGCCGGTATCATTTAGCGGAACTCCAGTTTACCCTGCTGGTCTGTAACTCCCATATGAGATTTGAACCTCATTCCTTCACCTGTGCTTGGTAGGCACTGTTTGTGGAGCCCTTTGGTAATACCAGAGGTGAGATGCCTTCCTACGGCTCACCATGAAATGGGCCATGTGGGCGAGTCAGGTGGGTTCTCACCGTAAGAGAATGTCGTCTTTTCGTTCAGTCGAATAGAAACTATTAAAGCAAAGGCCGTGGATAGAGAGTGATAAAGGGAGTCTTCTTTCAGCCTATTCTAACATTCGAGTTCATTCTCGATAGTCAGATAGTGAAGAAAGAAGGGGGAAGGAAGAAACATCAGCTGGTAAAGCAAGCCTAGCTACGTTTTTACGGTAAGAAGTCGGCAAAGGGATGGAAGAACTTCCTGAGTTAGCTCTGCAAAGGATGTTACAGGCTAGCTTACAGGGGAATACGATTAACCGATTACAGATAAGTGAGAGTGTGTGGGCTGGTAGGCCTTAGAGTGAGGTAGACCGCTTTTTGCAACATCCTACTTGCCGGCGCCTCCTTTGAATGTGATAGGCTTCGGACAGAGAAAGGCTTCGTGTTTAGAGGAGTAGGGATCGCCTTCACTAGAGGAGCGGAAACAAGACCAATCGGATTACCAATAAGGGCTAGCTAAGACAAGGCAGCTAAGCTTTCAAGCTAGGAAACTCTATCGGCCGGGTCGAAAGTCGTAAGGAAGGCACCGGATAAGCAGCTAACATAAACTACTACCGTACAGCGCATCCCGTTGTTGGCCTGAAAAGGCTAAGAACTTCGAACCTACTACCTGGAACCTACTTCACTCGGGCCTAGGGAACATGCCCAGCGATCCTGCTCATACCCGGAAATAAAATCACCGGCAGTCTGCTCAGGGTTCCAAACCAGCAGCGAAGTTCCTTTTCTACGATACACTGGAATCGGGTCTATCTTAAGCGGGAAGAAAGCCTACCGACGGCTATGAGTTCAATACAGGGATTTGGCATTCAAGAACTCCCTCTCCCTGCCATCCCATCGATAAGCAAACTTGCTGCTAAAAAAGCAGAAATTTCTAAACGGAATTAATTGAATAAGAGAAGAAATGCCACTAGGTCAGGTTAGCTTGAAGCTAGGGTCAGGTATAGTATAGTAGGGTGCAGTTCCCGGGTCTTTGTGCCACTTTCATCGGTGAAAAGATAGCTTAAATCGGTTCGCCTTCTTCGGCGGAGGAAGAAAGTAAGGAGCGAAAAGCAACTCGAACAAAGTGAGAGGTATGAAAATTGCTTAGTATTTGTGCTAAGGATAGAAGACGCTGAGTTGACAGACTCTGGAGTTTGGAATAATTAGCTTAAGACTTTTATCTGGACTTTTCCCGTGGCTATCGCTCCTGTCCTTACAGTCGAGTTACTACGTTCCTTGCATCTCAAAGATCTGACTCTAATGAGTGTCTGGTAGTATACTTGCGACGTGTTTACGCTAAGGATCGAAGGAGGAACGAAGTGCTCGACCGAAAGGGAGAGGATGGGAAGTAGTACGCCCCGGTTCACCAGGATTCCCTGTTAGGGCACCAGGAAAGACCAGGTTCTACCACTGCATGGACCAGTTGCCATTCTCCCATTATGTTAAGTCGTCCAAGGGACAGGATCCCAGGCTTTTGAAATGGAAATTTGGTCTGTGTGAGAAGAAAGAAGGATGCCTAGTTGCGCATCTAGTAGTAAGTGGGTGTCGCGGAAGCCCCGTCTGGGTCCTGGGCGATGGACCTGGCGAAATAGGAAAGAGAATGCAATGATCGGTATGTTTGAAGGCCCCTCTAGTTACTGCTACGTGGGACTAGGATGGATATCTCGTATCCGAAAACTATTTGGTCGCAGTCACGTTTCGTACGCCTGGACTGG
>Ga0157365_10000832_pt1 | contig 13081 bp, 12 predicted proteins | sample AttsexASBM3_FD_111478 | JGI IMG/M metagenome (GOLD analysis project Ga0157365, IMG submission 111478) | Fungus gardens microbial communities from leaf cutter ant in Ribeirão Preto, State of São Paulo, Brazil - Atta sexdens ASBM3 | ecosystem: Host-associated > Fungi > Mycelium > Unclassified ... | reverse complement strand
GCCTGATAAGGGATCTGTCGCATATCACCGTGGAATTCGGAGACGTCCGCGCGAGATATATCGGCCATCCGCCATGTCCCGAATTTGGGCACGATGAACAGATCCACAGCTCTCTTATATTCGCTCTGGGTCGTTGGTTTGAGATGGACATCCACATATTCGTCTAGGAAACGATTGCTGAATTCCCTGACGGTCATTGCCTTGCGTTCTTCTACGCGAGTGTCCGAGGGATTTTCGCCGCTATGAACCCGCGCAAGAACCTTGATGGCTTCTTCACGCGCGAGATCGGCAGTCCATGGGCTTCCATGCTGCCCGATCGTGTAGCGGCGCATGCGACCGCCGGAGCGATAATGAATGACGTACACCTTTCGGCCGGATGGCCACACCCGGACTGCGAAGGCCGGAATGCTGTCATCCCAGAGGAAATAATCCTTCTCTGCCGGATCGGCAGCGGTGACAATTTTCTTGCTGAGTTTGGCCATGCTTGCCCCCATCGCAGGAAACACATAGGAAACAGATGAATGCGAAACCGGGCGTAGCCGGTACAATGATTGCGTAGCCTGATGTGACAGTTTTTCAAGGAAAATAAGGGGTTCTGCGTGGTAAGACGTAGTTCTGTCGGCTCGGGCGGGGAGGGGCGTAGGTCCAAATCCCTAACTCATAACCTGAAGGTCATAGGTTCAAATCCTATCCCCGCAACCAAGCATAAATGTCTGAAAAGACAAAGAAAAGCCACCCATCAGGGTGGCTTTTTTTGCGTTCGGGGCAAGGTTGGCTGCCATAGCCAAATGCAGCCCTGCCTAACGATTTTGCGATCTCCTGCTGTGCTTTTCCTTACAGTATCCTTGCGGCAGGTATATGTGGGAAAGGGGAAGCCACATGACTCAGACATGGGGGGACTTTCAGGCGGTTGTCCAGCTATCGGCAGGACTGAATGTTGCTATCCTCAGTTTTGTGGACATCAGTCTGCCCGCCATAAAAGAGCGTCGGCGCGTATTCGCCAAGGCTCAGCAGGAACTGGACATGCATCGGTCCGCGCCAGGCAAGGTGACCAGCGCTGCACAGCTTGAACATGACTGTCAGGTCGATGAAATGAACCAGAAGCTGTATATGCTGTGGAAGGAATCCTCAGCTTTCAGCAATGAAGAGGATTCCCTGATTCATTCAACAGGAATCCTTGGTTTCCTTGGGGCTGTACTCAGTATGTTCCTGTTGTGGTATTCGGCAGAATATTACGATGCGATCATTGGCGTGACGGGGAAGGTCGTCATTTCCCTGTCGTTCTGCTCACTGGTCGGGGCCTTCATCATCAATTTCATGACGGCATCGCAGGCCAGCGTATTTACCAGAAAATGCAATGCGATCAGGCAGGAAATGCGTCAGAAACTCTGACATTCTCAGCCTTTACCGGGGGGTGGTGTTGTCGGCGTATTCCTGCTGGAAACCAGCCAGGAAGATCCGTGCGGCCTTGTGAAAGCGTGGTCGCATATTCTGTTCAATCCACGCAGTGCCGGATGCGCAGGCCAGACTCTGTAACATCATGTCGCCAATTGTCATGCCAAACAGCATGTTACTGTACATACAGATATCGCTGACTTCGTAATGGTGCTGACGGACATAACGGTCCAGCCAGCCGGTCAGCACGTTTTCCTTTCCACCCGCGCGCAGGCTGGTCAGGATCTGACGGATATCGGCGGATTCCTGTGATTCGGTAATCAGTGCGCGGATCAGGCTGATACGGTCCGGCCTGAGGATGATGCGGCCAAGGTTCATCAGCAGTTCCGTCAGTTCCTCCGCCGGGTTGTCGCGGTAATGACATTCATCCGGCGTGACGTTGAACAGGCGGGTGTTGATTAGGGTATGGAACAGGTCCTGCTTGGAATGGAACATCTGGTAGAGCGTACGCTTCGACATGGCGGAATGCTGCGCCACCTTATCCATCGACGCAGCATGGTAGCCGCATTGCTGCAGCACTTCGCTGGCGGCATCCAGAATGCGCTCCCGGCGTTCGCATTCCTCCATTTCTGGTGGTCTGCCGGGCCCCCGTCGCCGGTTGTCGCAATCGTGCGGCGCGGGCGTGGGGTCGCCATGTCCATTCTTGCTCATTCGTAATATGCTCCGCCCGCTTTTGTGTGGCTGTGCTGCTTGACCGGCTTATGGAGACGATATAGTTTTCTATTCATTGAAAACCAAATGGTTTCGTTATTTGGCTTTCTTATGGCGGCTATGTGCGGCAAACGACACAGCCGTGATTCAGAAACATTTTTATATATAACGGCCTGCAAGCCGGTTGGTGACCATGATGCATTATTCCCGTGTCGTAGCCCCGGCGGCTCTGATACTTGCCCTGGCAGCGTGTCAGCGGCATGCGGCCTCCCCCAAGCTGCCGCCGCAGCCGGTCAAGGTCGTAACACTCAGGGCCGAGCCGGTGGAAATCCATACGATGCTGCCCGGCCGTACCGAAGCCTTTGAAATCGCGCAGGTCCGTCCACAGGTCAGCGGTGTCATCCAGCAGCGCCTGTTTGTCGAGGGCACCGACGTGCAGGCTGGACAGCAGCTGTACCAGATTGATCCCCGCGTCTATCAGGCGGCAGTGGACAGCGCGCAGGGTCAGTTGCTGCATGCGCAGGGCAACGAAGTCACGACCCGGGCCAAGCTGAACCGCTATGGGCCGTTGCTCAAGGCCCATGCCGTCAGCCAGCAGGAATATGATGATGCGCTGGCTGCTGAACGTGCGGCACAGGGTGATGTCCTGAGCGCGAAAGGCCAGCTGGAGCGCGCCACGGTCGATCTGGGTTATACCCATATGAATGCGCCGATTACCGGACGTATTGGCCGTTCCATCCTGACCGTTGGTGCGCTGGTGACCGCCAACCAGACCAATAATGTCGCCATCGTCACCCGGCTTGACCCGATTTACGTGGACGTGAACCTGCCGGCAACCGAACTGCTGCGCTTCAGGCGCGAACTGGCGCAGGGACGGCTGACGCGTGCAGGCGATAATGCCGCCGCCATCACCATCACGCTGGAGGATGGCACCACTTACGAACATTCCGGCCGGATGGAGTTTTCGGAAGTCAACGTGGATGAAGCCACCGCCACGGTTGTGGTGCGTGCCGTCATGCCCAATCCGGACCGGCTGCTGCTGCCGGGCATGTATGTCCATGCCCAGCTGGCCGAAGGCACGGACCCCAGGGCCCTGCTGGTGCCGCAGCAGGCGGTGCAGCGGAATTCCCATGGTGACCCGCAGGTCTGGGTGGTCGATGCCGATAACAGGGTGAACCTGCGTCCCATTACCGTCAGCCAGGCCATTGGTACTGACTGGCTGGTGATGGACGGGCTGAAGGGCGGCGACCGCGTGGTGGTTGAGGGGCTGCAGAAGATTCACTCCGGCGATACCGTGACCCCGGCGGATGTATCCGCCCCGGCCAAGGCAGGATAAGCCCCCATGTCTCTGTCGCGCTTTTTTATCGACCGGCCCGTTTTCGCCTGGGTGATCGGACTGATCATCATGCTGGTGGGCGGGGTGTCGATCTTCCGCCTGCCCATCGCCCAGTATCCCAGTATCGCCCCGCCACAGATCGCAATTTCGGTCACCTATCCCGGCGCTTCGGCCGATACGGTGAACGATACGGTGGTGCGCCCCATCCTGCAGCAGATGTTCGGGCTGGATCATCTGGAATACATTTCCGCGCAGTCCTATGCATCGGGGCAGATGGAAATCGACCTGACCTTTGCGCAGGGAACCAATCCCGACATCGCGCAGGTGCAGGTGCAGAACAAGCTGCAGCTGGCGCAGCCCAGGCTGCCGCAGGAAGTGACGGCGCAGGGGCTGAGCATCACGAAGGCCGTCAAGAACTTCATGATGGTCATCGCCTTCATCTCGACCGACAACAGCATGAGTGGCGCGGATATCGCCGACTACGTGGCGTCCAACATCTCTGATCCGCTCAGCCGCGTGACGGGCGTGGGCGACCATACGCTGTTTGGCGCGGAATACGCCATGCGCATCTGGCTCGATCCGTCCAGACTGTACAAATACGGCCTGACGGTAGGCGATGTGCAGACCGCCATCCAGACGCAGAACATACAGGTCTCGTCAGGTGAGCTGGGCGGCGTGCCCGCCGTAAAGGGCGCGCGCCTGGACGCCACCATCATCGGACCGACGCGCCTGCATTCGCCCGAGGAATTCGAAAAGATCCTCCTCAAGGTGCAGCAGGATGGCTCGCAGGTGCGCATCCGTGACGTCGCCCGTGTGGAACTGGGGCCGCAGACTTACAATACCCATTCCTTCTACAACAACATGCCCGCATCCGGCATGGCGCTGAAACTCGCCCCCGGCGCTAACCAGCTCCAGACCGAAACGGCGGTGCGCGAGCAGATCAAGGAACTGGAACAGTTCTTCCCGCCGGGGCTGAAGACCGTCTATCCGCTGGATACCGAACCCTTCATCGTCCTGTCGATCAAAGACGTGATCATCACGCTGATCGAGGCGATTGCGCTGGTGTTCCTTGTGATGCTGGTGTTCCTGCAGAACTTCCGCGCTACCCTGATCCCGACGATTGCGGTGCCGGTGGTGCTGCTGGGCACGTTCGGCATCCTTGCCGTCCTTGGGTTCTCCATCAATACGCTGACCATGCTGGCCATGGTGCTGGCGGTTGGCCTGCTGGTGGATGACGCCATCGTGGTGGTGGAAAACGTCGAGCGCGTGATGACGGAAAAAAAGCTTTCCCCCCGGGAAGCCGCCCGTCAGTCCATGGACGAGATTTCGGGCGCGCTGGTCGGCATCGTGCTGGTGCTGACGGCGGTATTCCTGCCCATGGCCGCCTTCAGCGGGTCAACCGGGGTGATCTACCGGCAGTTCTCCATCACCATTGTTGCGGCCATGTGGCTGTCGGTTCTGGTGGCCATGGTCATGACGCCGGCCCTGTGTGCGACCATGCTCAAGCCGGGCAGTCATGAAAAGACCACCGGTTTCGCGGGCTGGTTCAATCGTCATTTCAGCCGCCTGACCAATGGGTACCAGAAGGGCGTGTCCCGCGTGCTGGGACATGCCGGCCTGTCCATGCTGGTGTTCGCCGTGATCACGCTGGGCGTGGGCTGGCTGTTCATGCGCCTGCCCGGTGGCTTCCTGCCCGATGAGGATCAGGCCCTGATCTTCGGACAGGTCACCATGCCTGCAGGCGCCACGCTGGAGGAAACGGCAGCGGTGAACCGCAAGGTTGCCGACTATATCCTCAGGACCGAAGGTAAAAATGTCGAATCCGTCTATTCCATGAACGGGTTCAACTTTGCCGGACAGGGGCAGAGTGCCGGTGCCTTCTTCATCCGCCTGAAGGACTGGGATGAACGGCCCGCCGCATCGCAGACCTCGGCTGCGATTGCCATGCGCATCATGATGCATTTCTGGATGGATCCGGTGGCGCAGATCTTCGCCATCAACCCGCCTGCCGTGCTGGAACTGGGCAACGCCACCGGCTTCGACCTCGAACTGGAGGATCGTGGGCATCTTGGCCATGCCAAGCTGCTGGAAGCGCGGAACATGGTGCTGGGCATGGCGGCGAAGGACCATCGCCTGACCGCCGTACGTCCCAACGGCATGGAGGACGCGCCGCAGTTCCACCTGAATGTCGATCGTGAAAAAGCCAATGCGCTGGGCATCACCATCGCGGACATCAATACCACCATCGAGGGCGCGCTGGGGTCGATCTACGTCAACCAGTTCCTGCGCGATGACCGCGTGAAGCAGGTCTATATCCAGGGCGAGCCGGATGCGCGCATGATCCCCGATGACCTGAACAGGTGGTATATCCGCAATCTCACGGGGGGCATGGTGCCGTTCAACGCCTTTGTATCCGGTGAATGGATCATGGGTCCGCAGAAGGTGGAGGACTATAATGGCCTCAATGCCTTTGAAATCCTTGGCCAGCCCGCAGCGGGCTACAGTTCGGGTGATTCGATCGCCGCGATGAAGGACATCCTGGCCAAGCTGCCCAAGGGCATCGGTTATGAATGGACGGGCCTGTCCTTTGAACAGATGGCGTCGGGCGCCTCCACCGGGCCGCTTTATGCGCTGGCCATGATCGTCATCCTGTTCTGCCTTGCCGCCCTGTATGAAAGCTGGGCCATCCCCTTTGCCGTGCTGCTGGTCATTCCGCTGGGCGTGTTGGGCGCGATTGTCGCGACCCTGGGGCGTGGGCTAGCCAATGACGTGTATTTCCAGGTCGGTTTGCTGACTACGGTGGGGCTGGCGGTCAAGAACGCCATCCTGATCGTGGAATTCGCCAAGGCATTTTTTGAAAATGGCGCAACGCTGGAGGAAGCGGTGCTGGAAGCCGGGCGCGAACGCCTGCGGCCCATCCTTATGACATCCATTGCCTTCGTGGTGGGCGTGTTCCCGCTGGCGATCGCAACGGGGGCAGGGTCGGCCGCGCGTATCGCGATTGGCACGGCCGTGGTGGGGGGCATGGTGACGGCGACGTTGCTGGCTGTCTATTTCGTTCCGCTGTTCTTTGTGGTCGTGCTGCGCCTGTTCCGTGTGCAGCGCATGTCCGAACGGGCAAAGGGAGAGTAATGCAGATGACCGTTCTCTCCACATTCAGGCGGGCAGCGACGACTGGCCTGGCAGCGACGTTGCTGGCGGGCTGCACCATGATCCCGCATTACAAGCGTCCCGCCCCGCCACTGGCCGGGACATGGCCCGCCTATGCCACGACCGGGGACGCCGTGGTGGAAAACCCGCTGGCGGCTGATCTGGGATGGTCGGAATTCTTTACCGACCCCCGGCTGAAGGCGCTGATCGCCATTGCGATTCGTGAAAACCGCGACCTGCGGGAGGCTGCGGCCGACATCCGCCGGGCACAGGGACAGTTTGATATCCAGCATGCCAGCCTGTTTCCCGCCATCAGTGGTGGTGGCGAGGCGATGTTCCAGGGACCATCGGACGCCGCCGGTCTGAGCTTCGCGCCGGGTCTGGATACCGGGCATCCGCCCATGTTCAAATATTACCAGATGGGCATTGGCGTCTCGTCGTACGAGATCGACCTGTTCGGACGTATCCGCAGCATGTCGCGGGAGGCCGCGGAACATGCACTCATGCAGCGTGAAAATGCCCGCGCGATGCTGATCAGCATCATCTCGCAGGTTGCTACAGCCTATATCTCGTGGCTGGGCGATCAGGCGCAACTTCACCTGTCGGATGCGACGATGGCGTCGCAGCAGCAGACGCTGGATATGGTCAAGGCCCGTTTCGCCCATGGTGAAACGGATGAGATGACCGTGCGCCAGACCGAAACACAGGTCGCGCAGAGCGGCGCCTTCCGTGATGAATCACGCCGGCATGTGGCGCAGGACGAAAACCTGCTGACAATGCTGATTGGCCAGCCAATTCCCGCCAACCTGCCCCCGGCGTACCCGCTGGGGCAGCAGACAATCATGCAGGACCTGCCGCCGGGCCTGCCGGCGGACGTGCTGGAACATCGGCCCGATATCATGGCGGCGGAACACGACCTGCTGGCGGCCAATGCGGATATCGGTGCGGCCAAGGCGGCATTCTATCCCCGCATTACCCTGACGGCATCTGACGGGATCAGCAGCCTGCAGCCGCATAAGCTGTTTACGTCGGCTGCGACAACGTGGGGCGTGTCCCCGCAGCTGCAGGTGCCGTTGCTGAACTGGGGACAGAACAGCGGTAACCTGAAGGCATCGCGCGCCATGCGGGCGTACAAGGCGGCGGCATATGAAAAAACGGTGCAGGCCGCCTTCCGCGAGGTGGCGGATGCGCTGGCCGCACGCGATACCTACCGTGATGAAACCCGGCAGATGGACAACTATGTGTCTACAACGGGTGATGCCTACCGTCTGGCCATGCTGCGGTATAATGCGGGGACGGATTCCTATCTGACGTCTCTTGTCTCGCAGCGGAGTTATTTGCAGGCGCAGCAGTGGCAGATTTCCATTTCGGTGTCGCGGTACCAGAATCTGGTGACGCTGTACCGCGCCCTTGGCGGTGGCTGGACCGAACATACGCCAACGCCTCAGCCTGCGAAGGGGCAGAAGGCCGTGCGCAAGGGCTAGGTGCCCTGCGACTCGACTGGCACATGATGGATTACGGCCCGACATGCAGGCAGCATGATCGGGCTGTAATTGTGTTTAAGCGAATGAAAAATATAAAATTTTCCGGGTGTCGCGCTCAGGAAACACCTGCGGGATCGCGAACATGTTCCATGTGCAAAAATGCATAGTAATACATGAGTAAATTTAAAGAATAGCAATAGAAGCCTGCCAAATTCAATATTAATACCAAATGTAAACATTAAATAAATTTAAAAATGCATTAAATAATAAATATATTTCATCATTTAATGAGTTACGAAAAAAATGTAAATTTTGTTCTTTCAATATCAAAAATCATCCCATATCTATAATGCATGGCTTCTGGCGCAATATGTTTTTGTTTCGGCGTGCAAGAAGTGCATGAAAGGTAGGGTCTGAACTTTGAATTTACATAGCAAATCCGATAATCAACTGCCCGCTGCCGTGCGTCCCGATGGGAAGTTGCGTATGGTTATTTTCGATTGTGATGGCGTTCTGGTCGATGGGGAATACCTGTCCACCAGCATCATGGCGCAGGAAGCCCGGAAATACGGCTGGAACATTACGGACGAGCAGGCGAACAAACTGTTTACCGGCGGCGAACTGGCCAAGATCCGTGACCGGATCGCCCAGGAAAGCGGCAAGGAACTGCCCGCTGACTGGGACATGCAGGTCCAGAACCGTATCGTCACCATGATGAAAACCGACGCCCAGACCGTGGACGGCGCGGAAGACATGCTGAAAGCCACACTCGATCTTGGTCTGCCGGTGCGGATCGGATCCAATTCATCCATGGCTGAAATGGACGCGAAGTTCAGCAGCACGGGTCTGGACCAGATGCTGGATGAAGAACGCATTCACTCCGGGCGCGACCTGAACATGCCCAAGCCCCGGCCCGACCTGTACCTGTATGCGGCCGAGCAGGACAATGTCCCGCCGGGCAACTGTATCGTGCTGGAAGATTCCGATGCCGGCGCCGAAGCCGCCCGTCGTGCGGGCATGGCCTGCGTGCTGCTGCGTGACCTGTCGCGTCCCGCGCCGCAATGGCCGGGCCTGATCCGTATCGGGCACCTGTCGGAATTCGTGCCGCTGCTGCAGCGGATCATGACGGAACAGAAGCAGGCCGCTGCTTAGGTAGCCGTGACACGGGTGGGGCAGGCAGTGCGTTTCAGTCGGTATACCGACCGCTGCGGCCCTGCTTGATGCGGCTGCGATGCTGTTTGTTGTCCATCCGCTTCCTGCGCTGCGTGCGTGAGGGACGGGTGGGCACGCGATAGGCCTGTACCGCGCTGGCCTGCGCGATCATGTCATGCAGGCGGGCGACCGCGTCCTCGCGGTTGCGGGTCTGGCTGCGAAAGCGCCGGGCCGTCAGTACGATCACGCCATCGCCGGTCATCCGGCTGCCCGCCACCTCGATCAGCCTGTGCTTGACCCGGCCCGACAGGGTGGGGGAATTGCGGGCGTCAAAACGAAGCTGGGCCGCAGTCGCAACCTTGTTGACGTTCTGCCCGCCGGGGCCGGATGCCAGTATGTAGGTCACATGTAATTCATCATCGGGTATGATGGGCGGTGACATGGCGGTTTACGGTCCTGTCGGGCGGAAGGTATATCGCAGGCTTATGGGCCGCCCTGCATGGGCGGCATTGCTGTGCTGGCCGTTTGCTATCACCATGCCTGTCGCATGATGACAAGAGCGGAGTAGCACAATCATGAATGATGAGGTGGTCACGGACCAGTTGCGCAAGGCCCTTGCGCAGGCGGCGGGCGATGCGGCGCAGGCCAAGGTGATGCCCGTGGTCAAGATGATTGCGGCCCAGCAGCTTGTGATCATGGACCTTATGCAGATGCTGGTGGATGCAAAGGTCCTGCATGCGGATGAAATAGCGGCGCACATGCGCCACCATATCGAACATACCGATGCAAAGGACATGGCGGCGCGGACCCTGTTTGACCAGGTGCGTACCCGTTTCGATTCCGGTATCAAACCCTCCTGATATCATAAGGAAGTGTGCAGATGGCTGATCATCCCCCCGCCCTGCGGGCTGAAATCGCGGCGCTGAAGGCGGAACTGGCGCGTATGCGTGACGAACTGGCCGTGGCGCGCAAGACGATACAGGCGCTTAACCTGCAACTGCGGCGTGAGCAGACGCGCCCGCCCACGGCGCGCTAGCCCGGGCGCATGACAAGGTATGTCCATCATGAATGAAGAACGCGATGCAGCCGGCCGGGCTGTGGTCTATCCCACCGTCAGCTGCGGGGCGGAAGCCGTGCAGGATTCCATTGTGGTCATGGACCTGTTCATGGCGACCGCGCCCGAACACATGCCCAAGGGCAATAAGCGCGTGGTGACCGTGCTGCCACCCGAACTGGCCCTTAACCTTGCCGAACAGCTTCGCAGTGCTGCCGAGCGCGTGCAGGCGGCCAGAAAGACCGGATCAGGATCTGCTGGCCCTGCGTAACAGGCCGCGCATGCCGGCGTAACGCAGGTTGACCGCAGCCGTGCCGCCCTGAATGGTGGGAATGGCCATGGTGTTGTCCAGTGCGCTGCGCATGGCTTTCTGTGATGCCATGTGAACGATGCCAACGGGTGCATGGGGAAAGAACAGGTTGGCCAGTTGTCCCGTGCGTTCATCCAGCAGCCACGGGCAAAGATAATTGTGACTGTTGTCAAGGAACGTGACGGGATGGTAATCCACATACACCGCCAGCGCCATGCAGAGCTGGTCCTGGGTGAAGGCCATGCCGCGACGGGGCAGGATCAGGGCCTGCCACCGGCGCAGCACGGGCCAGATCGTCGCATTGCGGTGCAGGCAGAACACCCCGGCGTTCAGCAGCGGCTTCGCGCCGATGCGCGTGCGGATATGGAATGGCAGGCGCGCGCGGCTGGCGTTTTTGTACAGAAAGGAGCGGATCTGCATCCACCCCGGACAGATCCAGCGCACCCCCAGCAGGTTGGCGATCTTGGCGCCAATTTCCGGCACGATGGCCAGCGTGCGGCTTTCCCCCGCGGCGAACATCTGTTCAAGCGCATGGCCGTCCTGCACCCATGTATCGGCATCCAGCCACAGGAACAGATCGAATTCCGGCAGCATCTGGTCCAGCCACAGCTTGCTTATGTTGATGGCAAGGCTGGGCCGCTTCCTGACCGCCTGTTTCGGGGCATAGTCGGGAAGGCAGGGCGTTATGACCCGAATGTCCCATGCCGTCAGTTGCGCGACCTGTTGTGCCGTCATCCCGCAGTCGATGACCCCGATGGGTGTATCGGCATGGTCGCGTACGGACGCGATCAGTTCGGTCACCAGATGGAAATAGGCGTGATCGCATCCGGTTACGACAATCCGGCGGCTGGTCGCGGGTAGGGGGGGACTGGGGGAGGGCGGTGTCATGCCCGGCATCATAGGGACAAGCCGGGAAGGCGGAAATATCCCTTTGTTATGCCTTCATGTCGGAGGTGGCAGAAAGGTAGCGCGCAGTCAGTTCGGGATGGCGGAACGCCATGATGCCGCGCAGGCTTTCATGGGCGGCCCATGCATCATTCGTGGTGCGTGAATTGCCATGCATGCGGTAGCGGCACAGGATTTCGGGCACGTAGGCTGCCTCAAAGCCATGGTCGATGAATTTCAGCCAGAAATCATAATCTTCCCAGCCCTGGTCAATATGGCTGTAGCCATCCACGTCGGCCCATGCCTGCCGGCGGATCAGGGCCATGACATCAACGTAGTTTTCCCGCGTCATCTGCGCGGGGTCCCATATGTCAGCCGACCCGATGCGCTGTTCCCTGTCAAAATATTCCAGCTGGCAGTACGTGGCGTCAAACCCGCCATCGCGGGCTGCTTCATGCAGTCGGGCAATGGCGCGGGGGTAGATGGTGTTATCGGCATCCATCACGAACACGAACGCACCCACGGCATGCCTGAAGGCCGTGTTCCGGGCGGCGGACGGTCCCTGGTTGCGGGTATGCACGATCAGGGTGCAGCGCCAGAAACGCTGGTGGTTTTCCTCCATCCACGCCGTGATCAGGGCGACTGAGTCATCCCTGTCCGAATGGTCGTCCACCACGATCAGGTCAAGGGCTGCGTGGGTCTGTGCGGCGATGGCGTCCAGGGCGTCGAGGACATAGTCGCCATAATTGAAATTCGTGATGCATACGCTGACCAGGTCCAGCGGTTTCTTGCGACGGCTGCGGAAAGTGAACGCGGTCTGGCCCGTGGCCATCCATGGGGCGGTGATGCTCATGTTTCCGGCGTGCTCCATACATGCGAAATGAACCCGCGGATCCGCGCGCAGCGGGCCCGGTTATGGGCGGGGGTATCGATGGCCCGGATGGCGTTCAGGCGCACTTCCTCCGCCTTTGCCTGACCATCGGGCGTATGCAGCAGCCATTCGATCAGGTTGGGGATGTGGCGGCCGCTTTCTTCCAGAAAATGTTCATTGGGGCGAAAGACCGGATGCGGCAGGCAGGGTTCGGAGACGACCACGCTGCCATTGGCCATCGCACCCTTGACGATGCGGTGCCATTCAAAAAAACCGTAATCATCGCGGTGGATGTTCAGCGCAATGCGCGAATGCCCCGCCACATGGGACGCCAGACGTGACAATGGATTGTCGCGGGGGCTGCTGTCTATCGGCGTGGTGAATTTACGATAATAGAAGTAGTTGCGGAACTGCGCGAAGAAGGCGGCATTGCGGGCAAAGAATGCCTCCCGATGGGTCGAGGCGCCGCCAAAGAAACTGATGTCGAGCAGCCGGTCGGCAAAGGGCGTGTTCCGGTCCGGGCGCCTGCGGCATGCAGGTGGCAGGATCCGCACCATGGCGTGCTGCATGTCGCTTTTGTGCAGATACGTGCTTTCGGTGCTGATATTGGGCGTAAAATGGATGGCGGGCAGCCCGGCCTGCCGGAAACTTTCCGCCATCTGGTGGCAGATGTCGATAACGCCGGCCGCCATCAGCAGGAAGGGAATGCCGCGTTCAAACCATAATGTCTGCG
>Ga0157365_10000831_pt1 | contig 13083 bp, 11 predicted proteins | sample AttsexASBM3_FD_111478 | JGI IMG/M metagenome (GOLD analysis project Ga0157365, IMG submission 111478) | Fungus gardens microbial communities from leaf cutter ant in Ribeirão Preto, State of São Paulo, Brazil - Atta sexdens ASBM3 | ecosystem: Host-associated > Fungi > Mycelium > Unclassified ... | reverse complement strand
TGCGGCAACGGGTTCGGGCGCGTGCCGGACCGGGCGTGACGCGGCCGGGGCTGCGGGTTGATTGGTCTTCGGCACGAACCATCCGGCATTCGCTCCGGACGACTGAGCCTGCGCCGACATGGCACCAGAGGTAAGCACGACCGCAAAAAGGGCGGATGCGGCGAGAGAACGAGACATCTTCACGTCGAAATAACCCTTAGAATTGTTGTCCGAAGCCGAAACGCAGCAACTGCGTACGGTCGTTGCGCGAGCGGTGGATCGGAATGCCGGCGTCGATATTGATCAGACCAAACGGGCTCTTCCACGAGAAGCCCGCACCTGCGCTGACGCGCGGTGCTAGGCCGTCGCCTGAAATCGGGGTGTAATTGGCACCGTCCGTGCGCGCATTGGTATAGAGATTGCGCACGCGAATGCCCGAGAGGCCACCGGCATCGACAAATGCGCGGCCGGTAATGCCCATATCCTTGCCAAGCGGCATCGGGAAATTCAACTGCACCGAACCGGTATAGATAAAGCGGCCGCCGATCAGATCTTCTTGCCCGGCAGCAGGCGTGTTGGGGCTGTCATGGGCCGAACGCGGACCCGCACCACCATCAAGGAAGCCACGCAGGTTGTTACCACCGAGATAGAAGTTATCGATCACGTCGTTACGGCCGTTGCCGTAATTCGCCAGATAACCCGAACCAGCCTTAAGAGAAACTGTCCAGTCGTGGCTGCCGGTGATTGAATCCAGCGGAATGTAATAGGCAACATCCACCTTGCTACGGACGTACTTTTCGTTACCGCCTGCACCGGCCACATCTGCGCCCAGATTGATGACATATCCGCTATGCGGCCGCACGCGGCTGTCGCGCGTGTCATAGGTCAACTGCGTCCCGACCTGTGACAGGAGGGACCAGCCGGTCTGCTGCTGGATGTAGATCGAAGGCTCGTACTGGAGCCCGTAGCCATATGTAATCGCATCCGCCAGATCGAAGCTGTTGTTCACGTGACGATCGACGATCGAATATGTCCACGACTGCGACAGATGGCGGTTATAGGCATACCCCATCCGCAGGGTGATGCCGTAGCGCCCTTCGGAGTAGCTTTGATACGTCTGGTAGTTGTTCTCGATGAAATAGACGTCCGCACCTGCGACCAGGTTACGGTTCAGGAAGTACGGGTCCGACACCGAAACGTCAGCCTGCTTCTGGTAGTAACCAACCGTGCCGGAAATACCCGCGTCCACGCCCGAACCCAGCAGGTTATGCTGCTTCAGCGCGGCGTTACCGAGAATACCGATATCGGTCGAGTAGCCGCCACCCAGCGAGAATTCACCCGTCGGCTTTTCGACGACGTTGGCAGCCACGTTCACACGATCCGCCGCAGATCCCTGCGACTGATCGACGGAAACGCTGCTGAAATACCCCATATCCTCAAGGATTTCCTTGGTGTACTTCTTGTCGTTTGAGGTGTAAGGGTCGCCTTCGGCCATCGGCAACTGGCGTCGGATCACCTTGTCCTGCGTGATCGTGTTGCCGTTGATGTCGATACGTTCGACATAGGCACGCGGCCCGTCGCCCACATCGAACAGCAGGTTCACAAGGTGTTTTTCCGGGTTGCGCGCAATTTCCGGACGCACGATCGCGAACGGATGCCCCTTTGCCTGCAGGATTTCCTGCATATGGGTCGCGTTATTCTGGATCGCCGTGCCGTCATACCACTGATGGGCAAACAACTCGTTGTATTTGTAGAGCGACTTCGAATCGACATGACGCAGGGCCGAACGGATTTCGACCTTGCCCAAACGATAGCGATCGCCCTCGTGCAGGGTGAACGTCACGTAGAACGACTTGTGATCCGGCGATAGCTCGCCGGTGGCGTCGATCATATTGAAGTCGACGTAACCGCTTTGCAGATAGAAACGACGCAGCAATTCGGCATCGTACTTCAGGCGCTCAGGGTTATACTGATCCGACGACGAAAAGAACCGATACCAGACATGCTCTTTCGAGGAGATGACCTGCGCCAGACGGGCTTCGCTGAAGGCCTTGTTGCCAACAAAACTGACCTTGTTCAGCAGGGTCTGTCGGGCCTCGTTGATCTGGAACACCACATCGACGCGATTATGCGAAAGCTTGATGATCTGCGGCGTCACCGTTGCGGCGTAACGCGCTTTTTCGGCGTAAACCTGAAGGATTTTCTGGCGGTCCGATGCCGTGGTCTGGGTCGAGAACACGGCGCGCGGGCGCAGGTCGATCACCTTGCGAAGATCTTCGTCTTTGGCTGCGCTGTTGCCCTCGAACGAGATGCGATTGACGACAGGATTCTCGACCACGCGAACCTGAAGCGTCCCACCCGAACGATGAAGCGTCACGTCCTTGAACAGACCCGAAGCGTAGAGGGTTTTCAGGGAGCGATCGAGTTCGTCCTGATTGAAAGCATCGCCGACCTGCACCACCATATAGGACAGGACGGTGCTGGTCTCGATCCGATCGTTGCCAGTGACTTCGATGGCCTGAATAACACCACCAGTCTGCGGCTTCTGGGCCGTGGCAGCGTGGCGTCGCCCCTGTGCCTGCGCGCCAGCGGGGGCGATCACAGTCAGGAACATTGGAAAGAGACAGGCAGACGCAAGAAGCGCTGAACGTTTACTCGGCAAGACGCGCTACCCCCACACCCCGGTTCCAGGAACCGAGCTTATCTACACATACTCCCGCCGATCGCCCAAATGCGCGACTGACCCACGAAAGCCCTAGTGGCGGACGTATCCGAATTGTCACCCGAAGCGCAAGCACCTCGCGTGCAACAGTTGATACGACTTTATCCAACCTTGTTAGCAAGCCAGCGAAAAAGGCCGAAGTTTGCAAGGTCGTTGAATGTCGAAAACAGAAACAGACCGGCGATCACCACAAATCCGGCCTGAAAACTGATCTCCTGAACGCGGCGGGAAACCGGGCGCCGCAGGATCGCCTCGAACGCGTAGAACACCAGTCGTCCACCGTCGAGGATAGGGATCGGGAACAGATTGAGCAGCCCGAGATTGACCGACAGCAGCGCCATGAACGACACGAGAGACGCCGCGCCATACTGCGCCGCCTGACCGGACATCTGCGCGATTCGCAGTGTACCGCCAAGATCCTTCGCACTATGTTTCCCGGTGATCATCTGCCACACGCCAGCCAGCGTCTGAACCGAGACCGTCCAGGTCATGTGACACCCCGCGACGAGAGCAGGCCATGGTGCAAGCGGCTTGCCGATCGTCGTGGCGAACGCGGCCCCCAGACGCCCGGTCGCGACCCCGTTTTCCGTCACCGATCCGATGGTTACAGGCAGAGACAATTCGTGACCGCTTCTCAGCACGTCGATGGTCACCGTCTTGCCGGGCCGCGCCGTGATCATCGACAGGAGGTCGTCGTATCCCTGAATCGGACGATCATCAATTTTTCGAATCTCGTCGCCAACCTTGATCCCGGCGGTATCTGCGGCGCTGCCGGACACCACCGACGCGACCTGCCGGCCCGCGATGGTCTGCCCCGCGAAGCAGAACAACGCCGTGAACAGGAAAATCGCCAGCAGGAAGTTGAAGATCGGACCACCCAGAATAACGATGGCACGCGATCCGACTGGCTTGTCGTGAAACGTCCTGCCGGCAATCCAGGCCGCTTTCTGCTCCGGGGAGGCGTCCTCCGGCCCTTCGAAGCCATGCGGCTTCACGTAACCGCCAACCGGGAACCAGCACAGTCGCCACTCGGTGCCGACCTTGTCATGCCACCGCACGATCGGTGGCCCGAAGCCGATGGAGAACGTATCGACATGCACACCGCGCCAGCGTGCAGCAAGATAATGCCCGAGCTCGTGAATGAACACGAGCACGCCCAGCACGAGACCGGTCGACAGAATGGTTCGGATCAGATCGTGCATAGGGTGGAATTTATCTCCCGGTCGGTAGCGAGCATAGGGTCGTTTGATGAATCCAGCGTTACTTACGCGGCGCGCGAGTTCAGGCCTGCCATCGCCGCCCGGCGGGCTTCCGCATCCCAGTGCAGCACATCGTCGAGCGTATCGGCTGGCGGCGCACCCAGCGCCTGCATCACCCGTTCCACCGTCCGCGCTATGGCCAGGAATCCGATTTCCCGCCGCAGGAACGCTTCAACCGCCACCTCGTTCGCGGCCGACAGGATCGTCGGGGCGGCACCGCCCGCGCGCAACGACTCACGCGCCAGCCGCAGGGCCGGGAAGCGCACCGGATCGGGGGCCTCGAAATCAAGTCGCGCAATCTCGCACAGGTCCAGGCGAGGGGCGTTGGTCGCCATGCGCTGCGGCCAGGCCAGCGTATGTGCGATGGGGATGCGCATGTCCGCCGAACCCAACTGCGCCACGACACTGCCGTCAGAATACTGGACATAACCGTGCACGATCGACTGCGGGTGGACCACAACGCCGATACGGTTTTCGGGAAGATCGAACAGGCGCGCAGCCTCGATCAGTTCGAGGCCCTTGTTGAACATCGAGGCCGAATCGATGGTGATTTTCGCACCCATCGACCAGGTCGGGTGCTTCAACGCGGCCTCAAGCGGTGCGTTTTCCATCTCTTCGAGCGTCGCGGTGCGGAACGGGCCGCCCGATGCCGTCAGCACGATCTTTTCGACCTGCACGGTCTGGCGGTCCGCCATCGACTGGAAAATCGCATTATGCTCGGAATCGCAGGGCAACAGCGTCGCCCCTGCATCGCGCACGGCCCGCAACATCACATCGCCCGCGCAGACCAGCGCCTCCTTATTGGCCAGCGCGATGGCACGCCCGTTCCGCACCGCCGCCAGCGTCGGCTCCAGCCCCGCGGCCCCGGTAATCGCGGCCATCGTCCAGTCGGCGTCCTGACCCGCTGCCTCGATCACGGCGGCACGACCGCCAGCGACCGTAACGCCGCTGCCACTCAGCAGCGCACGCAATTCGGCAAGCTGGGTCTCGTCAGCAATGACGGCGGTTTCAGCGTTCAGCGCGCGAGCCTGCTCGGCGAGCTTCGCCACGTTCCGACCACCCACGAGCGCGCGGACCTTGACCCCCTCGCCCGCCTGCAACAGCAGATCGACCGTCGAACAGCCTATGCTGCCCGTGCTGCCCAGAACCGTCACTGTTTTCATGGATTTAGCGTCTCCTGCGTCGAGTCCGGGCATCATGTTCATCTGGCCCCGGTCAAAAAGGACAGCGCGGACGACGGATCGACATACCAGAATGCCGTCCGGCCAGCCAGAAGCGAGAAGATGGCGGCCACCGGCGCTGCCGCCATCAGACCGTCAAAGCGATCCAGAAGACCGCCATGCCCGGGAATGAGGTTACTGGAATCCTTGACGCCGCATCGGCGCTTGAGCGCGCTTTCGGCCAGATCGCCACTCTGCGAGGCAACCCCCATGACAGCAGCCACAAGACCCGCGTGAAGCAGCCAGGAAACACGCCCCACAGCGTACGGAGCCGCAACGCAAGACGCGCAGATCGCACCGGCCACCATCGCGCAGACAAGGCCGCCAATGGCCCCCGACCATGTTTTGGCGGGCGAGACCGAAGGCGCAAGCTTGGGACCACCGAAGATACGCCCGAACAGATACGCACCGGAGTCGCTGGCAATCACCACGGCAATGACGAACGCAACGGAAGCAATCGCGGGTGCGGTCATCAGCCGCAGCCACAGCAGCGAGACCCCGGCACAGATGATGCACACCATAAGTGCCCAAAGCGCTCGCCCGAACAGTAACGCGGCCACCCCAACCACGAAGGCCATCGGCCACTCGCCGCGCCATGCCGCCAGCACGGCCACCACAGGCCAAAGCACATAAAGCGTGCCGCGCCACGATTTCGGTGCCAACCCGAGCATACGTGCGGCCTCCCACGCCATTCCGGCGCAGGCGGCAGCAATCATCGCGAGATAGACCCCCTGCCCCCACCAGATGCAGAAGGCCGCAGCGGGGACCAGAATTGCAGCGGAGCCAAGGCGTGCCCGAAGATCGCGCCAGTTCCGGGGCTGCTGCCCCTGCGATGTCGTCTCAGACAGGACGGACACCGAACCGCCTCTCGCGGCGTGCAAACTGGCTGATCAGATTCTCGAAATGCTGCTCGTTGAAATCCGGCCAGAGCACGTCGTCAAACGCCAGCTCGGCATAAGCGGACTGCCACAGCAGAAAATTGGACAGACGACATTCGCCACTGGTTCGCACGATCAGATCGGGGTCGGGCATGTCGGCCGTTTGCAGATACTGGCCAAAATCCGCTTCCTTGAGCTGCGTCGGATCGCGACCCTCCATCAGGGCCGCCTGAACCAGTCGTGCCGCCGCCTGCAGGATTTCAGCGCGCCCGCCGTACGACAGGGCAAGAACCAAAGTCAGGCGGGTGTTGGCAATCGTTAGCGCCTCGGCCTGGGCGATGGCCTTGCGGAGTTCTTCGTCGAACCGAGAAAAGTCACCGATGAAGCGGATACGCACCCCTTCTTCGTGCAATTCATTCACCTTGGTGCGCAGGTAATACCGCAGCAATCCGGTCAGGTCGGACACTTCCTCTGGCGAGCGCTGCCAGTTCTCCGATGAAAACGCGAACAGCGTCAGATAATCCACGCCGTTATCAATGGCGGCCCGCACTGCCCGACGAACCGCCTCAATCCCAGCACGGTGCCCGGCCAGACGGGGCAATGCGCGCGCACGCGCCCACCGCCCGTTACCATCCATGATAATGGCAACGTGGCGCGGAACCGCGGAGCGCAAGGCCTCCGGCACTGCCTGTTCAACGGCTGCCGGCGTCATACGCGGAAATGAGGTGGCGGTCACGACTGACAATCAGACCTGTTTGATCTCGCGCTCTTTGTCGACAAGCATATCGTCCACGCGCTTCACATACTGATCCGTCAGTTTCTGGATCGCTTCGGACCAGACTTTCACGTCGTCCTGGCTGATATCGCCCTTTTTCTCGTGCGCCTTCGCCTTGTCGTTGCCGTCACGGCGCACGCCGCGCACCGCGATCTTGGCACCTTCGGAGTAGCGACCAGCAGCCTTGGCGAGTTCATTGCGACGCTCTTCGGTCAACTGGGGGATCGGCACGCGCACGATCTGACCGTCGGCCGAGGGATTCAGGCCAAGACCCGCGTCACGAATGGCGCGCTCGACAGCGCCAACCAACTGGCGGTCCCAGACCTGCACCGTCAACATGCGCGCCTCCGGCACGGCAACGGAGCCACACTGGCTCAACGGAACCTCGCCGCCATAGGCTTCGACACGGACCGGCTCCAGCAAGGCCGGGCTGGCGCGACCGGAACGCAGGCCCGCGAAGTCACGACGCAGGCTTTCCACAGCGCCATCCATGCGACGCGTCAGGTCCTCCATGAGGGAATTCAGTTCTGCAGCCACCAGGCCCTCCGTTTTTCTTGTGCTGGACCGGGCAAGCGCCCGGAATCCGGTTCAGTCGGTCTCGATAATGCGCGTAAACAGTCCCTCGCCCCGCATCACCTGGGCAAAGGCACCAGTATTGTGGATGTTGAACACCACGATCGGCAGACGGTTTTCGCGGGCCAGGCTGATAGCCGCCGCATCCATCACACTCAGATCGCGCGACAGCACATCCATATAAGACAGGGATTCGAACCGCTTGGCATCGGGCTTCTTGCGCGGGTCCGCATCATAGACACCATCGACCTGCGTGCCCTTGAACAGCGCGTCGCACTCCATCTCCGCAGCCCGCAGCGCTGCCGCCGTATCGGTCGTGAAGAACGGGTTTCCGGTGCCAGCCGCGAAGATCACGACCCGGCCCTTTTCCATGTGCCGGACCGCGCGACGGCGAATATAGGGCTCCGCGATGGCTGACATCTGAATGGCCGACATCACGCGCGTTGCCACACCCGCGCGTTCCAGCGCATTCTGCACCATCAGCGCATTGATGACCGTGGCCAGCATCCCGGCGTAATCGCCCTGCGCGCGGTCCATACCCTTGGCTGCCGCAGCGACGCCGCGAAAGATATTCCCGCCGCCGACAACCAGACAGACTTCCGTCCCCGAGGCCGCAACGCTGGCGATGTCTGATGCGATCGAATCGACCGTTGTGGGGTCGATGCCGTAATTTCCGTCGCCCATCAGGGCTTCACCGGAAACTTTCAACAGAACGCGTCGGTAGCCGAGCGGGGTGCCTGGTGATGATGTCATGTGTCCTCGGGCAGCTAGAATGTCGGGCAGCCCTGCGCGCGGGCGCAGAACCGAACATGCGGGCCTGTCATATCGCCCGCACGCGTCTGTCACAAGCAGTCTCGGGGCAACGGGGCGTTCTTTCGCGTCCCCACCCCACAGCGTCAGCCGTCGTCGAGGCCGATTGCACGCAGCCGAGCGCGTTCCTCATCCCAGCCAGCCCGTTCCTTGACATTGAGGAACAGATGGCACGGACGCTCCAGCAGGCGTTCGAGTTCCTTGCGCGCACGCTCCCCGATCGAGCGGACCTTACTGCCCTTTTCCCCGATCAGGATCGCCTTGTGGCCGGGACGCGCAACATAGATCGTGACTTCGATCCGCACCGACCCGTCGGGACGTTCAGCAAAGGTCTCGGTTTCGGCTGTGGCCGCGTACGGGATTTCCTCGTGCGTCTGCATGAAAATCTGCTCGCGCACCAGTTCGGCAGCCAGAAGACGATCCGGCAGGTCGGTCAGGTCGTCCTCAGGATAGAGATACGGCCCCTCGGGCAGAATTTCGGCCAGATGGTTCAGCAGATCGTCCACGCCGTCCCCGTTGCGGGCGGAGACCATGAACACGTGCTCGACCGTGATCATTTCCGACAGCGTCGCGATCAGCGGCAGCAACGCAGGCCCCGCCACAAGATCGGTCTTGTTCAGCGCCAGCCACACCTTGCGCCCGCTTGCCGCCAGCGTCTCGACGATCGCGCGCACGTCTTCGGTCACGCCGATGCGGGCATCGACAACCAGAACCGTAATGTCCGCGTCCTGCGAACCGGTCCACGCCGCCGCCACCATGGCGCGATCCAGCTTGCGCTTGGGGCGGAAGATGCCCGGCGTGTCCACCAGCAGGATCTGCGTGGTCTCACGCATCAGGATACCCAGCACCCGAAAGCGCGTCGTCTGCGCCTTCGGGCTGACGATCGAGAGCTTCGCACCCGTCATCTTGTTCAGAAGTGTCGATTTTCCAGCGTTCGGTGCGCCGACCATCGCCACGAATCCACAGCGTGTCGTCATACGCCCGTTCCTTCACCAAATTGTCCCAGCAGATCCGCTGCCGCGGCACGTTCTGCCGCGCGCTTGCTGCCGGCCTGTCCTGTTCCCGTCTTGCCCGATGCCGTCACCGAGACCACGAATTGCGGGGCATGCGATGGCCCCTCCATCGTCACAAGGTCATAGCGTGGCAGCGGCATGGCGCGCCCCAACAACCATTCCTGCAACAGGGTCTTCGGGTCCTTGGGCGGCTGTGCCTGCCCGATGATAACCTTTTGCCACGCCGCATGCACGAAGACCCGCGCCGGATCGAGGCCCGCATCGAGATAAATTGCGCCAAGCACCGCCTCAAGCGCGTCGGCCAGCACGTTCGCCACCTGACGAATGCCCGCCCGCTCCTCATGCGCGGCCACGTCGATCATGTCCGCCAGACCGATCGCATCGGCAATCTCGGCCAGCACAGTGCGGGACACCAACGTTGCATGGCGTGGCCCCAGAGCACCTTCCTGTTCGTTCGGATAACGCTCCAGCAGCCACTCGGCCATCAGCAGACCCAGAACCCGGTCGCCAATGAACTCCAGGCGCTCGTTCGATCCGGCCCCGCGCTGCGCCACCGGGGAGCGACCGCGACGCCCGTTCGCCGTCCGACCCGCCACGCGCTCATGCAGGGCAGAGCGATGCGTCAGCGCCTCCCGCAGCAGGGCGGGTTGCCGAAACGTGTGACCAACGGCCGTTTCCAGACGTGCAATAAGGGCGTCAGGTATCTGCCCGGCTGTCATTTGATACCCATAAACAGGCGACCCCAGCGGATTTCGAACGGCCACTGCCAGACCTGCCACAGCGGATGCGCCTCGTCAGCGGAGAAGAAGATCCACTTCGCCTGACCGACCAGATTTTCGATCGGCACGAATCCGAGATCGTCCGGATCGTCACCCTGGAAGCGGCTGTCCGCACTGTCGTCGCGGTTATCGCCCATCGCGAAGAAATAGCCCTGCGGCACGACATAATCGGGGGTGTCGTTCTGCATCCCCTCATCCGTCAGCTTCAGGATGCTGTGCTTGACGACCGGGCGGCCTGCACTGCCGGGCAGGCTTTCCTCATAACGCTCGCCCTCCATCTGGGTGCGGTGTTCGTCTACGGCGACGTAATCGCCGAGTGACGCGCGCGGCACCAACACGCCGTTCAGGTAGAGCTGGCCGCCCTTCACCTGCACATGGTCGCCGGGCAGACCCACAATGCGCTTGATATAGTCGATGGAGGTATTCTTGGTGAACCGGAACACGGCCACATCGCCCCGATGCGGCATGCGACCGAATACACGACCGCTGAAGATATCGGGCGAAAACGGCAGCGAAAAGTGCGAGTAACCGTAGCTGTATTTCGCGACAAACAGATAATCGCCAACCTGCAGCGTCGGGATCATCGAGCCGGACGGAATCGAGAACGGCTCGAACAGCACGGTGCGGACGCCCACGGCAAACAGCAGCGCGATGACGATCGTCCTCAGCCATTCACCAAATGCCTGCACCGGGGATAGCGTCCGGGCATGGGTAGGCGGGGCGGCACGCTCTGTCTTGTTCATCGGCGACTACATCCTTGCTACCGCTGCCTGCAGGTCACAGCGCTGACGGGACAGCGGCGCGGGGTGGAACCTCCCGGACGGCGGAAACCGGGCGCCGGGGTGAAATCGGGCGGATCAAGCCGGGCGCGGCCATGTCTGTCAAGCATCCTGTCGCCACGTTCGTGGTTCCAGGCGCCCGCAAACCTAACCAAGTGCCTCGATAATGACTTGCGCCATCGCATACGGGGGCTCGTCGGTGAGGCTCACATGAATCGACGTCGTCATCCCCGGTGGCGTCAGAAACTCAAGACGCTTCAGGGCCGCGCCAGTCAGCACCATCGTCGGCGCGCCGCCCGGGCGGTTCACCACACCCAACTGGCTGTGCGCGACACCTTGGGCAAACCCGGTCCCCAGCGCCTTGACCACCGCTTCCTTCGCTGCCCATCGCTTGGCATAGGTTCCGATGCGGGCGTCCCCGGTGCGACGCTCCGCATGGGCACGCTCCGCTTCGGTAAAGACCCGCATCAGGAAGCGCTCGCCGTGCCGTTCGATCACGCGGGCGACACGGCGAATGTCGCACAGATCCGTGCCCAACCCGATGATCATACGCTCATCCCTTGGCCCGCTCGACCTGGGACACACCCGCCGCCCCGCGCAGGCCTGCCACGACCGACGACAGGTGGCGCAGGTCCCGGACCTCGAGATCCACCAGGATTTCCATGAAATCGAGCTGCCGGTTGACGATCTTGAGATTAACGACCGAGCCGTCATACTTCGCCGCCGCATTGGTCAATGTCGCCAGAACCGAGGGCTCATTGGCGGCGACGACACTGATACGCCCGATCAGCGGATCGTTACGGCTGCCGCGCTCCAGCACCTCGTAATCCCAGTCGATATCCAGAAAACGCTCCGGCGTGGCGGCGAAACTCTCGAGGGTCTGGCATGACGACGTATGAACCGTGATGCCCTTGCCCGTCGCGACGATCCCGACAATACGATCGCCGGGCAGCGGGTGACAGCACCCGGCGAAGTGAATCGCAATGCCCGATCCGATGCCCACCAGCGGCATCGAGGAACCACTGGTTTTGGGAACGGTCGCGCTTCGGGGCGAAAGTCCCGGCACCATGCGCGGTGCGCGGGGGGTCTGGCGCAGTTCCGGATATGCCGCATGCACGACATCCTTCGGACCGATATTGCCGTTGCCGACCGCAACATACAAATCCTCGACGGATGTGAGCTTCAGGTCCTTGAGGACCGAATCCAGCACCTTTTCCGAACCGTCGGCACCTTCCTGACGGAAGGCCTTCGTCAGGTTGGCGCGCCCGTTGTCGATATAGGTCTGGCGTTGCTGGGCGGCGACATAACGGCGGATACGCGCGCGCGCCTTGCCGGTGACGGCGAAACGCTCCCACGACGGCGACGGCGTGCCGCCCCGGGCCGTCATGATCTCGACCTGATCGCCATTCTGCAATTCGTGCCGCAGGGGCATCAGACGACCGTTGATCTTCGCGCCCACGCACGAATCGCCGACCTGGCTGTGCACGGCATAGGCAAAGTCGACCGGTGTCGCGCCACGCGGCAGCGAGATCAGTTGCCCCTTCGGCGTGAAGCAGAAAACCTGATCCTGATAGAGTTCCAGCTTGGTGTTTTCGAGGAATTCGTCAGGCGCCGACGAATCTTCCAGAATTTCCAGCAGGTCCTGCACCCAGCGCAGCTTCCGCAGCCCGAGCGAACCGCCATCGGGCTGCGCCTCCGGCACCTGCTTATAGGCCCAGTGCGATGCGACGCCATTCTCCGCGACGTCGTGCATTTCCGGGGTGCGTATCTGGACTTCGATCTTCTGGTTGCGCGGGTGGCGCAGGGTCACGCCGGTATGAAGGCTTTGATACCCGTTGGGCTTCGGGGTGGAGATATAGTCCTTGAAGCGGCCGGCGATCACCGGATAGGCAGCGTGCACAGCCCCCAGCGCCACGTAACAGGCCTCTCGCGATGGCACGATGATGCGGAACGCCATGATGTCCGAAAGCTGCTCGAACGCGACATTGCGGTTCTGCATCTTCTCCCAGATCGAGTAGGGCGATTTCTCACGCCCCGTAACATCGACTTCCTCGACGCCCGCATCGTGACAGAGACGCACAAGCTCGCGGCGCACCTCCTCAATCACGTCCGCACCCTGCCCGCGCAGATAGTTCAGGCGCGCGCGGATGGTCGCGTTGGCCTCGACCTCGATCTGCGCGAAGGACAGGTTCTGGAGCTCGGTCTTGACGCGGTCCATACCGATGCGCTCGGCCAGCGGCGCATAGATGTCCATCGTCTCGCGCGCAATGCGCAGGCGGCGGTCGGTGCGCTGCAC